>WNGM01000872.1_pt1 | contig 31501 bp, 35 predicted proteins | sample 5400571 | NCBI WGS metagenome assembly WNGM01 (sample SAMN13153378, study PRJNA577476) | soil metagenome | isolation source: 100 cm soil or saprolite under Garry oak tree replicate 2 | place: USA:California | collected 2016-06-15 | reverse complement strand
TGGCGCTCGCGCGGAAGTTCGTCGAGCTCCACGGCGGGCGGATCTGGGTCAAGAGCGAGATGGGCAAAGGGTCGACGTTCACCTTCGCCCTACCGGAGAGACCATGGCCGGCGAGCTGATCCTGATCGTCGAGGACAACGAGAAGAACCTGAAGCTGGTGCGGGACGTGCTCCAGTTCAAAGGGTATCAGACCGTCGAGGCCTCCACCGGGGAGGACGGCGTGCGTCTGGCCAAGGAACGCCATCCGGCGCTCGTCCTCATGGACATCCAGCTCCCCGGGATGAACGGGATCACCGCGCTCGGCCAGTTGCGCGTCGATCCCGCGACGCGCGCGATTCCCGTCATCGCGGTCACCGCCTCGGCGATGACGCACGACCGGCAGAAGATCATGGCGGCCGGCTTCGACGGTTACCAGTCGAAGCCGATTCGGGTGAAGGAGTTCCTCGAGGCCGTCCGCACGATGCTCGACCGCCCATGACCGCGTCGGCGAAGATCCTCGTCGTCGACGACACCCCGCACAACGTCAAGCTGCTGGCCGATCTGCTGACCGTCAAGGGCTATGTCGTCGTCACGGCGTCCTCGGGCGCCCAGGCGCTCGAGAAGGTCGAGAAGGAGCAGCCCGACCTCGTCCTGCTCGACGTCGTCATGCCCGAGATGAGCGGGTACGAGGTCTGCCGCAAGATCCGCGGCAGTCGCGCGACCGCCACACTCCCCGTGGTCATGGTGACGGCGCTCGATCCCGCGCAGGAGCGCGTGAAGGGGATCGAAGCGGGTGCCGACGATTTCCTCTCCAAGCCGATCAGCCAGCAGGAGCTGCTCGCGCGGGTGAAGTCGCTCCTTCGGATCAAGGTGCTTCACGACGAGCTCGGCGAGTGGAGTCGGACGCTCGAGCAGCGCGTCGAGACGCAGGTGGCCCAGCTCGAGCGGTTGGAGCGTCTGAAGCGCTTCTTCTCGCCCCAGCTCGCCGAAATGATCGTGAGCGGGGACGCCGACGATCCCCTGAAGAGCCATCGCCGCGAGATCACCGTGGTCTTCCTCGACCTCCGCGGCTTCACCTCGTTCGCCGAGACTTCCGAGCCCGAGGAGGTCATGGGGGTACTGCGCGAGTACCACGCGGAGATGGGCCGACTGATCCTCGAGCACGAGGGCACGCTCGAGCGGTTCACCGGGGACGGCATGATGATCTTCTTCAACGATCCGGTGCCCGTGCCGGACGCGCCCGCGCGCGCGGTCCGGATGGCGGTCGCGATGCGTCAGCGGGTGGACGAGCTCCTCGTGCGGTGGCGGAAGCGCGGCTACGACCTCGACTTCGGCGTCGGGGTCGCCCAGGGATACGCCACGATCGGCGCCATCGGCTTCGAGGGGCGACTGGACTACGGCGCGATCGGCACCGTCACCAACCTCGCGGCCCGCCTATGCGGCGAGGCGAAGCCCGGCCAGATCCTGATCTCTCAGCGCGTGTACGGTGCGGTCGAAGACTCGGTCGACGTCGAAGAGCTCGGCGGCCTGACGCTCAGGGGCTTCTCGAAGCCCGTGCCCGCCTTCAACGTGCTGCGGCTCCGACGCTGACCCGGACGCCCGTGTAAAGGTGGCAGGCGACGAGGCGCCCCGCTTCGGGGAGTAGCGCGGGCTCCTCGGCCGAGCACCGGGCCATCGCGTGAGGGCAGCGCGGGTGGAAGCGGCAGCCGGCTGGCGGCGCGAGCGGGCTCGGCACCTCTCCGGTGACGACGACCTCGTCCCGCTTCTCGTCGGGGTGCGAGGGCAGCGCCGCCGAGAAGAGCGCCTGGGTGTAGGGGTGCCTGGGCGTGGCGGCGACGGTTTCGGCGTTCCCGATCTCGACGATCTTTCCGAGGTACATCACCGCGATCGTGTGGCTCATGTGCGCGACGGCCGCGAGGTCGTGCGCGATGAAGAGATACGACAGGCCGAGCCGGCTCTGGAGGTCGCGGAGCAGGTTGAGGATCTGCGCGCGGATCGAGACGTCGAGGGCCGACACCGGCTCGTCGAGCACGACGAGCTTCGGTGACAGGGCGAGCGCCCGGGCGATCGCGATCCGCTGCCGCTGCCCGCCCGAGAACTCGTGGGGGAAGAGGTCCGCGGATCGCTCCGGCAGTCCGACCACCTCGAGGAGGTGGGCGACGCGCTTGCGCGCCGCGCCGGCGGGCAGCGATTCGTTCGTGACGAGGGGCTCGGCGATGATCGACCCGACACGCATTCGCGGATTGAGCGAGGCGTAGGGGTCCTGGAAGACGGCCTGCACGGACCGCCGGTACTCGCGCAGCGCTCCACCGTCGAACGTCTGGAGATCCCGGCCCTCGAAGCGGATCGCGCCCGACGTCGGCGCCTCGAGATGCAGCACGAGCTTCGCGGTCGTCGTCTTGCCACATCCCGACTCGCCGACGACACCGAGGGTCCGGCCGGGCTCGATCGCGAACGAGACGTCGTCCACGGCGCGCACGACGTCGGACCCGCGCCCGAGAAGGCCGCGCTTGACGGGGAAGTGCTTGGTCAGGTTCCGGGCCTCGAGGATCGGGACGGTCATCGGCGGTCGGCGGCGAGCCAGCAGCGCGCGGTCTGGCTCTCGCCCACGACGAGCTCGGGCGGCGCCTCCTTGCGGCAGTGGTCCATCACCCGCGGGCACCGCGGGTGGAAGGCGCAGCCGGCGGGAGGGTTCGCCGGGTCGGGCGGCTGGCCGTCGATGGCGGTGAGGCGCGCGCGGCCGTCGCCGAGTCTGGGGATCGACTCGAGCAGCGCCTTCGTGTAGGGATGGGCCGGCGCGTTGAAGATCTTGCGGATCGGTCCCCCCTCGACCATCCGCCCCGCGTACATCACCGCCACCCGATCGCACATCTTGGCGACGATGCCGAGGTTGTGCGTGATGAAGATCATGGCGAGGTGGTGGGCGCGCTGCAGGTCACGGAGCAGGTTCAGGTACTGGGCCTGGATGGTCACGTCGAGGCTCGTCGTGGGCTCGTCGGCGATCAAGAGGCGCGGCTCGCACGAGATCGCGATCGCGCCGACGATGCGCTGGCGCATCCCGCCGGACATCTGGTGCGGATATTCCCGCACGCGGAGCTCGGGCGCGGAGATCCGCACCGCCCGGAGGAGCTCCCGCGCGCGGACCCACGCGCCGCGGCGGCCGGCGCCCTCGTGGATCCGGATGGGCTCGGCCACCTGGTCGCCGATCGTGAAGAGCGGGTTGAGCGAGGCCATCGGGTCCTGGAGGATCATCGCGATCCGCTTGCCGCGGATCCTGCGCATCTCGGCGGCGGGCTTTCGGAGCAGGTCGTCGCCCTCGAACCGGACCTCGCCCGCGACGATCCGCGCCGCGGGCGGCAGGAGCCTCAAGAGCGAGAGCGCGAGCGTGGTCTTGCCCGAGCCCGACTCGCCCACGATGCCGAGCGTCTCGCCCTCCTCGAGCGCGAACGACACCTGGTCCACGGCACGCGTCACGCGCGTGCCGCGCGCGCTCACGTAGTGGGTCGAAAGCCCTCGGACGTCGAGGAGCAGGCTCACAGCTGGCGGAGCTGGGGGTCGAGCTTCACCCGGAGCCAGTCGCCCAGGAGGTTCGCGGCGAGCACCATCAGCACGATGCAGCAACCCGGCAGCACCGTGAGCCACCAATAGCCGGCCATCAGCCCCTTCTTGCCGTCGGCGAGCATGAGGCCCCACGCGGGCTTGGGGGGCGGCACGCCCACGCCGAGAAACGACAGCGACGCCTCGGTGACGATGACGACCCCCAGCATGAGCGTGGCGAGCACGATGGCGGAGTTGAGCACGTTCGGCAGGATGTGGCGGCGCATGATCGTCCGCTTGGAGCAGCCCGCGACGATCGCGAGGCGCACGAAATCGCGCTCCTTGAGCGAGAGGACCTCCCCGCGGATCACTCGCGCGTAGCGCGTCCAGTAGACCGCGGCCAGGATGATCACGATGTTCATCTCGCTCGGCCCCACGATCGCGGCGAGGAAGATCGCGAAGGTCAGGGCGGGCAGGGCGAGCCAGGTGTCGGTGATCCGCATGATCACCTGATCCACCCAACGGCCGAGATAGCCGGAGATGATGCCGAGGGTCGTGCCGAGGAGCCCCGCGAAGATCACCGCGGTGAAGCCCACGATGATCGAGACGCGGGCGCCGAAGATGAGCCGCGAGAGGACGTCGCGCCCGAGGTGGTCGGTCCCGAGGAGGTGCTCCGCACTGCCGCCCGCCTGCCACACTGGCGGGCGGAAGCGGTCGCCGAGCGAGCCGATCTCGGGATTGTACGGCGTGATCACGTTGGCGAAGATCGCGACCAGCGCGAGCGTCAGAAGGATGAGCGTCGGGAGGAGCGGGAACCCCTCGCTTCGGAAGGCGGCGAAGCGCCACGCGAGCGTGAGCCCCGCCGCCCGGCTGCCGTTCATCGCTCGTACCGGATCCGCGGGTCGATCACCGCGTAGAGCACGTCCACGATCAGATTGACGGTCACGATCATGGCGCCGCCGAGCAGGACGGTCGCCTGGACGACCGGGAAGTCGCGGAACGCGATGCCCTCGTAGAGCAGCCGGCCGACGCCGGGCCAGGCGAAGACGGTCTCGACGACGACGGCGACGTTCACCATCAGCACGAGGTTGATCCCGGCGAGGGTGAGGACGGGGATGAGCGCGTTCTTGAAGGCGTGCTTGCCGATCACGAGGGCTTCCGGCAGCCCCTTGAGCCGCGCGAGCTTGACGTACTCGGAGCCGAGGACCTCGAGCATCGACGAGCGCGTGAGCCTCATGTGCGCCGCCGCGAAGTACCAGCCGAGCGCGAAGGCGGGCATGAGGACGTGGAGCAGGGTGCCCGAGCCGGAGGACGGGAGCCAGCCGAGGTAGACGGAGAAGAAGAGGATCATGAGCAGGCCGACCCAGAAGGAGGGCATCGAGAGCCCGAGCAGCGCGAAGATCTTCCCCGCGCTGTCCCACCAGCCGTTGACCCGCACCGCCGCGACGATGCCCGTCGGGAGGCCGATCACCAGCGAGAACACCATCGCCACGGTCGCCAGGAGGAGCGAGGCGGGCAGGCGGGAGAGGTAGAGCTCGAGGACGTCCGTCCGGTAGTAGAACGACTGGCCGAAGTCGCCCCGCGCCAGGTGCGCGATGAAGCTCCCGTACTGGACCGGGAGCGACTGGTCGAGACCGAACTGCTGACGGATCGCGTCGAGGTCCGCCTGGCTCGCGCCCGGCTCGACGAGGAGCACGGCCGGGTCGCCGGTGACGCGGACGAAGAAGAAGATCGTCACCGACAGGAGGAACAGCGAGACGACCGCGAACCCGAGGCGCCGGAGGATGAATCGCCTCATGGCGTTCGGAGGGTGAGATCTTCGTACGGCGCGGAGTACGCGAAGCCTGGCATCAACCCCATCCCCGACTCCGCGACGCGCGGGCCGATACCGCAGAGAAACGCCAGCTGGTAGATCGGTGCGTGCAACACGTGGTCGTGGACGACCTTCTGGATCTGATGCAGCAGCGCCCCCCGCTTTTTCCGGTCGAGCTCCCGCGCCTGGCGGTGGAAGAGGTCCTCGACCTCCGGGAGGACCCCGTAGGCGTAGATGCCGGTCTTCGTCACGTACCCCTCCAGCCGCGTGGCCGCGTTGCCCGACGCGCCCGTGATCCCGAGCAGGACCCCGTGCAGCGTCTTCTCCCGCCACGCGGTCTGGAAGGCCGCGCGCTCCATCGTCTTGATCCGCGTCCGGATCCCGACGGCCTGGAGATAGCCGGCCAGCGCCTCGCCCATCGAGAAGTAGGGCGGGAAGGGGTGGAAGTCGCCCGCGTCGAAACCGTCCGGATAGCCGGCCTCGGCGAGGAGCTCCTTCGCCCGCTTCGGGTCGTAGCGCGGTGGGTCGAAGGGCAGCGCGAACTCGAAGCTCCGGGGGACGATGCTGCCGGTCGGCTGCGAGAAGCCGAGGGTCTCGGCCGCGTTCACCGCCTGGCGGTCGATCGCCAGGCTCGCGGCCAGCCGCACGCGTGGCTCGTGCCAGGGAGATTTCGGATCCCACTGGTCGGGAAAGTCCAGCCAGAAGACGCCAGCCACCAGCGGCGCCACCAGCCGCAGACCCGGCGTCCGCCTGATCTCCTCCGCCACGGGACCGCTCAGGAGGTAGACGATGTCGACCTCGCCCTTCTTGAGTGCGGCGGCACGCGTGGTTTCCTCCGGCATGGCGCGCAGGACGAGCCGCTTGACGCTCGGCGTCTTGCGCCAGTAGCCCTCGAAGGCCTCGAGCACGAGCTCGACGCCCGGCGTGAAGGACACGAAGCGATAGGGCCCGGCGCCGACCGGCGCCTTCTTGAAGCCGTCTTCGCCGACCCTGTCCACGTATTTCTTGGGGACGATCCAGCCCGCACCCGTGGCCGAGGTGCCGTAGAAGGTCATGAAGTCCGGCCACGGCTCGCGCAGGTGGAAGCGCACGCGTCCGGGATCGACGACCTGCACCTCGCGCACCTTTTCTCTGAGCAGCTTGCCCCCGGCGCCTTTGTAACGCTCGAAGGTGAACTTCACGTCCTCCGCGGTGACCGGATCGCCGTTGTGGAAGCGTACGCCCTTGCGCAGGACGAAGTCGTAGCTGAGCGCGTCCTTGCCCATCGTCCACGACTCGGCCAGGCTCGGCGCCATCGCGTGACCCGGCATGGGCTTCACGAGAGCGTCGTGGAGCGCGTAGTAGAAGAGGAAGGGCGTCAGAATGCCCTCCATCTCCCCCGGGTCGAGCCAGCGCGTCACCAGGCTCAGGTGCACGCCCCAGGTGAGCTGGCCTTCGGGTCCGGCCGACGCCGGCGTCGGGGTGAGCAGGGCGAGGGCCACGAGGCCCCACAGCGCGAGGCGCCGGGCGATCGGGCCGAGCGTCCTTGGGTGGTTCATGGGTGCGGCCCTCCCGGGAGGGAGGTTGCGTGATTATCCGTGAACCAGGGGCCTTGTCAACGACTCATGGCGTCAGAGCTATTTCTTCTGGCGGGCGATGATGTCGTCCTTGATCTTGTCGTACGTCGCCTTCGGGATGATGCTCTTGCTGACCAGCTCGTCCTTCCGCTTGTAGGGGCGATTCTCGACGATCTTCTTGGCGTAGGCGTCGCCGATCCCGGTCAGCGTCTTGAGGTCGGCCTCCGAGGCGCTGTTGAGATCGAGCTTCTCCTTCCGCTTGCTCTCGGCCTTCCTGGCGTCGTCGGCCTTCTTCGAGTCACTCTTGGCCGGCGCCTCCTTCTTCGTCGGGGTCTGGGCCTCGGGCGGCGAGGTGCCGAGCGCGACGAGGGCGAACGCCAGGGTGACCACGAGCGCAACGAGTCCGGCCATCGCTGTCCTCCGGGGATGGGGTTTCGACTCGACCTAGTCGCTCGCGAGCCTGCCGTTCGACGTCCTGGAAGACGATGTGGACCTGGTCGGGCGTGGTCTTGCCGATCTTCACCATCGCCTCCGTGATGGCGGCCGTGAGCTGCCGCTTCTGGTCCTGGGTGCGTCCCGCGTACCACTGGATCGTGATGTTGGGCATGCCGTCGCCTCCTCATCTGAGCCGCTTCATGTCGTCGGGAAAGTTCGAGGTGAACGAATAGGATTTGACCGTCCCGTTCGAGTTGAAGCGGACGGTGAAGTCCTTGCTGGCCTCGCCGCCGACGCCGTACTCGGCGCAGAACCAGCGCCACGTCTGGTCGCCGCTGTCGAGCCCGACCTGGTAGGGCTCGCCGAACATCCGCACGAGCGCCGCCTTGTCGGTCACGTTGACGGTGATCTGGGCGGGCTCGGGCGACGGGAACACGCGTCCGGGGTGGAGCGCACAGGCGGCGGTGGCGAGGACCGCCAGCGCCAGCAGCACAGCGTGTCGTCGCATCCTCAGCCCCCCCTCATGCGAGCGCGACGACGCCGGAGGCGGCGAGGCGCCCGATCTCCGCGCGCGCGAGGCCGAGCTCGCCCAGCACCTCGGCGGTGTGCTCGCCGAGCCGAGGGGCCGGGCGGCGGATCGTGGCGGGCGTCGCCGAAGCGCGGACGGGGAAGGCGAGCATCTTCGCCTGTCCGTAGCCCGGCTGATCGACCTCGGTCACGAGGCCGAGGTGCTGAACCTGGGGGTCGTCGAACACCTCGTCGAACTCGTAGATCGGCCCGGCGGCAACCTGCGCCGCCTCGAAGCGCCTCACCCACTCGGCGGTCGTCGCCCGGGCGAGCGCGGCTTCGATCCGTGCCCGGAGCTCGTCGTGATGGACGAGGCGGCTCTCGTTGGTCGCGAACTTCGGGTCGGTCGCGAGCTCGTCGTCGCCCAGCACCGCGCACAAGCGCGCATACTGGTCGGGGTTCATGATGACGACCTGGACCCAGCCGTCCTTGGTGTGGAACGCCTCGGCCGGCGTGAGATTGGGGTTCCGATTCCCGACCCGCGGCGGGCGCGTGCCGGAGTCGAAGTAGTGGGCGACGGGGTCGGGGAGGAGCGCGAGCGTCGAGGCGAGCAGGTTGACGTCCAGGTGCTGGCCCTGGCCGGTCCGGAGCCGGTGGACGAGCGCGGCGTTCACCGCGCCGAACGCGAGGAACGCGGCGGCGAGGTCCGCCACCGAGCCGCCGACCTTGGTGGGCGGGCTCCCCGGCTGACCGGTGAGGGCCATGATGCCGCTCATCCCCTGCGCGATCGTGTTGTAGCCCGCGCGCCGCGCGTGCGGCCCGGTCTGACCGAAGCCGGTGACGGATGCGTAGATGACGGACGGGTTTGCGGCGCTCACCGCCTGGTAGCCGAGGCCTAGCCGCTCGGCGACCCCGGGGAGGAAGTTCTCGACGACGACGTCCGCGCGCCGCGCGAGCTCGAACGCGAGGCGGGCGCCCTCGGGGTGCTGGAGGTCGACCGCGATCCCCCGCTTGTTCCGGTTGATCGCGGCGAACGTGGCGCTCATGCCGTCACCGCGCCACGCGCGCAGGTCGTCGCCGCGACCCGGGCGCTCGACCTTGATGACGTCGGCGCCGAGGTCGGCCATGAGCGTCGCGCAGTACGGCCCGGCGATGACCCGCGAGAGGTCGAGGACGTGGATCCCTTCAAGCATCGTCCAGGTCCGAGCGACGGTCGAGGAAGCCCTCCGTCGTCGCGTTGACCTCGGGGATGCCCGCGCGGGCGATGGCGTTGATCCGCGCCTTGGCTTCCGCCAGCGGCCCCGCGGGCTTGGCGGCCAGCAGCTCGACCCAGGCGCGCGCCTCTTTGAGGAGCGACGTGCCCGGCACGACGCGGTGGACGAGGCCCATCGCATGGGCGTCGGCGGCCGAATACCTCCGGCACTCCATGATGATCTCTTTGGCGCGCGCGGGCCCGACGAGGCGGACGAAGCGCGTCGTGGAGGCGACACCGAGCGGCACGCCGAGGTCGACCTCCGGGATCCAGAACTCCGCCTCCTCCGCGGCCCAGCGGAAGTCGCAGGCGAGCGTCAGCCCCCAGCCGCCCCCGATCGCGTGGCCGTTGATCATCGCGAGCGTCGTCTGCTCGAGGCTCTCGAGCAGCGTGTTCGCGCGCTCGAAGAGGCGGCGGAACTGGCTCTTCCGTTGCGCGAACGCCCGCCGCCGCTCGTCGACGGTCATCTTCGAGTGGAGCGGGGCATCGGCGCCGGCGCAGAAGACGGGCGGCGCGCCCGTGACGATCAGGACGCGGGTGGCGGCGTCGTCTCGCAGCTCGGCGAACGCCGCCCCGAGCTCGGTCAGCATCGCGTCGCTCAGCGCGTTGCGCCGGTCGGGACGATTCAGCGTGACGGTCGCGATCGCGCCCTCACGCGCGAGGGTGACGCTGTCGCCCATGACGCGCGGACGGTAACACACCGCCGGCGCCCCACGCAACGCCGCGATCGCCCTCACGCGCCGGACCCAGACCGAGAGCCGCTCGGCGCGCGAGCCCGCGCGGGTCAGTCTGGTCGCATCTCCTCGAGCCGGTACGCACTGTGGCAGGCCACGCAATAGCCGGTCAGGGCCGCCAGCCGTTTCAGGGCGTCGTCCTTCGTCGCTCCGGTCTTGATCGCTTCGGCCAGTTGGTCGAACCGCGTGTGGACTCGTCGTCCGAGCTGCAGAAAGTGCGCTGGCAGCTTCTTCTCGAGCCGCGACTCGACCGTCGCCTTCATGCCCGATGCCCGAGCGGCCTTCTCGGCCATGAGCAGATCGCCGGCCGCCAGCCCGTGGACGATCCGGCTGAGCGACTCCAGCATCGCCCGCATCTCTGCCAGCACGACGTCTCGCTCGGCCGGCGCGAGGCGGATTCGCTCGCGGGTGTCGGTCGCTTCCTGACCCTCCGCCATCCGGTGGCGCGTGGTGTGAAGAAGTGGACGGGACATCACCGGAGGGGTCAATACGACGAGCGTGGCAAGACCAGAGACGAGCGCGATCCGTGCATTCATGTTCTGGGGCCGTCACACGCGCGGGCGCGAGAGTCAGGGGGGGTGGACGGAGCCACCCCCCGTTGGTCTCCCTTCAGGCTAGTCGACGCCGCCGCCTTCTCGGCCTCCGGCGACTCGGCAGATCTTCCAGATCACGCCGGTCCCGGGAAACTGGACGAGCGGAGCGTCGGCAGCGACCTTGAACCTACTGTCCGGGTCGGACTGGCCAAAGTCCCGCACCGCACCGTAATCCACGAGGTAGGCGCAGTCGTCGGGACCGAACTTCAGATCCACGGGCCGGTTGATCCCGCGAGCCCCAGAGACGAACGCCTGCTCGAACGTGGTGTTGAAGGCGAACCGCTGGAGCTGGAGCTGCAGCGGCTCCTTGAAGTTGATGAGCTCGATATCGTGCCCCTCTTCCGGATTGCCGTTGGCAGCCGCGAACCCGAAGTCGCCCTCGCGACCGGCAAGGGCCGCACCGCGCTTGACCGGGCCGTGGACGAAGGAATCGGGCACGAAGTCGACCCCGACGATCGCGACGTCCGCCGGCTCAAGCGCCAACGGTGCCGTGATTGGCTGGGGTGGGTGGTCGAGGACGCGGCGGACCGGGACGTCAGCCGCCGTGATCGCCACGCGGCAGGCGGCGGCGTTGAAGACCGCCATTGCTGGTGGATTGCAAAGATCGTCACCAGGTCCGCCGGTCGGATTGAACACCGCCTGCGTCGAGTCCAGGAAGCCGAACCGATCCGGCCAGCCGTGGTAATCCGGGCTGCCGTCGTGGTTTTGCCGGGCGAGGTGGAGACGGTCCGGCGCGTTCTCCGTCGGCCGCGCACCCCGTTCGTCTTCACCGTTTTCCGTCACGAACAGCCCGCCTCTCAAGGGATGGTCGTCTGGCGCGAACCGAATGCCGTACGGGTTCCGGTACCCCCACGAGAAGGGCTCGATCGTGTCCTTCGGGTGCTTCGCGTCCAGCCTCGCTCGCAAGATGGCGCCGTCGCAGATCCCCGGCCCGGTCGCGCTATCGAACGCCCTCACGGTCGCTCCCTTGCGTTGCACGCCGAAGGGAGAATACCCGCTCGTCTTGACGCCACCCCCCGAGTCGAACACGTTGTCGCTGAGCTTGATATCCTGACACGGGATATCTTGCTGGTTGGCGCCACCGCCGTTGTCACGGCCGACCACGCCCGAGTTGGTCGTCGACCCCTGCGACCAGTAGACATGGTCGTCCTTGAAGGTGATCTGCTCTGCCGGATGGTCTCCGGTCGGCAGGCCGGTGATGAACGGGGTGACCCGCCCGGTTTCGGGATTGACGGTTACGATGCGCGAGCTGTTGTTGTTGCCGCTCGTGCGCAGGCTCTGGTTGGAGTCGGACGCGAACAGCCGCCCGCCCTGGAAGCCTCTTTCGAACGCGATGTCGATCGCGGGACCGTGTGGCTGGAAGACACCGGTGCCACCCGTCACCGTCGTCGCGTCGGTCGGCTTGCCGAGGGGACCAGCGATCTTCCTCCCGCTCTGGTCGAACACCAGAATGTCGGGCGTGAAGGGATTGGGGGCCGAAGGGTGTGCCGTCTGGAACGCTTCTTCGTCGTTGCAGATACTGGGCAGGCCGTGCCCGGACTCGAGCACGAAGACTTCAAACTTCTTCGCGTTGCCGCGGAAGGCGACAGCGGTTGGAGCGTTCAGCCCCTTGACAAAGACCGACACCTTGAAGCCGGGGGGCACGACGATGTCTTCGCCGTTGCCCGGATTGAAGGTCACGTCTTCACCGGAACAGAGCGGGTTGACGACAGTTGCGGCTGTGACGAGGTGAGGCAGGCTAAGGAGTAGCGCAAAGGCGACGGTCAAGACCAACCAACGAACTCGATCGACTCTGCTGCGCATTTCAACTCCTTCTCGGCGTTATGCAACGTTCTTTGCACCGAAGCGTCTCGCACGCGGCGTCGCCCGGCGTGCCGCGTCGCTCAGGGCACCGAGGCGGGGGTCCACGCGCGCGGACGTGACGGCAGGGGGTGACCATCGGGGCGCTCCTCACGGGTTTCTCGCGCGTTTGGAGATTCCGGAAGCCCGGGATACATTTCCGGAACCCGGAGACGAAGTCTGCGGACGGATGTTTCCGGAATCCGAGGATGATGTCAAGGCCGAAAATACGAGACGGAAGCTCAGCTCACCGAGTATCCGTTCGCCCACGTTGGTCGTTCGGTGGAAACTACTGACGGTCGACGACTATGCGAAGAGGCCGAGCGGGGGTTCGGACGTCTTCCAGCCTGGGAAGAGCGATGCCACGGACACGCCGAGGTGGCGCGACGCCACTTCGCTAAAGAGCGTGCGAAAGTCGGTCGTCACGGCGAGATCGCGCGCCTCGAAGAGCCGCTCGCGCGCGAGGCCGGGCCAGCGGCCGTGGACCCGACCCCCGCGCACACCGCCGCCCAGGACGAGCATCGCCGTCGCGTGGCCGTGGTCGGTGCCGCGGTTGCCGTTCTCGCCGACCGTGCGCCCGAACTCGGACATGGTCAGGACGACGACGTCTGCCATCCGGTCACCGAGATCCTGCGCGAAGGCGGCGAGCGCGCCGCCGAACTCGCGCAGCCGCGCGGCGAGCTGGCCTTGCTCCGCGCCCTGGCCGACGTGGGTGTCCCAGCCCTGCATATCCGCGAAGGCAACCTCGAGCCCGATGTTCGCCTTGATGAGCTGGGCGATCTGGCGCATCGCCTCGCCGAACCGGCCGCGTGGATACTCGGCGCCGTTCGCCGGCGGGATGCGCGCCGCGTCGGCGCTCCGGAGCATTCGCACCGCCTCGAACGTCTCGCGTCCCGTGCCCGACAAGAGGTCGCCCACGGTTCGCGCGTAGAGCGCCTCGAAGCCGCCGCGCGCGCCGGTGTCCGTGGCGCGGACGTCGAAGCGGTCGATCGACGCCATCGCGAGCGCTCCCGCGTCGCCCTGGAGCGCGCGCGGAAGGACGGGGCCCAGCGCGACGGCGCGGAAGGGCGCGGGCCTTTCCGGGAGCGCCGTCACGGCGCGCGCGAGCCAACCGTCGGGTGTGCTCTTCACGCCCGGCGTCCCCGACTCCATGTAGTCCTGGGCGTCGAAGTGCGAGCGGGTCGTGTCGGGCGAGCCGCAGGCGTGGACGATCGCGAGCGAACGGTTCTCCCAGAGCGGCACGAGCGGCGCCAGTCCTGGGTGGAGCGCAAAGAAGCCGTCCAGATCGAGCGCCCGGTCGCTCTCACCGCGCATCGGCGGTCTGAGCGCGATGGTCTGACGGGCGGCCGCGTACGCGGCATCGCCGTAGGGCACGATCATGCTGAGCCCGTCGACGGCGCCCCGCTGGAAGACGGCGACGAGGACTTTGCCCCGCGCCGCCGCCGCCGCCGCGGTCCGGATGAGGAACCGCGGCGGTCCGGCCAGCGCAACCAGCGAGCATGCCCCGCATCTGAGGAAGGTCCGCCGGTTCATCGCGTGTCGCCTAGCGCCGTTGGAACTCGGGGGAGCCCAGGACCAACGCGACGAGCTTGGCGACGTCGGTGTCCGCCGGGCCGCGATCGTCCGGGCTCAGGCGCGTGATCTGCGGGCTCGTGAGCTGGGCCGCCAGGACCGCGCGCGTCTCGGCGCTCGCCTGCCCGGCGACGAGCGCAGCGAGCAGCCGATCCAGCACGGCGTCGGGAGATCGAGCGTCGGCGCCGGCGACGAGGGCGCCCGGGTCCACGACGACGCGTGGGTACCGGTCGCTCGCGAGGGCGAGGGCGAAGTTCATCCGCGCCAGGAGCGCCCCGGAGTTCACCCACGCCTCGGCCCGATCCGGGTAACCGGTCGGCGGCTGCGCCTGGTAGAGCGGCTCGCCGATCTCCGCGCTCGCGCGCGCGAGGTCGAACGCCCCCTGGGCGTCCAGGGTGGCGCCGAGAGCGCGGACCGCGCTGGCGACGAACTCGAACGGCTTCTTGATCTTGGCCCGGTACGCGTCCTCGGCGTAGAACTCGGGCGACGCGAGGATCGTGCGCAGCATCGCGCGAATGTCGCCGTCGGTCTCGATGTACGTGGAGGCGACGCGGTCGACGAGCGCGGGCGGCGGCGTGTCCGCCACGAAGCGGCGGACGAGCTTCGTGGCGATGAAGCGGGCCGTCGAGGGATGGCGGGTCAGGATCGCGAGCACGCGCTCGCCGTCGTCCCGACCGCCGCCGGCCGGGAGGCGGTGGCCGAGCACCACCTTCGCGGCGGTATCGTGCATGCGCGGGCGGAAGACGTAGCGCCCCTCCACCCGGGGGCGGTCGATCGACCAGCCCGTGAAGGCGCGTGCGACTTCCGTGACGTCCGTCTGCGTGTACCCGCCGTCCACGCCCAGGGTGTGCAGCTCCATGAGCTCGCGCGCGTAGTTCTCGTTGAGCCCCGCCTTGCGGCCGCGGTTCTGTCCAGATGGCACGATGAAGTCCGGCCGGGCGGAGAGCCAGTTGTCGAGGTAGAAGAGCATCGCTGGATGGCGCGCACTGGCGCGGACGAGGTCGGGAAAGCGTCCCAGCGCGTTCGGGCGGATGACATCACGCTCGTAGGCCGAGACGTACCAGCGGACGTCGCCCTTCCCGGCGAAGACGTTGAAGTGGTTGAACCAGAAGTCGACCATGACCTCCGCGAGCTGGCGCTCGCTCTTGACCGCGCGGAGGGTCTTCGCGGCCTGGAGCTCCGCGGCGATCCTGAACGGCCGCTTCTCGGGCGGATACGTCTCCATCATCTCCGTGCGCGTCATCCGGCCGTTCTGGAGCTTCTCCCTGAGCTTCGGATCGGGTCGTGGATATTCGCGCAGCGCCTCGGAGATCGACATGCGGAGTGACGCCAGGTCGACGAGCGCCCGCTCCGTCGCGGAGTCGTCGATCGTCTCGGGGCGGAGCTGACGGTCGATCCACGCGTCGAGGCCGACCGCCCGCACCCGCGCGACGTCGCCGGGACGCGGGCCGAAGGCGAGGCGGTTCAAGACGTGCAGGATCCGCCGGTCGTCGCCGAGAGGCGGGACCGGGCGTGTCGCCTCCGCGGGCGCCGTGCCAGCGGGTGGCGCCCCGCCTGCGACTGCGAGCCCGCCGCAACCTGTCAGCGCGCCCAGCGTGAGCAGGGCGACGGCGAGCCTCCTCATCGTGGGCGCTCTTGGCCCTGGGGCGGCCGCGGGCCGCGGTACTGTTCCCTGAGGCGCTCGCGCTCCTCCGGCGTCGCCCGACGCCACTGCTCACGGAGCCGCTCGCGCTCCTCCGGCGGCAGCTGGCGGAAGCGCTCGCGCGTCTGGGCGCGCTCCTCCGGGGTCATGTTTCTCCAGCGCTCATAGTTCTTCATGACGCGCTCCCGCTCGCCGGGCGACATCGTCTCCCACTGGCGGTAGCGCTGGAGGATGTGCTCGCGCCGCTCCGGGGGGAGCTGCTGGAAGCGCTCGTACGCCTTCTGCAGCTCCTGCCGCCGCGCCTTCGGCAGCTCGTTCCAGCGCTGGAAGTCTCGGATGATCCGCGCCTTCTCGTCGGGCGGGAGCGCCCGGTAGCGCTTGAAGCTTTCCTTCGCAGCCTTCCGCTCCTCGGGCGACATGGACTTCCAGTGACGGTAGTTCTCGAGCACGCGCGCGCGCTCCTCCGGCGAGAGGCTTTGCCACCGCTCGAGATTGCGTTCGGCGATCGCGCGCTCCTCGGGGGAGAGCTTCTCGAGCCCCTCGATCTGCGGCGCCTGGCCCCACGCGACGTCGCGCATCCCGGCCAGCGAGAGCACGAGCAGAATGAGAACTCCCGGCACCCAACGGCCGCTCATGGTCACCTGACCTCCCTGGGAGGCGCCTCGGTCTGTGGTTGCCCATCGAGGACGGGCAGCGTCTCCAGCATCCTGAGCCGCTCGACGAGCCGCATGCGTGTGAGGAGGGTACGGTCCCGCGCGAGGTCGGCATCCTTCAGGAGATCGAGGTCGAGCAGCATCTGGGCGTCCGGCGTGGGATCCGCCGCCTGTTGCCTGCCCGCCGGGGGGGCCGCGAGCGCCGAGCCCACGCCGAGGAGCATGACCGCGAGCCCCGCCACCCGTGGGGTCACAGCTAGCCCGTCCGCTCGACGGTGAGCCGATCCAGATCGCGGATCACGTCGAACTCCTCCAGGAGGTCGAGTTGCTCGACGACCCGGTACTGCTCGAGCAGCTCCAGGCGGTCTCCGATGGCTGCCTCTTCGACGGCGGCCAGGTCGGCGCCGGTCCCGCTCTGACGTCCGCTCTGGACGACGACGAGTGCCCCGACCACGAGCGCGCCCGCGAGGCTCGCCGAGAGGGCAAGCGGCACCGGACGCCGCCACCATGTCCGCCGCCGCTCGAGCCGCGCCTCGAGCTTCGCGCGAAGCTCGGCGCGGTAGCGGCTCCAGTGAATGTCCGGCGGTCGCTCGACCGCGTGCGCGAGGTCGTCGAGGAGGTCGCGGAACTGCTCGAGCTCCGGGTCCGGCTGTGTCCCCATGTCAGGTCGTCCCCATCGTCTTCCTGAGCGTTGTGAGCGCGCGGTGGAGGTGCACCCGCACCGTCGCCTCCGAGCACTTCAGCACCGCCGCGATCTCCGGCGTCGGCAGCTCCTCCTGTACCTGAAGGATCACGGCCGCGCGCTGCTGCGGCGCGAGCCGGCCCACGGCCTCCCAGAGCCGCTTCAACGTCCGCTCCCGTCCGATCGTGTCCACGGGGTCCTGGGAGGGTGCAGGCTGGCGGTCGAGGAGTGGCTCGTGCGACTCGGGATCGCCCTCGTCACGCACCCAGAGCTTCCAGCCCCGATGCTTGCGCCGCTGATCGAGACACAGGTTGACGACGATGCGGTAGAACCAGGTCGAGAACTTCGAGCGGCCGTCGAAGCGCCCCGCCGACTGGAAGACCCGGATGAAGGCCTCCTGCGACAGGTCGCGCGCGTCTTCGGCGTTCCGCACGATAGACCATGCGAGCCGGTACGCGCGCCCCTGGTAGCGCGTGACGAGGGCGTCAAATGCCGCCTCGTCGCGCTCGGCCGTGCGCCGGCACAGCACCTCGTCCGAGAGCTCCACGCCGCGATCGTCCTCTCGTCCCCACGATCCCACTCCCGCCTCATACACTGCAAGGGCGGGGCGACCGGCGCCCCGCCCGCCTCGACCCCGCCGGCCTTACTTCCGGTACGCCTCGCGCGTCTGGTTGACATCACGCCGCACGTCGCGACGATCGCGACGGAGGTCGCGGGTATCCCGACGGCGATCCTTCTGGTCCGCCTTGAGATCCTTGCGATCCTCTTTGACGTCCTTGAGATCCGCCTTCACTGCGTCCTTGTCGCCGGCCTTGCGATCCTGGTAGAGCTGCCGCCGGTCCTGCCCGAGGTCGCGCCGGTCCTGGCGGATGTCCCGCGTGTCCTTTCGGATGTCCTGGCGATCTCCACGAATGTCTCGCCTGTCCTCCGCCACGTCCCGGTCCGTTCTGAGCTCACGGCGGTCCTGGCGGAGATCGCGCCGGTCCTGCTGGACATCCCTCACGTCCTTGCGCAGGTCCCGGCGGTCCTGACGGATGTCCTGGCGGTCCTTCGCGACAGCGTCCTTGTCGCCGGCCTTGCGATCCTGGTAGAGCTCCCGGCGATCCTGGCGCAGGTCGCGCCGGTCTTCCCGGACGTCCCTGGCGTCCTTTCGAATGTCCTGCCGGTCCTCGCGGATGTCCTGGACGTCCCGCTTGACGTCCTGGGCATTCGCGGCGCCAACGTTCAGCGCCAGCACGCCGGCCACCGTGCCGGCCGTCACCAGCGTCTTCAGCGTGTTCATCTCGGGCCCCCTCTTGGTCGAGTGTTTGACCGCTTGGCTGATAAGACGCCACGGTGTATCTGATCGTTTACAGTGAGGGACCAGAAACGTTCGAGTTTCCGGAGGCCTGGGCGTCAGTCGAGGACGATCAGCCCGCGTGCCGAGCGGTTCAGGATCCGCGCATCCTTCGGCGTCGCCAGCACGGTGTCCGAGACGCTAAGACCGCCCCAGCCGTGCTCGAAGCTGGCCGCCTCGACCCTCAGCACCATGCCGGTCTCGAGCAGCGCGGAGCAGCTCGGCACGAGCCACGGAGGCTCGGCGGCGTCGAGGCCGATCCCGTGGCCGACGTGAGGGCGTTCGTGGGCGGGGAGGTCGCCCTCGCTCACAGCCCGGATCGCAGAGTCGAACACCGCGCCCACGGTGACGCCGTGCCTGATCGCGTCGACCGCCGCTTGCTCGACCGCCAGAATCGCCGCGTGGCGGGCTTCCTGGAGCGCAGTCGGCTCACCCATCACCGCGGTGCGGGCGACGGCCGAATAGTAACCCTTGAACACGCAGCCGACCTCGAGCCGCACGAGATCCCCGGGCCGGAGGGCGCGCGTCGACGGTGCAGCGGGGAGCGCCGACCGCTCCCCCATCGTGATACGCGTTGCTGACGGCTCCGCGCCGCGCTTGACGACCTCGGCCTCGTAGAGCGTCGCCGCGTCGCGCTCCTCGACGCCCGGCTTGAGCATCTGGAGCACCTCGTTCACCGCCTCCTCGGCGATGAGGAGCGCGCGCGCCAGGCACTCGAGCTCCCACGGACCCTTCACCGCACGCGCCCGGGCAAGGGCGTCGGTCCCGTCGACCAGCGAGAGCGATGGAAGGCGCTCGGCCAGCCGACAACGCGTCGCCTCGCGCGCTCCCTCGGCGTCGAGCCCGACCCGGCCTCGCCCGACGCCGAGCGCGTCGAGCGCGCGGGCGAGCCCCTCGGCCGGATCGGCCACGGGGTCCCGGAGCCAGGCGGTGACGCGCCGCGTGTTCTCGTCCCGCCGCTCGCCGACCTCGTCCGTGAACGCGCCGTAGCAGACGACGTGATCCGCCGGGGCGAGCTCGGCCGCGACCGCCGGGGCGGCGATCGCGGGCACGACGAGCGCGGTGCCGCGGCGCGTGAAGACGGCGAAAAGCTCGGTCGCCCGATCGACCGCCGGCGAGAGGCCCCGGTAGCCGGAGACGTAGAACACGTTCGCTGGCGAGGTGGCGACGAGCGCCGCGAGGTCGTCGTGCTCGAGCGCGGTCGTGAGCCGCTCGGTCTGGTGGGGGTACACGGCTAGATCGCGAGCAGCGTGCCGGTAATGTAGGCCGACTCTTCGCGCGCGAGCAGCGCGATCGCGTCGGCCACCGCCTCCACGGGCACCCAGCCGCGGCGGTCGCTGTCGGGCATCGCCGCCCGGTTCGCCGGCGTGTCCATCGTGCTCGGTAGCACCGCGTTGACCGTGACGCCGTGCCCGCGCATCTCGTGGGCGAGCGCCTGGACGAGGGTGATGACGCCCGCCTTCGACACCGTGTAGGCGATGAAGCCGCCCGCCGGCGGCACGACCGCGCGCGAGGCGACGAGGACGACGCGCCCGTAGCGGGCGCGGACCATGTGCGGTGCCACGGCCTTCGTCGCGGCGAAGGCGCTCGTGAGATTGAGGTCGAGCATCCGCCGCCAGGTGGCCGCGTCGGTCTCGAGGAGCGACCCGCCGGCGAAGCCGCCGACGGCCCCGACCAGGACGTCCACGCGCCCGCGGGCCACGATGGTGCGCTCCACGAATACGGTCATCGCCGCGAGATCCGTGACGTCCACGGGCTCGGTCACGAGGCGGTCGCGCTGGGCCGGGGCGACGCGCGCGCGGAGCTCCGCGCGCTCCGTCTCGACCGCGTACGGCACGGCGACGATCGCGCCGTCGGCCAGGAACCGCAGCGTCACCGCCTGGCCGAGCGCGCCGGTGCCCCCCGTCACGATCGCGACGCGATTCTGCAGCGGGGTCCGCGAGGCCGGCGCGTTCGGTGGGTGGCCTGAGACGAGGTGCGCCCCGGCGTCGTCCGGCATGTCGCGATTCACTTTACCGGGGCGCTCACTCGCCCGCGGGGATCGCCATGATCGCCGAGCGCTGGATCTCGTCGTAACGGACCCTGGAGACGTCGAACGCCTCGAGGTTCGCGCGGAGCTTCTTGAAGGTCTGCTCGAAGGGCGGCAGCGTTTTGCGCGCCCGGGTGAGCGGCGTGGTGCGGGCCAGCACGTAGTTCTTCACGTACGGGTGGTTGATGCCCCGCTTCTTGATCTTCGCGACGACCTCGCCCAGGGCCGCGTCCGCCTCGCGGACGAGCGCGGCGCGCTCCCGGCGCTCCTCGAGGCCCTTCGACAGCGTGAGCTTCAGGAACTTGTCCACCCGCCGCAGGATCGGCGCGAACGCCCCGCCCGCGAATCGCTTGTTCTCTTCGTAGAGGAGGCCGAGCGTGATGAAGTGGGCGGACTCGAACTGAGGCTGCCAGCGCTCCTCGGTGCTCGCGGGCTCGTCCTTCGCGAGCGCCCGGTACATCCGGATGACCTCGAGCGATTTCTCCTTCAGGTTGTGCGCCTTCTCGACGTTGAGGGGGAGGACCTCGAAGACCATCTCGGGCTCGACGACGAGGATTGCGGGCACCCACTCGACCCGGAGCTTGTCGAGCACCGCGCGACGGTGGTTCCCGTTGGGCGTCCAGTACACGCCCGGCTTGGGCGAGATCACGACGATCGGGTCCACGAAGCGATCGAGCCGCTTGATGGTCTCGGTCAGGCGCTTGACGTGGGTCGGCGAGAGGTCGCGCTGGTAGGGGCTCGCCTCCACGCGCTCGCGCGGCAGCAGGCAGAAGATCTGCCAGTGGTCCCCGAGCGGCTCCTGGTAGAGCGCGAGCGTCGTGCCGCCGTCGCGCTCGACCTGCGCCGCAAGCGCCTGGGCCTTGGCCGGAGGTTCGCTACGCATCTATCTCAGGCCACCCGCGAGTCGAGCCGGCCTCGCGAGCCCCGCTACAACATCCCGCAGCGAGCCGTAGATGCCCGCGGGGAGGAAGATGATGAACAGGATCAGGAGCAGCCCGTAGATCGTCTCGGCCATGCCGATCAGCCTGAGCCCGAAGATCACGCGGAGGTACTCGCCGAGCGCGATCGTCAGCGCCGTCCCCACGGTGGGGCCGAGGAGCGAGTACATCCCGCCGAGGACGACGGCGAACACGATGCGGAGCGAGACACCGATGCCGGCGAGGGTGTCCGGGTTCACATACGTGATGTACTGGGCGTACGCCACTCCACCGACCGCCGTGAGGCTCGCCGAGAGCATCGTGATCCCCATCTTGAACCGTGTCACGTGGATGCCGACGGACGCCGCGGCGGTTTCGTCCTCACCGATCGCCTCCATCGCCGCCCGCGCCATCGACCGGTCCACACGGTACCAGATCCAGAGCCCGGCGAGCCAGAGGACCAGTGAGGCGTAGTAGAAGACGCGCTTGTCGGCGAACTGCATCGCGAGGACGCTATCGTGTGGCGAGGCCCTGAGCGAGAGGCCGAGGGAGCCGCCGGTCCAGTTGCGCTCGGCGATGATCAGCAGGCGCACGACTTCACCCACGGCGAGGGTGACGAGGGCGAAGTAGTGGCCGACGACCTGGAGCCGCGAGCAGGGATAGGCGACGACCAATGCCAGGACGCTCGTGAGCGCGGCCGCGACCACGCCGCCGAGCCACGGCGTGAGGCCGTACGCGTTCCAGAGGAGCGTCACCGTGTAGGCCCCGAGGCCGAGGAAGGCCCCGTGGCCCAGCGAGACCAGGCCGAAGCGGCCCATTAGCGACCACGCTCCGCCGATGAAGGACCAGACGAAGATCTGGATCAGGACGTGGAGGACGTACTGGCGCATGCCGCCCATCGGCAGGACCGGCCCCAGGGCCAGCACCGCGAGGAGCGCCGCGCCGGCGACCCGCCCGGGCCTCATCCGCGCCGAACCAGCAGGCCGCCCGGACGGACGAACATCATCACGATGAACACGACGAACGCGATCACGTACCCCATCTCGGTCGAGATCACGACGCCGCCGATCGAGATGATCTCGCTCATGACGACCGAGGCGACGAAGGCGCCGACCATGTTCCCGAGGCCACCGAGCACGCAGATCATGAAGGTGAGGGGCCCGAACGCGGCGCCGAAGAACGGGTGCACCGAATACTGGATGATGAGCAGCGCCCCGGCGACCCCCGCCATCGCGCCGCCGACGGCCGAGGTGACCAGATAGACGCGCTGCGGGTCGGCGCCCATCAGCGCCATCGCCTCGCGGTCCTGGGAGACGGCGCGGATCGCGGTGCCGATGTAGGTCCGACGCAGGAAGACCCAGAGGCCGATCATCGCGAGGAGCGAGATGGCGAAGGCGATCAACCGCACGAACGAGAGGAACATGCCGCCGACCTCGAGGATCGGGAGCGCCAGGCGGACGGTCCTGTGGTCGGTGGTCCAGAGGAACGTCGCGAGCGACTGGAGGAAGAAGAGGAGCCCGCCCGTCGCGAGGAGCTGGTTGACGGGCGCGCTTCCGAGGATCGGCGTGATGATCAGGAGGTGCACGCCCAGTCCCAGCAGCGCCCCGAGCGCCACCGACGCGAGGCCGGCGAGCCAGAGGGGCCAGCCGTAGACCATCACCAGGAAGTAGACGAGGTACATGCAGACCATGACGAGGTCGACGTAGGCGATCCAGACGATGTCGACGACGCCGAAGATGAGGTTCAGGCCGAGCGCCAGGAGCGCCAGGACGCCGCTCAGGAGGATGCCGTTCACGGCCGCTTCGAGGAGGAAGATCGGGTCGATCACAGCCCCACGTACGCCTTCCGCACGAAGTCCTGCTCGCTGAGCGCGGCGGCGCGCCCCTCCATCCTGATCCGCCCCACCTCGAGCAGGTACGCACGGTCCACGAGCTTCAGCACCTGGCGGACGTTCTGCTCGACCACGAGGATCGTGTAGCCCTCCTCGCGCACGCGGCGGATGAGCTCGAAGAGCCGGAGCACCAGCACGGGCGCCAGCCCCATCGAGGGCTCGTCGAGCAGGATCAGCTTGGGCCGCGACATGAGCGCGCGGCCGAGCGCGAGCATTTGCTGCTCGCCGCCCGAGAGGCTGCCGGCGGGCTGCCGCTCGCGCTCCCGGAGCACCGGGAACAGGTCGTACACCCGCGCGCGGGACTCGGCGAACGCCTGGCGTGCGCGCGGCTGGAACGCCCCCATCCTGAGGTTGTCGCCCACGCTGAGGCGCGGGAAGATGCGGCGGCCCTCGGGGACGTGGGCGATGCCGTGGCGGACGACCTCGTGCGCCTTCCGTCCAGCCAGCGAGTCGCCCTCGAACACGAGCTCGCCCGTGCGTGCGGCGACGAGCCCCGAGATCACGCGCATGAGCGTGGTCTTGCCGCTGCCGTTCGGTCCCACCACGGCGACGGCCTCGCCCGCCTCGACCCGGAGGGTGACGTCCCAGAGCGCGGTGAAGTGGCCGTAGCCGGCGGTCACCCCCCGGAGCTCGAGCATGCTCACGCGAGCACGAGCTTCTCGCCGAGGTACGCCTCGACCACGCGCGGATCCTCCGCGACGTCGAGCGGCGTCCCCTCGGCGATCTTCTCGCCATGATCGAGCACCACGACCCGGTCTACGACTCGCATGAGCGTCGCCATGATGTGCTCGACCCAGACGATCGTGACGCCGAGCTCGCCCCGGATCCGCCTGAGCAACTCGACGGCTGTGGTCATCTCTGTCGGGTCGAGACCGCCGAGGCTCTCGTCGGCCAGCAAGAGCTTCGGGCCCGTGGCGAGCGCCCGCGCCAGCTCGAGCTTTTTGAGCCCGGCCGCGCCCAGCAGCGCCGTGGAGGCGAGGCCGTCGGCGGGCAAGCCGACGAGTGCCAGGATCTCGCGCGCTCGCCGGCGCGCGGCCGCCTCGTCGTCGCGGCGTGCCGAGCCGAAGTGGGCCGCGACGGCGACGTTCTCGAGGATCGTGAGCTTGCGGAACGGCCGCGGGATCTGGAACGTCCTCGCGATCCCCCGATGGCAGATCGCGTCGGGCGTGAGGCCGGCGATCTCCTCGCCGCGGAACCGGATGGAGCCCGCCGTGCGCGGGAGCGCCCCCGAGATGCAGTTGAAGGCCGTGGTCTTTCCCGAGCCGTTCGGCCCGATGAGCCCGAGGATCTCGCCGTCCCTGACCCCGAAGGCGACCGCGCTCAGCGCCGTGAAGCCGCCGAAGCGCTTCGTCAGCCCGCTAACCGAGAGAATTATCGGGCCGCAAACGGGGAGGACGCCGGGAGCGGCAGGACCGGCGGGGCGGTCGCCACGGCCTTCGGATAGACCAGCTCGAACTTCCCCTCGATGATCTGGAAGACGGCGGGGAACGCGCGCGCGTTCTGGCCGGCGAACCGGTGTCCGGGGGGGTAGAACTTCACGCCGTACCCCTGCATCGTGCCGCCGTCGGGGATGTCGGTCTCGCGCGCCGCCGCGGCCAGCGCGTCGGGGCCGAAGCCGCCGTGCTTCTGGATCGCGCGCGGCAGCACGTCGTTGAACAGGACCCAGAGGTTGTTGAAGCCCATCGAGACGTGCGGCGCGATCGCGGCCGTCGGGGCGTTGGCGTCGTACTGCGCCTTGTACCGCTTCACCATCTCGGCGGTGAGCTCGCCGACGCCGGGCCTGAGCTTCTTCGGGTCCAGGAGTTGGGAGGCGATCGGATCGAGCGTGTGGAAGAACTCGACGTCCTTGCCGAAGGCTTCCTTCAGCTTGTCGAGCTGGCTGTGGCCGGCGCCGTGGCCGATGTAGGCCCTGAGGCGGAGCCCTTGTTCCTTGGCCTGGCGGAGAAAGAGCGAGATGTCGGGGTTGTACCCGGTGTGGTAGAGGACGTCGGGCCGGGCCGCGCGGAGCTTCGTGACGAGCGACGACAGATCGGGCGCGTTGATCGAGTACCCTTCCTTCAGGACGACGTTGAGCCCGAGATCCTTCGCCTTCAGCTCGTTGCCGAGCGCGACGTCGGTGCCGTACGCGCCGTCCTCGTAGATGATCGCCAGCCGGAGGTCCTTGGGCGCCTTCTTGAGCCTCTCCTGGGCGTAGTCGGCGATGTACTGCACCGAGAGCTCGCCGAACTGCGTGCCGGTCGGCTGCGGACGGAACGTGTACTGGAGGTTGCGGCCGTCGAAGACCTTCGACGAGATCGCGGTGGTGATCCACAGGAACCTCTTCTGCCTGTCGACCTTCTCGGCGAGCGGCACCGCGTGGGCGCTCGAGTAGACGCCCGCAAGGATGTCGACCTTCTCGACGTTGAGCAGCCGCTCGGCCTCGTTGATCGCGACCTCGGCCTTCGACTGGCTGTCGCCGTCGATCTGCACGATCTTGTACTTGCCGAGCACACCGCCGCGCTCGTTGACGTAGTCGATCATCATCTTGGCGCCGCGCCAGCAGTTGAGGGACCCCGCGGCCGAGAACGGGCCCGTGTGATCGTAGAGGACGCCGATCTTGATCGTCTGCTCCTGGGCGTCGACGCGGGACGCCGGCCCTACGATGAGCGCCGCGGCGCCGGCGAGCCCCAGCAGCATCCTCATCCGGAGCGTTCGCATGTCGTGCTCCCTCCTGGGGGCGAAAAGTGGCCGTAACGTTAACACGTCAACCCGTCCTGCGGAAGAGGACCATCCATTCCTGGCCCTGGCGCCTCTCGACCGAGCGCAATGGCACCTCGGTGCGCTCGATCCTGAACGGCCCCGCGAAGAGGCGCCGCACCTCGCTCCGGGCCACCGGAAAGGGCGGGCCGCCACCGGGCCGTCGAATCGGATAGAAGCACGCGAGGAACCAGCCCCCGGGTCGCAGGATCGCGGCCATCGTGCGGACGTACTGGGCGCGGCGCGCGGGGTCGATCGCACAGAAGCACGTGTACTCCCACACACCGTCGAACGCGTTGGCGTAGTCGCGGTCGAGGGTGAAGATGTCGCGCTGCTCGAACTCCGCCGCGACGCCCTCCGCCTTCGCCCGGGCCTTGGCCTCGGTGATCGCCGCCGGGGCGAAGTCGAAGCCGACGGCCATGTAGCCGCGCCGGACCAGGTGGCGCACGTCGTGGCCGCGCCCGCAGCCGGGGACCGCGACGCGGCCGGGCGGAAGGTGCGTGGACTCCAGGAACGCCGCGAGCGTCGGCGCGGGCCGGCCGAGCTCCCAGCCGTCGCCGCCGCGGGTGTAGAGATCGGTCCAGAACTCGGGGGTGCTTACGCCGGCCACTCGAGCCCCTCGAAGTCGTCGATGACGGAGGCGGCACCGGCCCCGCGCAGCTCGTCCGCGGTGTGGGCCGTGGCGACGCCGATCACGCGCATGCCCGCGCGCCGCGCCGCCTGGATGCCGACGACGGAGTCCTCGAACACGAGGCACTCCCGGGGCGGCACGCCGATCCCCCGCGCGGCGAGCAGGTACACCTCCGGGTCGGGCTTGCCGAGGCGCACGTCTTCGGCGGTGACGACCGCGTCGAACCGCTCCCGGAGCCCGAGCCGACCGAGGAGTCGGTCGACGTCGAAACGCGAGGCGGAGGTGGCCACCGCGCACGGGATGCCCGCCGCGACGACCTCGTCGAGGAACGCCGTGACGCCGCGGACGGTGGGCAGCCCGTGGCGCGCGAGCCGCACGTAGTGGTCGCGCTTGCGGTCGGCGAGTCGCATGGCCTCGGCCCACGAGAGCGGATGCCCGAGGAGGAGCGGCACGGCCTCGTTCCCGGGGCGGCCGATCGTGAGTCGCCAGTAATCGGGCTGCGCCGGGGCGACGCCGAGCTCGTCGAGCAGCGCGCGCCACGCCTCGCGGTGGTGCGCGCCCGAGTCGATCAGCACGCCGTCCATGTCGAAGATCACCCCGCGCGGCTCGTCCACCGCTAGCGCAGGCGGTAGAGCGGTACCAGGGCCCGGAAGGTCTCGAGCGCGCCGGCACGGTACTCCGCCTCGCTCCACCGCGCCGCCTCCTCGGCCGGCACGGCGCGCCCGATGACGAGCTGCCCGTCGCGCGTGCGCAGCAGCTCGTCGGCGAGCTCGCTGATCGCCTCCGGTGTGAGGTCGGCGAGCCGCGCGGCCAGCTCCTCGTCGTGCTCGTTCTTGAACCACGCGAGGCTCTTCACGCGACGCAGGACCGGGGCGAGCCTCGGCGCGTTCTTCTTCCACGCGGCCGCCCAGCGCTTCTTGTCGGCGTGCTCGGGACCGACCTCGAAGAGGAACCGGACCGAGTGGCGCGAGACCGCGACCTTGAAGTGGCAGTGCTTCTTGTATCCGCGCGCGTCCGGGCTGAACGCGACCCACGTGTCGTCGGGCGGGTTCACGGTGCGGCGCGCGTGCTTGGCGACGTGCGCGAACACCTCGCCCCCGAGCGAGCGGCTCACCGCCGGCGCCAGGCTCTTGCCGAGCACCTCGAGCTTGGGGCGGACGCGGCTCCGGAGCTCGGCCATGCGGGGCCGGAAGCCCTCCACGTCGAAGACCTTGAAATCTCCCGTGACGAAGGCTAAGGACGGCATCGGCGTTCTCCTCGGTCAAGTCGGCTAGACATCGTCGAGCGGGAAGATCGGCCGGCGCACGTGCTTGAAGGTGAAGCGCGCGAGGTTCGACGACGAGAGGCCCGGCGCGTCCACCTCGATGATGGCGTGGGCGAGCGGCTCGAAGGCGGCGCGGTAGTGGACCGACGACTTCACGACCAGGATCCTCTCGGCGGCCGGGTCGATGCCCACGACGCGGAGCATCTCCGGGTCGAGCGTCTGCCACCGGAGCGAGATCAGGATGATCTTGAGGTCGTTGACGTCGAGCACCGCGGTCGGGCCCAGGCGCCCCTCGAGCCCGCGGAGCATCGGGCCCTTGTGGACGAAGCGGCCGTCGCCGAGCGTGCGCACGCGGCCCGTCACGCGCACGGGCGCGCCGTGGCTCGGGTCGACCTTGCCGCCCACGTCCACCGTGACCGTGGCCCCGACACCCGCCCGCGCGCACGCCTGGACCGCGTCCGCGTCCCAGACGCAGGCGACGGTGGCCGGGCGCGCGCCGACGCGCAGGAGCTCGCGCAGGATCTCGGTCGTGTCGCCGGCGGCCCCGCCGCCCGTGTTGTCGGCGATGTCGGCGAGGACGACCGGTCGCCCGTCCGCGGCGAGGGCGTGCGCGACCGCCTCGCGGACGGGCAGGGCGGTGTGGAGGAACTCGCGGCGGTGCGCCCAGGCCATGGCGGTGAGCTCGTCGGCGAGCCGGTCGGCGAGGCCCGGGTCGCCGTCGGTCGCGACGTAGACCGACAGGCCCGCGTCGCGGATGTCGGCGAGCGGGAAGCCGGCGAAGATCGAGATCGTCACGACCCGCGGGTCGCGCTCCATCTCGGCCGCGCGGTCGTAGAGCCGCCGCATCGGGCCCCGCGCGGTCAGCTGGCCGGCGATGGGCGGAATGAGGGGAGGCTGCCGCCACGCGACCGTCGGGCGGCGCCGCTTGGCGACGACGTCGCGCAGCCGCTCGGTCGCCTCGCGGCCGCGCGCGTCCATGTCCACGTGGGGGTAGGTCTTGTAGCCGTGGAGGAGCGTGGTGTGGCGCACCATTTCGGCGGTGACATTCGCGTGGAAGTCGAGCGTGGCGGCCACGGGCACCGCCGACCCCACCGTCGCCCGGACGGCGCGCAGCAGGTCGCCCTCGCCGTCCTCGAGCCCCTCGGGCACCATCGCGCCGTGCAGGTCGAGCAGCACGCCGTCGAGGCGCCCGGCGCCGCGGAGGTCGTCGAGGAGCCGGCGCGTGGTCGCCTCGTAGAAGTCGGCCGTCACGCGACCCGCGGGCGAGGCGGCGGCCGCGAGGGAGGGCACGAGGGTGACGCCGCGCGCCCCCGCGGCCTCGATCATGCCGCCGAGGCAGGTGCCCGTCCCGCGGTACGCCTCGAGGAGCTCGCCCCCGTAGCGGAGGTCGCGCGCTTCGAACTGGCGCCGGTCGGTCGGGATCGTGCTGAAGGTGTTCGTCTCGTGCGAAAACATCGCGACGAAGAACCGCACGGGGCCTCCTTGCGAGCGGGAGTTACTATAAGGGTTCAGGTCGCGGCTGTAAACGGACACGAAAGGAGATCGTATGTTCCACAACCTCCGCGAGGGCGGCATCGTCCGGCAGCTCGCTCCCGGCATCTCGGCGCGGATCTTCCCCGGTGTCAACGCGATGCTGTCGGTCGTGACGCTCGAGCCGCGCTCGGTGTCGCCGGTGCACTCGCATCCGAACGAGCAGTGGGGCGTGTGCCTCGAGGGCGAATGGATCCGGATCCAGGACGGCGTCGAGCACCCCGTGAAGGCCGGCGACTTCTGGCAGACGCCGCCCCACGTTCCCCACGGCGGCCGGACGCTCGACCGGCGCTGTGTCGTCCTCGACATCTTCGCCCCGCCGCGCGAGGAGTATCGCCAGCCGGGTCACGGGCTCGGCGCAATTTCCCAGGCTGGCGCGTGATCCGTGTCCTCGAGCTCACCACCACGACGGCGCCCGGCGGCGGCCCACGTCAGGTGTACGACCTGGCGCGTCGCCTGCCGCGGAGCGAGTTCGAGGTCACCGTGGCGGGGCCGCGCGACGGTCCCTTCTTCGAGCGCTTTCGCGCCCTCGGCCTCACGGCCGTGGAGGTCCCGACCGGTGGACCCGGACCCGCCGCGCTGCTCGCGACCGTCCGCCTGATACGGAAGCTCGGGATCGAGGTCGTCCACACCCACGGCAAAGGCGCGGGGCTCCACGGGCGCCTCGCCGCCCGCTGGACCGGCGTGGCCGCCGTCCACACGTTCCACGGCATCCACTACGAGAGCTACCGGCGCCCGCTCCAGCCGCTCTATCTCGGCCTCGAGCGGCGCCTCGCGCGCTGGACCCACACGGTGATCCACGTGTCCCCGACGCAGGCGGCGGAGGCGCGGCGGCTCGGACTCGCCGGATCGGACCCGAGCGTGACCGTGATCAACGGCGTCGATCTCGACGAGCAGGACCGTCGCGTTGCGGCGTCGCCGCTCTCGCGCGCGGGTCTGGGCCTCGGCGCCGACTGGGCCGTGCTGGGCACGGTCGCACGGTTCGATCCCGTCAAGCGTCTCGACGCGCTCGTGGACGCCCTCCAGTTCTTAAATCGCCGAGACGTCGCGCTCCTCCTCGTCGGCGACGGGCCCGAGGCGACGCGCCTCCGCCGGCGCGTCGCAGCGACGGGGCTCGGCGCGCGCGTGGTCTTCGCCGGCTGGCTCGACGATCCGGCTCGCGTCTCCCCGGCCCTCGACCTCTACGTCGCCGCGTCCCTCAAGGAGGGGCTCCCGCTGGCAGTCCTCGAAGCAATGGGCGCGGGGCTCGCCGTCGTCGCGACCGACGTCCCAGGCCACCGCGACGTCGTCGCGGCCGGCGAGACGGGCCTCCTCGTGCCGCCCGGCGACGCGCGTGCGCTCGCCAGGGGGATCGGCGCGCTGCTCGACGATCCGGAGCGGCGCGCCCGCATGGGGCGGGCCGGGCGCGCGCGGGTCGCGCGGGAGTTCGCGCTCCAGCCGATGGTCGCGAAGACGGCGGAGATCTATCGGGCCGCGGCGACGGCCTCGGCCCGCTCATCCCGCTAGGCGGAACCGTGAAACATGTTACTCTTGCGACATGAAGACCATCACCGTGCGGGATCTGCGCCAGCGCTGGCCGAGAGCCGAGGCCCTCTTGGAGCACGAGAAGGAGATCATCGTGACACGTGATGGGAAGCCGGTCGCCAAGCTCGTGCGCGTCCGAGAGGTCGAGGCCGCCCGAAAGCGCTTCCACCCTCGACACCATGCCCGCTGGCAGGCCAAGGTGAGTGGGCGGCGAACCGTCCGCTGGGTGGAGGAGTTCCTCATCGCCGACCGGCAGGCCCGCGAGGTCGGCGCTTCGCGTGCTCTACATCGACAGTAGCGCACTGCTCAAGCTCCTCTGGCAAGAGCCGGAGAGCGAAGCGGTGCGTGACCACGTGGCGAGCGAGGACATCGTCATCGTCTCCTCGCTGACCGAACTGGAGACGCACGTCCAGCTCACCGCGGCCCGGCTCGCGGGCCGATACGCGAAGGCCCGGTGGGAACGCTTTCGCGCCAAGCTCGCAGAGTTCCGGGCCACCGATCCGTTTCGATTTCGCCCGCTCCCCGGCAGCGTGTTCGAGACGTCCTTGCGACAACATCTCGGCGCTGGCCGGATTCTCGCTCGCGCGCTGGACCGGCTCCACCTGGCCGCCATGACGGAACTCGACGTCGCCCGCTTGATGACCCACGATGTCGCTCAAGCCCGGGCGGCGCGGGCTCTGGGGTTCGAGGTGGTGATTCCGGGGCAGCGAGCCACCTAACCTAACGAATGGAGGCCCGCACCGCTTTATGGGAGCCCACCGCCCTTCACGCCCGGCGCCGGCGTCGGCCTGGACGCCTGGGTCGCGGCGGGCGTCTGGCGAGTTCTGTCGCGATCCAGCGGACCAGCCG
>WNGM01000627.1_pt1 | contig 31565 bp, 26 predicted proteins | sample 5400571 | NCBI WGS metagenome assembly WNGM01 (sample SAMN13153378, study PRJNA577476) | soil metagenome | isolation source: 100 cm soil or saprolite under Garry oak tree replicate 2 | place: USA:California | collected 2016-06-15 | reverse complement strand
CACCTCGATGTCGGCTCATCGCATCCTGGGGCTGTAGAAGGTCCCAAGGGTTAGGCTGTTCGCCTATTAAAGCGGTACGTGAGCTGGGTTCAGAACGTCGCGAGACAGTTCGGTCCCTATCTGGTGTGGGCGCAGGAGACTTGAGGGGAGTTGTCCCTAGTACGAGAGGACCGGGATGAACGGACCACTTGTGTACGAGTTGTCCCGCCAGGGGCATTGCTCGGTAGCGAAGTCCGGAAGAGATAATTGCTGAATGCATCTAAGCAAGAAACTCACCCCGAGATAAGGTCTCCCAACGCCGCTACGGCGGCGTAAGAAGGCCGGTCGAAGACTACGACCTTGATAGGCGGGAGGTGGAAGCGCAGTAATGCGTGTAGCTTACCCGTACTAATCGGCCGTTCGGCTTGACCATAAAACTTTCCCAGCACGTCATCATTAAGGCGTGCGGATGCTCTCGTAGAGCAATTGCGGACGTCAGCTTCTTCAGTTTGTCGATGCTAGCTCGTTGGGGGCGTTTTGCAGCCTCCAGAGCTAGCATCCAGAGTTTCTGGTGGTCATACCGCGGGGGTCACACCCGTTCCCATCCCGAACACGGAAGTTAAGCCCCGCAGGGCCGATGATACTGCACGGGTAACTGTGTGGGAACGTAGGTCGCCGCCAGGATAAACACCAAAGGCCGAAGCAGCAAACAACTGCTTCGGCCTTTTTATTTTTAATGGCTTCCATTCTGTTAATTTGATCGAAATCCGAAGAAATGATTCGACTGCCCGCCGCAATCTTGTCTGCGGCGGGCATTGTCATTTTAGAGGCGTGCTAAACTGAGCTTGCTCGGAGGGCGCGGCTGCCACACACAAGCCAAGAGCCAGGACGTTCTGATGAAGCGCGTTCGGGAAGTGATTAAGCTCTGCCTTGAGGACAAAGATGACGCCGAGCCTCTCGAGCTTGTAGGTATCCAGCAAGTCGCCGTATGACGCGTGCCCCCCGGGCTCTTACTCTTCGCTTCGAGTTCAGCTCAACTCAAAGAGAAACACATTTTCGTCCTGAAACTTGAATAAAGCTTAAGCCGTCTGCTTTTGACCTCCCCAACATAAAAAAGGAGCCCCCGCCTGGAGCCCCTTTTTCCTGATTATGGCTTGCCCGCTTATTTCTCGAAGCTGACGAAATCGCCGTTATCGGCGCAGACTTGTTCGGCAATATTCCAATCGGGATGCAGCTGAAAACCTATATGTGCATTCCAAGGCTTAGCCAGGGCCTTCGGATCCTCCATGGTGACGTCGAGTTCAAGATCATTCAGGTTCATGCGCTGAAACCGCTCGATGACATGCAGCTGATCGCTATGGGAACGGCCAGCGCGATCGAGCCAGGTTTTTTCATTGAAACCAACCGTGTCCACTACGAAGGTGTCGCCTTCCCAATGGCCGATCGAGTCACCCATGTAAGTAGGAGTGACATCGTCAGGATGTTTGCGCCCATCGGTGAAGATATGGCGGACCGTGTGGTCATATTCATAGAGAAAGATGACCTCTTTCGGAGTTTGCACAATTTGTAACGGAAAAGGCTGCAGATAGATTCGCGGCACGCCCGGAGGATAACATTTGGTGATCACCGGGTCGTTTGTCTCCTGTAACGTGTACTCTCCCCCGTTTGAGGCTTTCGCCTTCTTGAATTGCTCCTGGCCCCAAGAGGTCAACTCCGGGCCCTGCCGGTCGTAACTGTTCCCGCCATACCCCCGCCGCGTGTTCCACACGCCGGTCAGATCATGGGGATCGTGTGGCGGTCCCTGCACCGGAGGTGCTGGTCCCCTTCCCATAACTTGTTGAGGCGAATTACCTGCTGGCTGATTACCTTGCGTGGGCCGCTGGCCGGCTGGTGAATTCTGCGCGGTCGCAGCCGGACCCATGACGAACACCGCGACCAATAAGAAGGTGCCAGACACGAAAGCCGTTCGCATTATTGAAACTCCTTGGATCGCTGGCGCGCCCCGCTGCGGGATTTAAGCGCATTTTCAATTATCGCCGCCGCCGCCCAGCGAGACTTCCTGTCCGTCTTTCGTAATTTTCCGGATCCACATGGTCGGAGAGCCGCTCTTCGCTGGTCCGCCCGTCAGCGTGACCTGATCACCGGGCTTGAGCGTGCTCTTGGTCCACCCGGCTCGGGCGAGGTGATTCGGGCTGGTGAGTTCGCCTTCCCATTTCTCGACCTTACCCGAGGGATCCTTTACGTCCATGGATATAAGTACGTGAGGATTAACAAACTGAAAGTCCGTGATTGTCCCCGTGACCGTAATGGTTTTCGACATGTCGTAAGCGGCCGATCCGTGATGTGCGAAAGCAGGTCCTGAAAGGATGAACAAAACGCCGAGCGAGATTAGAGACAAGGTCAACGTCTTCCGCATGTGAGCTGCACCTCCACCAACTTGTGAAGTCTCGCATTAGACCCTGGGTCTGTCAACCGCTGGCACCCTATTACCGGTGTTAAATTAGTGTTAAGAAGAGGCTTATGGCGCTGCTGTCCTCGCCCCGAGCCAGCAGAAACTCTACCGTTCACCCCCAAGCCTTGCCGTTAAGCGGCTCGAATCACGGCCCTTCTCGGCCCGAGCGGAGCCGCAAAGTGGCTTATGTTTCGTGAAAGAAATCGTGCAAACGCCGCGCGCCCTCCTGGAACTCAGCTTCGCGCACAATCAGGCTGACCACCAGGAAGCCATCGCGTGGGAAATCGAAGAAATGCCCCGGGTGCACAAGCAGATCGCGGGTTTCTAGCAGCGCGATAGCGAGATCCTCATCCGAACGGGTGGCGGGTACACGCAGCACGGCGTACCATCCTCCCTCAAGTCTCAAGCGATCGACAGAGCCTGCTTCCCGCAGCAACTTGTCGAGAAAACCCAGATTCGAGCAGAGCCGCTCCCGCATTTGCATTTGCAGATTGCCACGCATGGCTAACATTTCGGCCAAAGCAAGCTGCCCCGGCGTGCTCGGCGATAGATACGTATCGCCGATCAACTCCAGCCGCTGCATGGCCCGGCGGGCCAGCGCTTCCGGTCCGCTTACGATTAGCCATCCAAGCTTCATCTGCGGGAGCAGGGAAATTTTGGATAGGCCGCTCAATGTAAACGTCAGCGCCGGGGAATCGAATGCGAAACTGCAGGGCAACTCCGTACCGTCCGCATAGTCCAGGAAAACCTCGTCGGCAATGATGGCCAGATCACGACGCGCGCAGATTTCGGCCAGCTCTAGCGCTTCTTCTCTCTTGATGAACGAGCCTGTCGGATTGTTTGGATGCACGACCATTACAGCTTTCGAGCGCTCCGTCAGCGCCGCAGAGAGCCCCAGAAAATCAACTTGCCAGCCCTGGTCGTAAACGAGCGGGTAAGACACGGCGCGAATGTCAGCAAGATCGGCCAGATATTCGAAGAGGGGATAGCTCGGCGCAGGCACCAGGACCTCATCGCCTACTTCGCAGAGCAGGCGAAAGACGTAGTTATAGGCCTCGCTTGTGCCGGAGGTAATGACAATGCGTTCCGGGTTAACAGATGTCTCTGTCCCGAGAAATCCAGGCCGCCCCCGGTAATAGTCCGCTATTGCCTGGCGCGCCTGCGGCAAACCCTGGCTCTCGGGCTCATAACGCAGCATGCGGCGATTATTCAGCGCGGCAAAAAGCCGCTCTTCCGGATAGCGGAAGCCGCAGGTCGTAGGGTTGGAATTCGTCAGGTCAAGCAGTGGCTTGCCGCGGCGCCGATGCTCTTCCAGAGCAGTTGCGAAGCGATTCGGTTCCAGACGCCAATTTGTTCGCGACGCAAACATGCATTCGCAAAGCGATCGCGGAGATCTATATCATGGCCGCACGGAACCCGCGGCTCGTACGGGACAGCGACAGAAGCAAGATGCCAAAGGCATTCATCCGGAATACAATCGCTAATTCGCCTTCTCGTGTGTCACCATCTCGTCGCACTCAATCTTGCCGTCCCGCAGGTGGATGATCCGATCAGCGTGTTCCGCGATCTGGCGCTCGTGCGTAATCAATATAATGCTGTTCTTTTGCTGATGCAGGCGTGCAAACAAACCCATGATCTCTTCCCCAGTGCGCGTGTCGAGATTTCCCGTGGGCTCATCGGCGAGCAGGATCGACGGCGAATTCACCAGGGCTCGCGCGATGGCCACGCGTTGTCGCTGACCGCCGGAAAGCTCGCTCGGCTTGTGCATCATGCGACTCCCCAACTCCACCGCTTCCAGCGCGCGCTTGGCCCGCTCCAGCCGCTCCTCGGCCGTCATTCCCTTATAAATCATGGGCAATTCCACATTGTGCAGGGCAGTAGCCCGGGGCAATAGATTGAACGTCTGGAAAATAAACCCGATCTCTTGATTGCGAATTCGGGCCAATTGATCTTCATCAAGATCGCTTACCAGTCTGCCTGCGAGCCAATACTTGCCGCTTGTAGGAATATCCAGGCAGCCGATCAAATTCATGAGTGTCGATTTTCCCGAACCCGAAGGCCCCATGATGGCGACGTATTCGCCACGATGAATCGATAAGTCCACGCCTCGCAAAGCGTGCACTGTCTCCGCGCCCATTTCGTAAATTTTTGCGAGATTCTCGGTCTTGATCGTCAGATGCTGATCCAGCAGATCGTCGTGAAAAGAAGTGGGAACCGCCGAGCTGACAGCCATTAAGATCGCCCCGAAGGACGCAGGGATTCGCCCATCGGATCGTGCAAACCCACGAATTCCGATGCCCCTCCGACGCCTTCTCGATTTCGTCCGATTGTACGGCTCATCATGGGCTGCTCATTCTAACAGTATTCGCTTGCCTATATCTGCCGTGCAGGTCAACTAGTTTCGTAGGAGAGTATTTCCGCGGCCAGAACGTCAAGCTGCCATGGCCTAAGGGTCATTCGCTGGGAGGCGAAAATGGGATTGACTGAGAGGATTCCGACCCTCCGCCGTCGGGCAACCTCCGGACGCGTTTAATGCTCTGAAGAGATTAAAGTATGGTCCTGAAAGCGGGATTCTCTCGTTGACGGGCGCTACACACAGGGGCTAGAATTCGGGGTCTGCCTAGAAGAGGCATACGCGATGAAGAAGTCTCAGCATTTGCGGGTTTCCATTTTGGGAAGTACTGTGTTTCTGCTGGGCTCCTGGGCCATTCCTGGCCTAGCGCAAGATCAGCCGGCCAACCCGCCGCAATCATCTCCCAGCCAGCCATCAGACCAAAAGCAAGACAACAACAAGAAAAAGATTAATGAGAAGCAGGTCCTGAAGGAACTAGCCACCCCTTACAAAAAGTGGCTGAACGAGGATGTCGTCTTCATCATTACAGATACCGAGCGCAAAGCTTTTCTCACATTGCAAACGAACGAGGAACGCGAGCAATTCATCGAGGAGTTCTGGCAGCGGCGCAATCCCGATCCGGATTCGGTCGATAATCCGGTGAAAGAAGAGCATTATCGCCGCATCGCTTATGCCAATGAGCATTTTGCGTCCGGCATTGCCGGCTGGAGAACCGATCGCGGCCGCATTTACATCATGTACGGTAAGCCCGACACGCTTGAGAGCCACACGCAGGGGGAAAACTACGAGCGCCCGCTGGATCAGGGCGGCGGTGAAACAAAGACCTACGCCTTCGAAGATTGGACCTACCACTATATTGAGGGCATTGGCGAGAACGTAGAGTTGGAATTTGTGGATCCCAGCGGCACTGGCGAATTCCGTCTGACCACCGACCCCTCGGAAAAAGACGCTCTGCTTTACGTTCCCGGAGCTGGCTTGACTCTCGCCGAGCAGGAGGGAATGTCCTCCAAAGCAGCCCGGTTTACCAATACAGATGGAACGCACATGGCGCCTTCGCCGTACGGGGCGCGCAGTTCGAATCTGGATGAATTTAGCCGTCTCGAACTGGAGGCTAAGATTTGGCAGCCGCCGACGGTGAAATTTAAGGATCTGGCGGAAGTGGTATCGTCGCGCATCGTTCACGACCAGATCAAGTTCGACTACCGCTTCGATTTCTTGCGCGTCGCCGGCGATACAGTCCTGGTGCCCATAACACTGCAGATTCCCAATAATCAGTTGAGCTTCCAGAGCAAGGACGGAGTGCACACGGCCACGCTCAACCTCTTTGCCCGCGTGAGTTCCCTGAGCGGGCGCACGGTGCAAACGTTTGAAGATACGATCCGTCGTGACTTCCCCGATTCGCTTCTGCAGGGCTCGCTGCGCTCCGCCTCGATTTACCAGAAGGCCGTTCCGTTGCGCCCCGGCCTTTATCGCCTGGACGTGGTCCTTAAAGATACGACGAGCAATAACATCGGCGTGGTAAACACGCGCCTTGCTGTGCCGCCCTTTGATGACGACAAGCTGCAGGCCAGCACCTTAATCCTGGCCGATGAGATTTCCCCGGTGGCTGCCAAGGATATCGGTCTGGGCATGTTTGTGATCGGCTCGATGAAGGTCCGGCCAAAGCTGGACCACAGTTTCAGCGCCGCTCAGCCGATCGGGGTTTATTTCCAGATTTATAACCTGAAGATTGACGATAAAACGCACAAGAACAATGCCTCCGTCGAGATCCAAATCTTTCAGGGCGACCAAGCGATCAAGCACGTAATGCAAAGCTCTGAACAATTGCACCAATCCGGTGAACAAATGACGGTGCAGGAATCGGTGCCGGCCCAGACCTTGGCGCCCGGGAAATATCGGATCGAGATCAAGACGACGGATGCCGTAGCCAATCAAACCGTCACCCGGTCGGCGGACTTTACCGTTACGCCTCCACCCAACGAGAAGATTGCGGCGCAAACTTCTTCCGTGAGGTGATCAGTGAAATTGCGGCGGACCGCGGCCTTCGTTTTTTTCGGGTTCTTCCTCTTCGCTGCCTCGCCCCTCGCCGCGCATGATTTCGGCAAGTTAACAGGTATCGTGGCCGATCCAACCGGCAACCCGCAAATGGGCGCCACCGTCTGGTTAACGCCGGAATCCGCCGGCGGCCGGGCTATTGAACTGCTTACCGACGAAAACGGAATCTTTGTCAGTCAAAGACTCCGCCCCGGACTGTACTCGGTCAAGGTCATCCTCGCCGGATTCATGCCCTCGATTCAATACCACGTCAGCGTCGGCGCGAATGTGAATACGTCGCTCCATGTCGAGCTCGATTCCATCTTTGCCTCGCTCGATCAACTACGCCGGAAATCGCCCAAGCCTGCTGAACCCGATGACTGGAAGTGGGTCCTACGCACCTCGAGTTCTTCGCGCCCTGTGCTGCAGTTGCGGGATGGCACGGTCGTCATTGCCAACAACTCAGACGTCGGGAACGACGATCAACCGCGTATCGGTGTGGAGTTGAACAACGGCTCGGTTCGGCCCGGTTCTTCCTCCGCATTGCCTGGATATATGGGCACGGCCGTCTCTTACGATCAGAGCTTAGGGAAGGCGGGCAGACTGTTGATGGCAGGGGAAGTCAATTACGACCAGACGCTTTCCGGAGTATTTGGCGGCTCGGTGGCAAGCATCTGGCTGCCCGGTGGCAAGTTCGGAGAAGGACCCGAAACCACCCTTACCGTGCGTCAGATCCGGCTCGGCGACCAAGGCAGATCCATCCGGGCCATGCGTTTTGAGCATTCCGAGCAGATTCCTTTGGCCGATCATGTAGTCCTGGAATATGGGGGCGAATATCTCTCGGGCGGCTATGTTGGAGCACTGACTTCATCCTTGCGACCGCACGCCCGCCTGGGCATGCGGCTCTCCACTCATTGGAACGCGACGTTTTTGCTCGAGACAGACGCTGACGCTTACGGTCTGCGCGCGCGTGCACAGAGTTCTGAAGAAGAACCAGCCATCGAGGCGTTGCAGGCGGGGCCGACATTCATCTGGGCCAATGGGCGTCCGATCTTGAATGGCGGGTGGCACCAGGAATTTGCGGTCCGACATGACTTGGGAGCGCGTGGCGAGATTGAGAGCGCCATATTTCGCGACGATTTCAGGCACGAAGCTGTGTATGGGACCCGCATGGAATCGTCGGATTCAGCTCCGCCCGCCGGCCTGTTCCCTGGACCATTTGCGAACGACGCGGGAGCAGTCGGCTTCTGGGGCTCGCGGGTGGTCTATCGAGAGAAGCTCGCCGCTAACCTGGAAGTGGCGGGTGTCTACGCCTGGGCCGGTGCACTGGCTCCCGACAATCAATTTGCACCCCTCTCGGACCTGCGAGAAATGCTGCAGACCACTTACCGCCACAGCGTAGCCGCGCGCGTCGCGGGAAAGGTTCCTAAATCGAAAACCCAATTTGCGGCCAGCTATAAGTGGATAAATGGGACCGTGGTCACCCGCCAGGACCTCTATAGCGAATCCGCGATGGCGATAGATCCTAACCTGAGCCTTTCGATCAGGCAGCCGCTGCCCTCATTCATGACGGTTGGGCGCTGGGAAGCCTTGGCCGATTTCCGTAACATGCTGTCACAGGGGTACGTGTCTCTTGAAGGTCTGGACGGACGCATGCTTATGATGCCGGTCGAGCGTTCGTTTCGGGGTGGAGTAAGTTTCCAGTTTTAATCAGCACTACGGAAAAGGGTAAGTTCCTACCAAAAACTGTATGCCCGTGGGAAACCACGCCCCGGTGCCGTCCATGAGCTTGTCTTTAATGGCTTTAGCGCTTCTCAAAATCCGTAGGCCACGGTATAGAACGTGCTGCCTTTTTAGGCGCTATTTCTGAGCCAGCATAACGATAAACGGCAATTATGACTGAGGACAGCCAAAGCGTTGGGGCCCGGCTGAGTGCAATTGTTCTCGCGCTGCTCACCATCGCGGCCATTACCTTCGGCGTCATCAATTTCCAGCAGCGCCTCTCGTTTAATGTGCCGGACGACGGTGTCTCCTGGGTCGATGGCGAACAGGGTGTTGAGGCAATCTTCGTGGCGCCCAATTCCCCGGCGGAGCGTGCGGGGATCCGATCCGGCGATGTCCTCACCTCAATCAACGGCCAAGCCATAGGTCGCGCCGTCGAGGTCACCAAACGGCTCTGGACATTAGGAATATGGTCACAGGCGCACTACCAAGTCTCGCGCCAGGACGGCAGGTTCGAGACGAGCCTGGTCACAGCACCGGGCCCTAAACCTCTCTCGATTGAAAACTATCTCCGTGTCGTGGGCGCGCTCTATCTCCTGATTGGTTTCTACATTTTTATACGCCGCTGGAACGCCGCACGCGCGGTCCACTTTTATCTGTTTTGCCTCGCCTCATTTGTACTTTGCTCGTTCCATTACACCGGCAAGCTGAATCTGTTCGACTGGGAAGTCTATTGGGCGAAACTTGCTGCGCTCCTCGCCGCGCCTGCGCTCCTGGTCCACTTTGCCCTAGTTTTCCCGGAAAGAAGCATAGCCCGCCGCACCACTCACCGCATCTTGCTCTTGACTTGTTACTTGCCGGCAATCGCCTTACTGGTGGTGCATATCTACGTAGCCATCGGTGCCGCGGGCTTCGCTTCCTCCCTCTCTGCGCGCATTGCGCTCGATCAACTGGAGCTGGGATATCTGGGAGCTTACTTCCTGATAGCCGCGGCGATTTTCCTCCGCAGTTATTGGCGGGCGCCCAACGGTCTGCTGCGCCAGCAGTTGAAATGGGTCACCGGCGGCACCCTGGCCGGCATTTTGCCGTTCGCCGCGCTTTACATTCTGCCTTTCTCCTTGGGAGCTATCCCGCGCCAGTGGATGAATTTATCCGCGCTCTCTTTGGCCCTGATCCCCCTGTGCTTCGCCTATGCGATCGTGCGTTATCGCCTGATGGACGTCGACATTATCTTCAAGCGCGGGTTAGTTTATACCGCGGCTACTGGCGCTGTGGTCGCCGTCTACATTGCGCTGGTAGCGGTCATCGGTGGGCTCTTTCATACGGCTTGGCCAACTGGGCTGCTGGGTGAAATCATTGCCATAGTCATCGCTGCGTTCCTGTTCCAGCCTTTTCGCGATTGGACCCAGGCCCGTCTCGATCGCTTTTTCTATCGTGACCGCTTGAACTACCGGCGCACCTTAATCGAATTCGGGCGCACGCTGGCGAACGAAGTTCGCCTCGAACCGATGCTCGCTTCGGTTATGGATCGCCTCTCGCAAACTCTGCTGGTGGACCGCCTGGCCGTGTTTCTCGAGGACTCCTCCCAGCCTGGCCGTTATCCCTTGGGAGCCTCCCGCGGTTTGCGCATTTCCAAATCGGGAGCCGAGGGGCTGGACTTGAGTTTCCTCTCGCCCGAGCGGCCCGAATTCGCCCGTGGCTATCTCTTCTACGATTCTTCTCGCGCGGCGCGCGAGCGGAGCGGGTCCATGCGGCGCGCGCTGGAGCAGCTGGATCTTACTTACTTTGTGCCTTGCCGCATTCATGATCGCACGGTTGCCATTCTCGGCTTGGGCAAGACCATCGACGGTGATTTCCTCACCAGCGAAGATCTCGAACTAGTCCTTACGATCGCCGGCTACTTGGCCGTGGCACTCGATAATGCCCAGCTTTATTCCTCGCTCGAGCAAAAGGCGCACCAGATCGAGCGCTTGAAGGATTTGTCGGAAAATATCGTCGAATCGATGAACGTCGGCGTGCTGGCGGTGGACTTCGAAGGACGCATCGAGTTCTGGAACACACAACTCGAGCATTCGATCGGTGTGCGGCGCGCCGATGCCGTCGGCCGCGCGATCGAGGAGATTCTTCCCGCCGATCTGGCCGCGGAAATAGCGGCGCGCTCCGAGGAGGAGCGCGTCACGAACCTTTATAAGTTTCCCCTGCGAAATCGGGATGGTCGCACCCTGGTAGTGAATGTCTCCATTGCTCCGCTGGCGGGCAAATCAGGTGAGCGCATTGGGCGGCTCATCCTGGTTGACGATATCACCCGGCGCATGCAGCTCGAAGAGCAGTTGCTCCAGACCGAAAAACTCACTTCTTTGGGCCTGCTGGCTGCGGGCGTGGCCCACGAAGTGAATACGCCGCTGGCCGTGATTTCCAACTACATCCAGATGCTCGTTAAGCAACTGCCGGCGAACGACCCCCGGCACAAATTGACGGAGAAGATCGTCAAGCAAACCTTCCGAGCCAGCGAAATTGTCAATAATTTGCTCAGTTTCTCCCGCACTGGTGGCGCGGAATTCAAAGAAGTGGATCTCAACCAAGTGATTGACGAAACGCTCACTCTGGTTGCTCATCCCTTCCGCGCCGCTAACGTTCAGGTGATCAAGAATCTCGGAGGCGATCTACCCGGCATCCTGGGATCGACCAATCGCTTGCAGCAGGTTTTCCTCAACCTCTTCCTAAATGCCAAAGACGCTATGCCTTCCGGCGGCATGCTCGAGGTGCGCGGCGCCGCGAATAACGGCATTGTGGAAATCGAGGTCACGGACACAGGAATCGGCATCCAGCGCGAAAATCTCGCGCGCGTATTTGATCCCTTCTTCACCACCAAAGCCACCGGCCGTGGCACCGGCTTGGGTCTCTCGGTCAGCTATGGCATCATCAAGGAGCATGCCGGCAAAATCGAGGTGCGCTCAACTCCCGGCAAGGGCACCTCTTTCCGTTTGGAATTTCCGGCCGCAAGGAAAGCGGTTCATGCCTAATGGCTCGATCCTGGTCATAGACGACGAAGCAGAAATTCGCGAAGGCCTTGAGCTCCTCCTTTCCTCCGAAGGCTATTCGGTGACTTCCGCCGAAAACGGCGAAGCGGGGCTTGCGCGCCTCGAGGCAGAACCCTACGACCTCCTGCTTCTGGACGTCAGCTTGCCGGACCGCAATGGCCTGGACCTGCTTCGCGATATTCGGCAGCGCGATCGTGATCTTCCTATCGTGCTTATAACCGCCTACGGCTCAATTGATATGGCGCGCCAAGCCTTCAAGAGCGGCGCTCAGGACTACATCACCAAGCCCTGGTCGAATGACGAACTGCTCGCACAGGTCGCCTTGGCCGTCGAGGGGCGCCGTTTGCGAGAAGAGAATCTTCAGCTCAAACGCGCCCTCAAGCAGCGCTACAACTTCCCGAACATCATCGGCAAAGGTGAGCGCATCGTTTCCGTTCTTGATTTGGTGGCGCAGGTGGCCCCTTCGCGCTCGACCATTCTGATTGTGGGCGAAAGCGGAACAGGCAAGGAGCTCATCGCCAAGGCCATCCATTCCGCATCGCCACGCGCAGACAAACCGTTCGTGCCAGTCAATAGCGGCTCCATTCCCGTTGATCTTCTCGAATCGCAGCTATTCGGCCATGTAAAGGGGGCCTTCACGAGCGCCGTCGCCTCGAAGAAGGGACTTTTCGAGGTGGCCGATCAAGGCACCATTTTCTTCGACGAAATTTCGACCATCGGCTCCGAGACGCAGGCCAAGCTGCTGCGGGTTATCCAGGAACGCGAATTCATGCGCCTGGGCGGCACGGCAAATATCAAGGTGGACGTGCGCATCGTCGCCGCATCCAATGTCGATTTGCTCGGTCTGGTGCGTGACGGTCGTTTTCGCGAAGATCTCTACCACCGCCTGAACGTGATCGCCCTCAAGCTTCCGCCGCTTCGCGAGCGCCGCGAGGATATTCCTTTGCTCGTCGACCACTTCCTGCGCGAGTTCTCAAAAGAGAACAACCGGGCTTTGGGGCGCTTCACTCCGCAAGCCATGAAGTTGCTGATGGATTATCCCTGGCCCGGAAATGTGCGCGAACTCGAAAATGTCGTGGAGCGTGCCGTCGTTCTCTCCACGCGCGAAGAGATCGATATCGACCTGCTGCCCGACGCCATCCTCACGCGAGGAATGCTTGGCGATGCGCGCCTGCAACTCTCGGAACTCCTGAACTCTCTGGCGAAGGAAAGCAATCAGCGCGCGGCTGCCGGGCAGTCTGTCCCGTCGCTCTTTGAGATGATGGAGCAAATTGAACGCCGGGTGATCGTAGATATGCTCGAACAAACGCGCTGGAACCAGACCGAGGCGGCCGAGCGTTTTCAGGTGCCCCTGTCGACTCTGAACCAGAAGATCAAGCGCCTGGGAATCGAGATTCACCGCCGCAGCGCCGGTCGCGGTCCGGGCGACCCGCTGGCTCAGCCTGCGGAAAGCAGGCGATAATTCCGCCGCTTCCGTCTTAGGATCTTCGGGGCCCACGCGTCGCGGCAGGCGCAACCGGGGGCGTGTATCCCTTTGGAAGCAGCGTCGTCGTAAGGTCCACCCCGGAGAGATCTACCCCTTCCAGATTCGTTTCGCGCAGGATGGTCACGCCCATATCCGCGCCGGTAAATTGCGCGCCCCTTATGTTAGCGGAGCGAAAATTTGCATTACGCAGATTCGCGCGACGGAAATCCGCGTTGCTCAAATCACAGCGGAAAAACTCCACGCCGCTGGCCTGCGCTTCGCTCAGATCGGCGCCTCGCAAATCGGCTTCGGTCATGTCCGTATTGCGCAGATCGGCTCCGCGCAAGTGAGCGCCAGCCAAACTCGCGTGGGTGAGCTTGGCCTGCTGCAAATTCGCGCCTTCCAACTTCGCTCCTTCCAGAATCGCACCAGCTAGATTCGCATGGCGCAGGTCTGCCAAACTCAGATCTGCCTCTCTCAGGTCGGCGCGCTTCCCTCCGGGCTTGCCGAGAAAATGATTCCTATGTGCCTCGAGGATTTGCGCAAGTCTCTCGCCTCGGTGGCGAATTCGACTCGGTTTGCGCAGGCCCTTGCCACCACGGATCAAATCCAAAAGTCCCATGCTCGTCCTCTGGACGGAAAAAGCCCTCTTGCTGCCCCTATTCTACTGGAATCATCGCTTGGATCAGCTCACCAGCGGTTTGTATTTCGACTTTTCCTAAGGTGGCGGCCCGCTCTTCCAGCCATTCCGCTCTTTAATTTGAATTGTGATAACGTAGATACGGGCCTCGTTAGCCCGTGCGAATTGTGAAGCGCATCCAACCTGCGAGAATCATGCGATTCGCTCTGTTGCGAAATCCGGGCCGTTCTAGCCGGCGCACACTCCTGTTCCTGCTGGCGTTTGCGCCTTTTGCAGTAATTGCCCTCCCACTCCCGTTGGCCACGCAAGAAAACCGAGGTGGCGAGATCGTAGCCAACCTGGCCACGGGTCGAGTCGTGTTTTGTGTTACCCACGATGCGATCATCGTGGCCGCAACGAGCGGGGGCGGCGAAGTCGGCTCGCGCCCTCCTGCGGTGCTCCCCGTCAGTTCTGGGCGAATCGGTGTCCTCTTGGGCGCCATTGACTGGACCGCTCCCGATACGGCCAAGACCACGCGCTTTGATTCCGAACTGCCGGCCGTCGCGGCGAATGCTCTTCGTCGTCCCACGCAAAAGCCTGCCCAGGAACCCAGCGAGATCGAAGACATTGGCGTGGGAATGCTCGAGTTGATCCGTCCGGTGGTGGATCAGATCCACCATAAGCTTGAACTGGCTCCGGATGAGCCGCTGGTCGAACTGATTCTCGCCGATTACGTCCAGGATTACGGGCCCGAAATCTGGGACCTGCAGTATCGCGTGCGTCAGGAAAACCTAGCCAATGATTACTGGCAGACGCGCATTCTCCGCCCTGCTTATGTCCAACTTTTTCCACCGGAAAAAGGACAGCCGCGCACGTTTATAGAGGCGGATTATCCCGCAACTGTTCCGCAACTCCGGTTGGCGGAGCGCGTTGCGCAACCTGATCCGCAATTCGACCGTATTGCCCATTCGTCGCGCGATGTATCGGAGGCGGTTGCGTTTATTGCTGCGGGAAATAGTACCAAGGCGCCTTCTTCTCCCATCTCTGACTTCATGCGCGCCGCAATCCCCTTGGCCGGCGGAAATGACCAAAATCTCACCATCGCTGTATTGGATATGAACCGCGGGTTCCAATGGGTGCTCGCGCCTCAGGAGCCCATTCCGCCGGGGAAGACGCAGCCTACCGAACCTGACGCCCCTTCACTGCGCAAGCGCGGACCTCGTCCGCAATAGTTCGCCCAGCCTTGAACGTTTTGACTAACAATCCTAGCTGCTACGCTACTTCGCTGCTGATTTTTCCGCAAACTGCTGCTTGACGCGCGCACTTTTTTCGGCCACTGAGCGAGCCAGTTCCTGCTTGTAGGCAAGGAGTTGCTCCGCAACTCGCCCATCGAAAGTTGCTACGATCTCCGCCGCGTAAATAGCCGCATTGATGGCCCCCGGCTTATCGATGGCCATCGCGGCTACAGGGACGCCGGCGGGCATCTGCACACTCGAAAGCAGCGCGTCAATGCCCGAGAGCACTGTGGTGGCCATGGGCACCGCAATCACGGGCAAAGTGGTAAGCGCCGCCACGACGCCGGCCAGATGCGCCGCGCCTCCCGCCGCGACGATCACTACCTTTAGCCCTCTCGCGATTGCCGTGCTGGCATACTCATGCGTGCGCGCCGGCGAACGGTGTGCTGAGACGACTTCAATTTCGAAGGGAATCGAAAACTTCGCCAGCATCTCCGCCGACTCGTTCATGATGGGAAGATCGGTGTCGGAACCCATGATGATGCCTACGACAGGTTTTTCTCTCGACGCTTCGCCCTTGCTCAACGCGCCCCTCCAACACGGGGACTGGCTGCGGCCGCCCCACTCATCTCAATCGCATCGCCGCAGGCGATTTGTCCGCCCTCAATCACCCGGCACAGCACACCCCTGCGATTTTCTAACGCCTCCCGTAATCCCATGCGAATGTCATCCATCCGAAAACAGGGCTCGCACGGGATCGTCACCTCGAGCACAGCGCTGCCAATCACTAACCGCTGTCCTGGCTTTAATTCAGCCATATTCAGGCCCGCCGTTGTGATGTTCTCTCGCACCACGCCGGGCGCCAACTGAAATTCAGTCAGTGTCTCGCTGTCCACGAGCAGAAGCTGCCGCTTGCTACCATTCCGTCCGTGTATACAGCCCTCAAACCCTCGATCTGCCAGCGCAATGGCCTGATCCACAGCCTTCATCGTTTTGCGGTGCTCCACTGCGAGGAAGAGGTTCGACACATGCGCCATCTTCTTCAATCCTCCCCAATATTGGCCACTCGGCATCCGGCCAGGGCAATATCACTGCGGTAGTGGCAGTTCGAGAATCGAACAAGCTGAACTGCATCATAAGCCCTTCGCCGAGCTGCGTCTAAGGTATCGTCAAGTGCGGTAACGCCGAGGACACGACCACTACTAGTGTAGTACTTATGCCCCTCTCGTTTCGTTCCGGCGTGAAATACACTTACCCCCGTCATCGCCGCAGCCTCTTCAACGCCATGCACTTCCTTTCCAGTCGCATACTTCCCTGGATAGCCCCCGGACGTCATTACGACGCAAACACTCGCGCCAGGGTGCCAGTTTAGCTTCTGACTCGTCAGTTTTCCGTCGGCTACAGCCCCAAGCACCTCGCCCAAATCGAAATTCATCCGTGCCACGATTGCCTGCGTTTCCGGATCTCCCAGCCGACAGTTGAATTCAAGTACCTTGGGCCCAGCCGACGTTAACATCAGCCCAAAATAGAGAAAGCCGCGGTATCCAAAGACGTCGCTTGTTAACGCCGCCATAGTAGGCTCGACGACACGTTCCCGAATTCGCGCCTCTATCGAGCTCGAAATGATTCCGTCACACGAATACGCGCCCATACCCCCGGTGTTCGGCCCGAGATCCCCGTCGAGTGCCCGTTTGTGATCACGAGTCGGAACCAAGGGGACGAAATCCCGCCCGTCGCTTAACACGATGAACGAAAGCTCATCACCGTCTAATGCCTCTTCGACCAAGAGTCGCTGGCCGCCCTCCCCGAATTCTCTTTTTTCGAGAACCCGATCCACAAAGTCAGCAGCCTCGCCGTAGGAATTCGCCACCAGGACGCCCTTGCCTCCGCAAAGGCCGTCCGCTTTGAGAACCACCGGGTAGCGTGCATTCTCCAACTTCTTAGTTGCATCTTGGGCTGAAGCGAATACGCCGTAAACTCGTGCCGTGGGGATACCGTGGAGATCGAGAAACTCCTTGGCAAAAATCTTGCTGCCCTCGAGTTGAGCCCACTTTTTTGAGGGTCCGATTATCCGCAAACTCCTGTGGTTGAATTCATCGGCGATTCCATCCACGAGCGGCTGCTCGGGACCTACGACCGTTAAATCCGCCCGAAGGTTTTCCGCCAGATCCGCCAAAGCAGAGCTGTTCCCCAGATCGGTCGGAAGGCATTCTGCCTGTTGCGAAATTCCACCATTCCCAGGGGCGCACCAAATGTTTGTCACTAAACGACTCTGACGCAGCTTCCAGACAAGGGCGTGCTCGCGACCGCCACTTCCGATAACCAAAACTCGCATAGAAGTTGCCAACATTATGTCGGAGTCCGCGCCGTGTCAACGCCTGGCTCGAACTCTTCGGGGGGAGTCTTGCGTGCAGACACAATCAGTGGTTTGATCGAGGCTCTTTGGTTGCCGATGGATGCACATGAAAACGACGGCTTGTCCCTCGACGAGATTGCTCGTGCTCTTTCTCCGTATATCCGCAAAACCGTTTCTGGCCCGCAACTGGTGAGCGTCGCCACCTACCTGGCATTGTTGAAAAAGTGGAACCAAACGATCCCTCTCACATCGATCGAGGAGAACTCCGAAATTGTGGCCCGGCATTTTGGAGAGAGCATGTTTGCAGGATCACTGCTCCCAATGGAGCGTGGTCGGCTCGCCGACGTGGGCAGCGGGGCAGGATTTCCCGGCCTCCCCCTAAAGATTGGATATCCAGAGCTGCAGGTCACTTTGGTGGAACCTAATGTCAAGAAGTGCGCTTTCTTACGGGAAGTCCAGGCAACTCTGGGCTTGTCCGGCCTGGAGATCGTCCGAAGCCGTTACGAGGACTTCGGCGCCCCGCCAGTTTCCTTTGATTTTGTCTGCTCACGGGCATTGGGCGGTTACAAGCGATTGCTCCAATGGTGCAGAGGGGTGCTTAAGCCAGGTGGGCATGTGATTCTATGGCTAGGGATTGACGACTCGAACTTATTGAGTCGAACAAAAGGCTGGAATTGGGAGCTGCCTGTCAGAATTCCGGAATCGCGTCGCCGAGTTGTCCTGATTGGCAGGCCCGCTGCATAACATAAATTGTTTCACGTGAAACAATTTATGACAAAAACCAGAATCTTTCGCCCGGCCTCGCAAAAATGTTCCACGTGAAACAATTTCGAACCCGACAAGGCCGGCGCCTTTGAGATATGAAAAATGTTCATGTGAAACTTCTTGCACATGAGCAGGACCTTTGCTAAATTGCCGCCCCAAAAGCGGAACTACTGTAAGGAGATGATTTGGCGCGCGTAATCGCTGTGGCCAATCAAAAAGGCGGCGTCGGCAAGACTACCACGGCAATTAACCTCTCCGCTTCGATTGCAGCAGCAGAAAAACCCATACTACTTATCGATTCCGACCCACAGGGGAACAGCACCACAGGCTTGGGATTTCAGAAGGACCCCTCCCGCCGGACTCTGTATCACGCTCTGGCACTTGGAGAAAACCTAAGCACAATCATCCTAAAGACCCAAGTGGAGGGATTAGACCTGATTCCCTCGGACAAGAACTTGGCCGGTGCGGCCGTAGAGCTCGCCGCGGCCGAGAACCGCGAACATCGATTCAAAGAGCTCGTCGACCAAATCCGTCCGGACTATTCGTTTATTATCATTGACTGCCCGCCTGCGCTCGACCTGATTACGCTGAACGTCTTGGTCGCCAGCGATTCTGTTTTGGTGCCGATTCAGTGCGAGTACCTTGCGCTGGAAGGCGTTTCCGAACTACTGGACACTTTGATGCGAATCCGTCGCACGCTCAATCCTGGTTTGGCCATTGAGGGAATCGTCCTGACCATGTACGATGATCGGACAACACTCTCGCGTCAGGTTGCCGCCGACCTCAGGAGTTTTTTTGGCACTCAAGTTTTCGACAGTGTAATTCCCAGAAACGTGCGATTGGCCGAAGCACCCAGTCACGGGAAGCCAATCGTATTTTACGACATTCATAGTAAAGGTGCCGAGGCCTACATTCAACTCGCGAAGGAGGTAATTGCCAATGGCCAGAAACGCGCTGGGGCGGGGGCTGGGAGCGCTCATTCCTGAGCCGGATCCGCTGGCTGCGGAGATAGCAAGGCTTCCCGTCGTCGCTCATATCGAGGCGACTCCAGGATCGGCGGGTTCGACACTGCTCGATATTGACCTGATCGAGCCAAGCCCCTACCAGCCACGCACGCACTTTCGCGAAGAAGCTCTGGCCGAACTTGCCCAATCCATCCGGGCCAGTGGGATCATCCAGCCACTGGTACTCCGGCGAGTCGGATCACGTTTTCAGCTCCTCGCTGGCGAACGGCGATGGCGCGCAGCGCAGCGCGCCGGCCTCAACCGAGTACCTGCGGTCATCCGCGAAGTCAGCGACGAAGCGGCGCTCGAGATAACACTGGTTGAGAATATTCAGCGGGAAGACCTCAACCCGATTGAAGAGGCGCGGGCCTTCGAGCGCCTGATCAATGAATTTCACTTGACGCAGGAAGAGGTAGCCGCAAAAACCGGGAAAGATAGAGCAACCATCGGCAACGCTACGCGGCTGCTACGTTTGGAAAAGCCGATCCTGGAGCTGATTGAGGACGGATCGCTCTCGGCGGGGCATGGCCGAGCGCTTCTGAGCATAACTGATCCACAGCGGCGCCTTGCATTATCGCAGCGAGCTGCACGTGGTGGGATGACCGTGCGGCAACTGGAACGGAGCGCTTCTCGGCGGGGCCGCCTGCAGGCCTCTCAAGTCGCCGAACCACAGCTCGATGCCAATACCCGCGCCGCCATCGAGCAAATCGAACATATGCTTGGAATGCGGGTGCGACTCCGCCAGCCCACGAAGAATCGCCCTGGCGAGCTCGCCATCGAGTACCATGAAGAGTCTCAACTCGTTTGGCTCTACGATCGGCTAGTTATCCAGAAGTGAACACGACATGTGTAGTACTTCCGCACAGTCCTTGTGTCACTAGACCTGGCTTTGAAACAATTTACGGCGCCCGCAAAATCCTTTGAGGTGATTTCTGCCCTGGAAGCTTGGAAGGCGAGAGGCTTCAAAAGCTCATTCGGAGTGGACCGGCTTTCTCGATAAGTCGGTCCGTTTCGACGGCACTCTTGAGTGCCCCGGAACCTTCCGAGTGGAGGGAGAGGTCAAGGGCCTTCTGATATCCACGCACACGCTAATTTTGGGCGAAGACGCCCGAGTAGAAGGCCAGATCGAAGGCCAGGACGTGGTGATCTCAGGCCATTTCAACGGGGTAGTCTTCGCAAAAGGAAGAGTAGAGATTCACAACAAAGGAATCGCCACCGGCGAGATCCACTCGCTTTGTTTGGTGATCGAGCCGGGCGGGATTTTTGACGGACAGTGCCACATCATTGCACCGTCGGAAGCAAGGCCGCTCACTATTCCCATCCGCGCCGCCCAATCCGGATAACCGCTTTCCGCAGGTTCGGTTCGGATCTCCGGTTTCCGCTAGACGAAATTGTTATCGCTAAGACCGCAGAGAGCCCGCCAGGGGCGGCGATGCTGGTTCGGTGGCAACTGGCTTCGGTTTGCCCATCGCGGCGTCGACGCCTCTACGAATCGTATCGTTCCAATCTTGGTGCGGAACAGGCGAGTTCTGCGCCGCGATGTATAGCCGCAGGGCCTGCTGGGGCTGGCCCAGTTGCTTGAGCTGAATTCGTCCCGCGGAGATCAACGCGAGCAGAGAGTTGCGGTCCTGGGGCCAGGCTTCAGCGAGTTTCTCGTATTCGCTGGCGGCGCGTTCCCACTGCTGAATGTTCTCGGCGTGGCGACAGAGTTCGAGCCAGCTCGCCGCCGGCATTTTAGCTCCGCCGGCATGCACGTAATCTTCATAGTCCTGCCACGCGGCCTCTGAGTTGTGGAGCTTCAGGTGAAGCTGACATATGGTTTCCATCGCTTCCAGGTAGGATTGTGTATCTCCCTTCCGCAAATAGACGCTAGGCAGCATCTCATAGGCGTCTACCGAAGTGGGCTTCTCGGCAATCAAGGCCTTCAGCTCAGAAACGGCGGCATCGAATTGCTGCTCTTCGAGAAGATTAGTAGCCTTGACGATGCGGGGGTCGGCAGACCAGGCCACTTTCTCCTCGATGGCCTGATTGGCTTTTTGTTCGATCCCGCTATAGCGCAGGATTAGTGCCATTACGAGGCCAAATCCGAAGCCGCCGATATGCGCCCAGTAGGCCACGCCGCCACTTTCGCCCGCCCTTACTCCTGCGAGGAGCTGAACCCCAAGCCATAAGGGCAAAACAGCAAAAGCCGGCGCTTTGAAACGATAGAGACGCGGCCGCAGAATCCAATAGAAAAACCCAAGCTGAATCTTCGTTTTCGGGAAGCGAACGAGAAAGGCGCCCATCAGAGAAGCAATCGCACCCGATGCGCCTATGACGGGTATGACGCCGTTTGGATATGCCAGCGCATAGCCCCACAGTGCCGCGACACCGGAGATGAGATAGAAAGCGGCATATAAAGGCCGGCCCCACGTGTCCTCGAGTATCGCGCCCGCCAGCCAAAGGAACCACATGTTGAAGATCAAATGCAGCCAGCCGGCGTGCAAAAAGTTCGCCGTCAGATAACTGAACGCCACGCGGCGAGAAGGATAGAAGGCATAGCGTCCAAGCACCGATTGGGCTTCCATCTGGTCGAGTTGGGCGCCCAGCCGGGTCATCTCTTCTTCGCATCGGGACTCCGCCCACGCACGCATTTGCACGTCCCAGACATCGAAAGGGGTGCGATTGGGCGCGGCCAACAAACTCCAGAGCTTAGCTTGCGAATGTCGGAAGCTTTCGACTAACTTCTGCTCCGCTGCGTTCATGGGAGTATCGGGATGCGCGGCAGTCAAAAGAAGGATGTGCTCCCGGATTTCCCCCATTTGGCGGACTTCGCTCTCCATGGTCCAATGCGTAGCGAGGAAGAAGATTGCATTCAACGCGATTATGCCAATCGTCACGTAAGGCCAGCGCCGCCCGTGCATGTTTTCGTGATTTAACGGAATGATCACGGCGATGCCTCCAGACTAAGGTTTGAGCCGAGAAGCTCCGGCCCACCGGCCCGAGAGCCGGCTACAGACGCCATCTGGCATGCGCGATACGGCCGCGCTGCGGAAGCCTTCCTGATTCTGGCAGCCGCATTGGAAACTAGACCTGTCCTTCGTTGAAATTTCCTTTATCGGTTACCCGTGACAGCTCCGACACACTCGGCGGTTAACTGTGCTCCTCTCCATGACTGAAGAGCGAATACGTGCTGATGGCGCCCTCAACGGGCGATTGCGGCTATAATCGAAGCGGCAATAGCAGGGGAGCGCATGCTCGAGCAAGTGAAACTTACGGCCACGGTAAAAGCGGCGGGCTGTGCCGCCAAGTTGAGCCCTAGCGTGCTGGATGCGCTCCTGCGGCGCTTGCCCCGGCAAATCGACGACAACGTACTCGTCGGATTTGAGACCAGCGATGATGCCGGAGTCTACCGGCTAAGCGGCGGACTTGCGCTGGTGCAGACGGTGGACTTTTTCACTCCGATTGTCGATGAGCCCTTTGCGTTTGGCCAGATTGCCGCGGCCAATTCGCTCAGTGATATTTATGCTATGGGCGGGCGGCCGATTTCGGCGCTCTCGATCGTAGCCTTTCCCGAAAAGGGCGATCTCGAAATTCTCGAACAGATCCTTCGCGGTGGTTTGGCAAAAATGACTGAGGCGGGCTGCACCGTCATTGGCGGTCACTCCATTCGCGACGAGGACATGAAGTTCGGTTATGCGGTTACCGGCCTGATCGATCCGGCGCGTATTTGGCGAAATGTAGGTGCGCAGCCCGGCGACGCTTTGCTGCTCACCAAGCCGCTTGGTGCGGGCGTGATTTCGACTGGCCTGAAGCAAGGACGGATTGCAGAAACTTCAGTGGCGGCGGCGACGGCCGCGATGTCACGCTTGAACCGCGACGCCGCCGAAGCGCTGGCCGAAATCGAGGAACGAAGTCCCGGAACGATTCACGCGGTTACCGATGTCACAGGCTTCGCGCTGCTCGGCCACGCGCGCGAGATGGCCGTCGGAAGCGGTGTGTCTCTGGAGATCGATCACGCCGCGATCGAATACTTACCGGGTGCGGTCGCCGCTTCGCGCGCGGGCTTCTATTCGGGCGGACTCAGGAATAATCGGCAGTTCATCGGCGAATGCGTCGCGTTTCAGCCGTCGGTTCCGGAGGAGTTCCAAAATCTCCTTTTTGATCCCCAGACTTCGGGCGGACTGCTCGTGGCCCTCGCAGCAGCGGATGCCGATGCAGCACTGGGCGCACTGGCCGCTCACGAAGTTTCCGCCCGCCGCATTGGCCGGGTGCTGTCCAAGCGATCTCCGCTGATGGAGGTCAAGTAGCTTGGCCGCGCCCCGTTTGCGCCGAACTTCTCCCGTCCCCTGATGGATACAATCACTCATGGGATTGTCGGCGCGCTGATCGGCAAGGCTTTCTTCGCCGGAGAACCTTCACGGGCGCCGCTTCCGTGGCGGGAGCCGCCCAGGACCGCTGACCGCATCGCTATTCTCTCCTGCACCGCGGGGGCGATGTTTCCGGATATCGACGTCTTCGCGGGACCGCTGGCGCACAACAACCTCGCGATAATGACCTGGCACCGCGGCATTACGCATTCGGTCGTTATGTTGCCGGTCTGGGCGCTAGCCCTCGCTGGCCTATCGTGGTGGGCGGCGCGCCGCGCGCGATGGCCAGCTCCCGAATTCAGGGATCTAATGGCAATTTACCTGGTGGCGATCGGAAGCCACATCTTTCTGGACGTGATCACGGCATTCGGCACCATGGTGTGGAGTCCAGTGACCCATTCGCGTGTCGCCTGGGATTTGATTTTTATCGTGGATCTCACGTTCACGTCGTTGGCGCTAATGCCGCAACTCGCCGCCTGGGCCTTCCGGCCGCTCAAAGATAGTTGGAAGCGCACGGTGTCAATGTGGTTGGCGTTTTCGGCGGCAGGTTTTGCGATCGGGCCGCTGGTGCGGCCGATGGATATTCCCTTTCCCACGGGCGCATCCTTTGTCTTGGCAGGGGCTTTGGGCTGCTTTTTTCTGCTGCCGCTGAGGCGCGGAAGCGGTTCGCGCGCGGGACGCGTGAAATGGTGCCGCATCGGGTTAGTATTGACGGCCGGGTACTTGGCCTTGGCCGCCACAATGCAGCATTCGGCTTTCCAGCATGTCTCCGAATTTGCCACCCAGGCGCGGCTCAATGTTCAGAATATAGCCGCGATACCCCTGCCGCCTTCTCTGGCGCGCTGGGCGGGCCTGATCGAGACTCCCGACGGCATCTATCGCGTCCAGTTCGCTCAGTTGGGAGATGAGCCCTTCCACATTGATTTTTTCCCCCAGGCGCCTCAGAACCAATACATCGCCGCCGCCTGCGGATTGAGTGAGGTGCGAACATTCTTGTGGTTTGCGCGCTTCCCACTTTTCAGATTTTTCGAGCGCGATGGCAAACCAGTGGTGGAGATCAGCGACCTGCGCTTCTACGGAGAACGCCGGCCCGCGCTGCTGCATGGGGATATCGAGCGGCCGCCGAATTTCACCTATGAAGTCGTCTTCGCCCCCGACGGAAGAATCCTCTCTCACGGCCGCTTGCGGGAAGACTGATGCGGGGGGCGGGATCGGCCAGGGCTAACCCCTCCTGATCTCTCGCGATTTCTTTGACGCGCGCGGGGAATCTCTGGCGCCCTTAGGTCGCCCCTTTGATTTCCGAATCGGCAGGGAAAATCACGACTTGGCGCATATCGCCTTCTCCCTCGCTGGTGGTGCGAACTCCGGGCTGATCCTTGAGGGCCAGATGAATGATGCGGCGTTCGCGCGCGGCCATGGGCTGGAAGCGAAAAGGCTCGCGCGTCTGGCGAACGCGCTCGGCGGCCACCTCCGCGGCGAGCCGCAATTCGGCGATGCGAGAGGCGCGAAAGTTGCCGCAATCGAAGCACACTCGATTGTGGAGCTGAGGATCGAGCCGCAGCCAGCGCACGGCGATATGCTCAAGAGCCTTGAGCAAATCTCCGTTGCCCTCGAGCAGCAGGGTCTTATCCGGCCCGTCAAAGTGGACCACAACCTCGGCTGTTTCCAGATCTTCGTCCCCTGATTTCGGAGCGATATCCACGCGATAACTCAGCTGGAAACGCGCCAGGCGCAGGATGGTATCCAGGCACCGCCGGAGTTCGCCTGCGGCGGCTTCACGGTCGAGTTGGCCATTACGAACAACGCTGGCGGACATGGCTGGTTCTCCGACTTTCCGGCGGAACTTACTTCGTCAGCGCCGCGCGTGTCATTTGTTTTTTGCTCCGCGCAGGAGCCTTCAGGGGCGCACTCCGATTCAGATGCCACTGCTGGATCACAGCCATAATATTTTGCGTGACGATATAAAGGATCAGGCCGCTGGAAACCGGAATGATGAAAAACATGCCCGTGAACATGATGGGCATCAGCGTCATCATGCGCTGCTGGGCCGGGTCGGTGACGGTCATGGGCGTCATCTTTTGCGCCGCGTACATCAGTAGGGCCATGGTGATGGTCAGGATGAAGTACGGGTCGCGCCCGGAAAGGTCGTGAAACCAGCCGAACCACGGGGCGTGGCGCAATTCAATGGTCACATTCAGCATTCGATAAAGGCCAAACCAGATGGGCATCTGGATCACTTGCGGCAGGCAGCTGCCCATGGGATTGACGCCCTCGCGGCTGTACACCGCCATGACTTCTTTGTTCATCTCCTGCTTGCGCGGATCGCGCATGGAATATTTCTTGTAGCGGTCCTGAATGGAGCGGATTTCTGGCGCCACTTTCTGCATCTTCTGCATGGACCGCCAGCTCTTCACTTTGAGCGGGTAAAGCAGCATGTTAATGGCGATGGTCATGACCACGATGGCCCAGCCATAGTTGGGAATATAGTGGTAGATCCAACGCAGGATGTAGAAGAGCGGTTCGGCCACGAAACCAAACCAGCCGAATTGCACAAGCCCATTCAACGGCGGCCGAACGGATTTCAGAATGTCGATGTCTTTCGGGCCCACGTAAAGCCGCAGCGCAAGCGGTCCCGGCGTGGTCGAACCGACGGCCATTTCCGGCAGAATTTCCTGCTGTGTCTTCCCATCGCCCTGGATAGTGTGCGTGGTCTCCCGCGCCGAAAGCGTCAGGTCGTCAGGGATGGCCTGGCCCGCGGACGGCTCGGGCGGGAGAAACGCGGCAGCGAAGTACAGATCCTCGATGCCCACAGCGTCGAAGGTTCCGGGCACTTCGGCCGGGATATTGCGCTGGTTCGGCGCGCCGATGTTCTTGGTTGTGATTGTGCTGACGCTGCCGGCGCGGCCATCGAAGACGAGCGTTTGCAGGGCGGCACGAAATGCGGTCACGTCGCCAAAACCGCCGCGCCAGGCGACACTGTAGCTGGCCGGGCTTCCGTTTTGCCGCACTGAAGTTTCCAGTCCGATGATGTAGCTGCGATCGAACTTCAGCGTTTTTGTGACGTCGAGTCGGCCATCACTCCAGTGGAATTCGATCTGGGCGGGAGCCGTAATCGTGCTATCCGTATTTTCGGCGCCGCGGTCGGAAGAAGCCTTGACCACGTAAAGGGCCTGATTGGCAGCGGTCGCGAGTTGCGGGTCCGCAAGCTGCAAAGAAAGGGGCCAGCCATCAGTCTGGCGCGCAAGATCCGCATTGACCAAATCCAGCGTGCGCGGCGGATTGCCTTCATCGGTATATTTCTTGAGCTGCCAACTGTGCACCACGGCGCCGCGATTCGAGAGCTCGACGCGATACAGATCGCTCTCGATGGCGATATTCTTTTCGCCACTGGCTGACGCCGGCGCAGCAGACGTCGCGCCGGTCGAGCTTGCCACCACCGGCTGGTTGGGTTGAGTAATCGGGGCTGCAGCGCTGCTCGGCGCAGCAGGAGCGTGCTGCGCGGCCACGGATCCGGGCGGCGGTTGCGGCTTCGGCGGATTCAGAAAATACCAGCCGACCATCACCAGCAGCGCTAGAGCGAATGCGAGTGCGATCCGGGCTTGGTCCGAAATCTCTCTCACGAGCGCACCTCGCTACGCGCCCCGTTTCCGGCCCTATGGCCCACCCCATTACCCAGAAGTTCGGCCATATCCGAAACGAGATCCGGAACCGGATCGACACCGCCTTGCGTGAAAGGACGGCAGCGCCATAACCGCGCGAGCGCAAGGCGAGCGCCTTGCTTGGCGCCGTGACGCGCGATCGCCTCGGCGGCGTATCGCGAACAGGAAGGATAGAACTTGCAACCCAACGGCATCAGTGGAGCGAAAACCGCCTGATAAAAACGGATCGCAGCAATCAGCAGCCAGACCGCCGCGCGGCTCGCCGCAGTCGCCTTTGGCGGAGCCACTTTCAGCACGGGCACCTTCACCGGCGAAGGCTCCGCACCAGCGCGAGCAACTCCTCCTCCATCGCTGCAAAAGCAGTCCGCGTCATGGAACTGCGCGGATGAATTACGATGTCCCATCCAGGGGAAATCTCCGAATTATTGCGCCGAAGAATTTCTCGAATGCGGCGGCGGATCCGGTTGCGGAGCACCGCGCCTCCCAGCGCTTTCTTCACGCTGATGCCGAAACGGCTTCGCGGTCCGCCATTGGCGCGATAAAAAACCACGAACTGCGCCGAGGATTTCCGCCCGCCGCCGCGATAGACTGCCTCGAATTCGGCGCGGCGTACCAGACGCGCGGCGCGAGAAAACGCCTGCGGCGCACCCGCGGAAGTTTTAAATGGGCGTGAGGCGATGACGACCCTTCTTGCGGCGCGCTGCCAGGACTCTGCGGCCCCCTTTGGTTTTCATTCGGGCGCGGAAGCCATGGGTTTTATGGCGCCGGCGCACTTTGGGTTGAAAGGTGCGTTTGGGCAATGATGCTCCTCACAGCAGGCCCCCGATTCCTACGCCGAACGCGCCATACAAGGGGCCGCAGTCACTGCGCCCGTCACAGCGGACCAGCAAAACATTTAGTGTAAGCGAGCCTCTAGGGCCGGTCAAGGCAGCTGGGGGATAGCGTATACGGCCGGGAAAAAGGGGCCACCCCCTTCCCCTGCCAAACTCGAAAGAACCGCGTGCCGCATTCCGCTAGAGACGAGACCCGCGTGCCCACATTCCGATAATGCCGTTTACTGAATGCGAATGTTTCAGTGTGAGCCGATCAGCACTGCTTCACTCTCGCCAGCTCGCTGAGGGATTTGTTGAGGCGTTTTTCGCGCGCGAAGCGCGACCCATGATGCCAGGTAGAGAAGACCCGCAACAATCAATAGGGATCGAATACCCGTCCACATTGAAAGAGATTCTAGAAGTCCCCCAACCAGAGCGCCAAAGAGATTCGATCCAAGTGCCATACCTTGAAATCCCACTGTTGCGAAACTTCTGATAAATATGATGCCCGCGAAAAATACCGGAGCACCGAACACTGCAACCGCCAGCAGAACTTTGAGCCAATAAGAAGCGACGAATAAGGACTCTATCGGGAGTAAATAAGATACGAGGATCGAAGCGAAAATCCCGGCGTATGCGAATGCGATATTGAAGTTCTTTCTGCGCTCAACTACTAGGTTCGAACCGACGATTAGAACGAGAAGTCCGGAAATTGCGATGGAATTGACCAACCATGTGGTCCCAAACAGCAAAGCCATCTTGCTGATGATCTGCGCCTCAAGTAGAAAGAATCCGGCACCCAGGAAAAAGAAATGCCAGTCTAGCGATCCTGCAGATATCCCGGTATCACGGAGGAAAAACCAGCCCAAGAACACAAGCACGAGAGACATCAGAATCACTGCCGAGGGAATGCCCGGTTGGTGCTGATAGAAATAAGGCCAGTCGTCGGTCGTCAGAGCGGCAGGGGTGGCGGGAAGGGAGGCTGCATTCGCTTTTGCATAGGCGAGGAGTTCAGGATCCGCCGACAACGCCGTATTTACTCGCTCGCGCGAACCGCAAAAATAGAAGACGCCCGGCGTACCGTAAAAGGGATTCTCGACCGATAAGATCAACGACCTCCGACCAAACACCGTTTGTGTCAGCTGGTCGAGTCGGCTTGCAATCCACGGCGTGTCTACCCAAAACTTTAAAATGAGGACTCCATCGGGTTTCAGCAGTCGCTTCGCCGCCTGTAGCGCTTCGACGGTGTAAACATAATTATCGATGCGGATATTTGTGTAGTACGAGCTCGTCGTATGGGAGCTATACGGTTTCTCAAAGTGGAGCTTGCTGCCTAACTTTTGAATGAGCGGATCAATTTCCACGGCGACGATGCGCTCCGCGCCGTTGCGTACGGCAGCGGCAACATCGTTGCCGGTTCCGGCGCCGAGAACCAGCACGGAGCCTGGCTTAGGGAAAAACCGGTACGGCAGATTATAGGGATTCCATTTTGCAGGTACATCGCGGAACAGGTCGGGATGTTTGGCACCGAATTCGGGCGAGAGATTGTAGATCTGTTGATACCAGCTATCGTTCGTGCGCAGTTCATACGAGATAAGTTCCCCGTCAGTGAGATAAGCCGCACGAAGGTTCAGCCTCTGGTACGGCGACCAATAGACTTCGCCGGGGTGTGGAGCAAGTGCAGTTAGAGCGACGCAGACTGAAAATACTGCTAGGGCGGCCCAACGCAGTGGCGGCCGGTTCCAAAGAAGCCACATCATTAGAACACCGGCTGCCGCCAGCCAAGTCGCGGGTGGCTGATTCAGAAAGCACAATCCCGTATAGGCGAGAATCCCCGCGAGGCTTCCAACGATGTTAAGCGTATACCCCTTAATGCCCCGAGGAGCCTTTTCAAGGTACCAGCCGACGAGCTGGCCTAAGGGAACAAAGATAAACGCCACCAAGCCGAACAGGGGCACAACTATGATCATAGATTTCGCGAGGGCTAGGAGTTCGTTTCCTTGATTAGGCAGCGAGGGTACTCCCCAGACATCCACCTCCGATAGAGCGCCAATCAAGGTGGGCATCGACCTGACAAGTTCGCGCAACCCGGGCCAAGGCAGCGACACAACGACTGCTATAACTAGCAAAGGCACAAACCACGCCATCGCCCTTACGCGACGACGGCAAAGGTAGCAACCCAGCCCAAACCCAAGGAAGCAGGCAATCAAAACAAAATTTTTAAAGTAGGCAAAGACCCGAATCTCGGAAGAAATCCAGCGGATCATCAAGACTTCCAGGAATAACGCTGTTGCGCTTACTAACCCAAGTTGACCGTAGGAGAATCCGCCGAGATGCCACGGATCGAAATCGAGCCAAGCCCTCCAACTGGGCGTGACCGAATCGCCACTGACAAGAGGGCGCCGGTAGAGCATGAAAAGGTACACGTTCGCGAAAACAAGGACGACTGCAAGGCAGACGAAGGGGGCCATAAGCGAGGTTATTCTCCGCCGCTCTCGCCGAGTTCTCGCTCGGGAATTTGATCCTCAGCACTAAAGAGTAACGGTAGCTAATATGGAAGCTATTTCTCAGACATTGGGCTAAGACGATAAGATAAAGACGGGGAGAGGAGACCGATGAGGCGACTTTTAGTATTTTCTTGTGTCGTCGTGATCGCTGGGATGGCCTCGGGCCTGCTGGATGCCCAAAGCAATCCTTTCGTCGGAACGTGGAAACTAAATCTCACAAAATCGAAAGACACCGGCGCGTTTCCGAAAGAGGAAACGCTTACGGTCCAACTAGTAGGTGACCAGCGTCGGGTGACCATAAACGGCACTGCGACGAACGGCTCGCCCATTTCGTTTAAGTACGAAGTCCCAGACAAGGGCGGAGTAGGAAAGGTTCTAGCCGGCGGCCCGTACGATGCTGTTTCTGGGAAGCGGATAGATGACAACACCCGCGAGGTCAGCTATATGAAGGGCGGCAAAGAAGTGCTACAGCTCCGCACGGTGGTGTCGAAAGACGGCAACACCATGAGGCTCACAGTCGAAGGAACAGACTCTCAAGGGAAGCCCTTTTCTGGTGTGGCGCTTTTCGAAAAACAATAGGGTCCCCTTATCGGAAAGTGACTCAGAGTGTCGAAGCGGCAAATTCACCACGAGTAGGCTTAACGCGCAAAAGCTCGACTCTGTTGCGCGGCGAAAGCTCTGGGGCGCGCAAAAGTCTACCCTCGTGCGGCGAAAGTCTACCTAACAAAGGCGGGAGGGGCCACGCGGTGCCACTTAGGTTTGTAGCGGCCGTCCCTCTTAAGCCATGCAGAATGAACACTTGCAGAAAAATGGGGGTGGGGTAGCCCTCCCGGTTTTCGATGACCACCGACGTCGTTGCCGTTGGTACCGCCTGGATTCAAGCTTCTCGCGGCACCCGGTGGGCTGCTCGATTGACCGCGACTCGAGCGTCTCCTAAAATGAGATTGAGTCGCTGAATCATGTTTGAAAATCTCACCGAAAAATTTCAGCGCGTTTTTAAGAACCTGCGCGGCCAGGGGAAGCTTACCGAAGAACACCTCGGCGCCGCGCTGGGCGGGATTCGCGAAGCGCTGCTCGATGGCGATGTCAACGTCGGCGTTGCGGACGAGTTGCTCGCCCACATTCGCGCCAAGGCCTTGGGCTCGGAAGTCCTGCTGCAACTCTCGCCCGATCAGCAAGTCCTAAAGATCGTGCGCGATGAGTTGCTGGAATT
>WNGM01001090.1_pt1 | contig 31817 bp, 34 predicted proteins | sample 5400571 | NCBI WGS metagenome assembly WNGM01 (sample SAMN13153378, study PRJNA577476) | soil metagenome | isolation source: 100 cm soil or saprolite under Garry oak tree replicate 2 | place: USA:California | collected 2016-06-15 | reverse complement strand
GACGTACAGTGCGGTGGCGAGGGTGTCCAGGTCGGCGTCCACCGGGCCTCCAGGCTCGACGTTGGGTTTCAACGCCGATCATGGGCACCCTCCGGTCATCCCGCATCTCCGCACCCAGCCCTTGGAATCAATCGTCTAGGCAGGCGTTCAGGCCGCCCAGCGGCCACCGCTGGCCAGCAGTAGGTCGAGCCGTGCGGACAGGACGGACTCGGTGGTCTTGCCGGTGAACCGATACCCCAGCACCCCGTCCCGGTCGATGATCAGCGTCGTCGGCAGGCCGAAGATCCCGAACGGCGGGGCGAGCCGCGCCGACCGATCGTACAGCGAGGGGTAGGGGATCTTGAGCTCGCGCGCGTATGCCCTGGCGGCGGTGCGACCGTCGTTGACGTTGACGCCGAGGAACCTGACACCGCGGCCCTGGTAGGCGGTGGCGACGCGGTTGAGGCCTGGCTGCTCGGCACGGCACGGCGGGCACCAGGACGCCCAGAAGTTCACCACCAGCACCGACCCGCGGGCCGCCGCCGACGACCACGCCCCGCTCCCGTCGAGCAGCTCGCCCCGCAACACCACGGCAGCGTGGGGGACCGCAGCCCCGACGGCCGGCTGGTCGGCGGCCACCAGCGTGCCCGAATCGGAGCTCGCGACGCGGCCACGCACGGTCAGGACGCCGACGAGCAGGACGGCGATCAGCGGCAGCGCGCCGAGCCACGCCACGACCGCGGGCGAGGGCCGCCGCCGACGATCGGAACGATCCGGACGCTGGACCTTTTCCATGCCGGCTAAACTACTACATGGTGTACGAGCGACACTAGGGAGGGGTGCTCGACGCCGGCATCGCGGTGGGACGAGATCGCCGAGCGCCAAGCACTCGGATACACTACGAGCTGTCGTAGCCGGGTGGGTTCCCCACGACATCGAGACAGAGGGTCGACGTTGGACAGCAGCATCTTCTTTGGCGGCTCGGTGGTCGCGGCGGTCCTGGCCGGCACGATCGCGTTGTTCGCGCCATGCTGCATCTCGGTGATGCTGCCTGCCTACTTCGCCAGCTCGTTCCACAACCGGCGGCTGCTGGTGGCAATGACCTTCCTGTTCGGCGCCGGGGTCGCCACGATCGTGCTGCCCATCGCGCTTGGGGCCGCGACGATCCGGCGTGTGCTGGTCGAGGGGCACACGCCGATTTACGTGGCCGGTGGGGCAGTGATGCTCGGGCTTGGGGCCTACACCCTGCTCGGCGGCAAGCTCCACCTGCCGATGCCGGGCCGACCGGCGCGCAGCCGGACCGGGCCGGTCGGGGTGTACTCGCTCGGGCTGTTCTCCGGGATCGCCAGCTCCTGCTGCGCCCCGGTGCTGGCCGGGGTCGTGGCGCTGTCGGGCATCGCGTCATCGCTGGTGCTGGCCCTCGGGCTGGGCGTGGCGTACGTGTTCGGCATGGTGGCGCCGCTATTTGTGATTTCGCTGCTATGGGAGCGCTACGACTGGCGCGGCAGTCGCCTGTTCCGGCCACGCGCGTTCACCTGGCGGCTGGGTCATCTGCGGCGGACCATCTCGGGCACCGACCTGGCCAGCGGCGTGCTGCTCGCGGTGATGGGTGCGGCCGCCGCCTGGATCGGCCTTCGGGGCAGCTCCATGCCGTCCCCGACCGGCTGGACCGCCCGCGTGGCCGCGACGCTGCAGCACTACGGCGCGGTGGCGACGCGGGGACTTGGGTGGGTACCGGACTGGTTGGGCTGGCTCGTGCTCGCGGTGGCTGGCGGCCTGCTGGCCTGGCGCGCGCTGAGGCAGGTGGGGTGGCTGCACGAGCGCCGTCCGCCCGCAGTCCCAGCCGCCGATGAGGCCGACGACCGGCAGCCAGAGCCGTCGAAGGCCGGGGAGGCGACCGTTGAGGTCGAGTAGTAGGGAGGCGACCGTTGAGTAACGGCACGCACAGGTCCAAGTCCAAGCCGCCATCAAAGGCGGGTGCCCAGCGGCCGGCGGGCTCAGCCGCATCCGCGCGCAGGCAGCGGCCAACCCGCCCCGCACCGGCGCGATCCCGCCGCGGCAAGACCGGTGTGCCGACCGGGGCGAAGGTCACGGGCTTCGTGGTCCTGAGCGCCCTCCTCCTCCTCGGCGGGATCTTCTTCATCAACAACAGCAAGAGCACCTCCAAGGGCGGGTCCGGCAAGTACGCCTTCCAGGTCGGCGACCCTGGCCCCGGCGCCCAGGCGCCGCCCATCCAGTTGCCCTCCAGCAGCGGCGGGACCTTCGACCTTGGCGCCGCCCGCGGCAAGACCGTACTGCTGTACTTCCAGGAAGGGCTCGGCTGCCAGCCGTGCTGGGACCAGCTCACCGATATCGAGCGGCAGCAGAGCCAGTTCCAGGCACTCGGCATCAGCCAGGTGGTGAGCATCACCACCGACCCGCTGGACGCGATCAAGCAGAAGGTCGCCGACGAGCGCATCACCACCCCGGTGCTGTCCGACCCGGACCTGCGCGTCTCCCAGACCTACCACGCCAACCAGTACGGGATGATGGGCACCAGCCGCGATGGGCACACCTTCATCGCGGTCGGCCCGGACGGTCGCATCCGCTGGCGGGCCGACTACGGCGGTTCACCCAACTACACCATGTTCGTCCCCTCCCAGAACCTGCTCGCCGACCTCCGCAAGGGGCTGGGCCAGGCGCAACCCGCCCCGTAGGCCTGCCTTGTCCATCCCTGCACCATCCGCGCGACCCCTGATCGTGGCCCAGCCAGCGCCGCGCGGCGTGGAGCTGGTCTGGGCCGGCACCGACCGCTGGCCCCAGCTTGGCTACCTGGCCGCTGCTGGGCTGCTGGCCGTGGCCGCCATGGCGGTGGTGGGGCTGCCGCCGGTCGACCTGCATGGCCCACTTCACTACGTCGGGGTGATGGACCCGGCATGCGGGCTGACGCGGGGCGTGGTCGCGCTGGCCCGCGGCAGGATCGCGACCGCTTGGACCTACAACCCGGCGAGCCCCCTCGTGCTGGCCGGCGGTGTCGGCGCGCTCGTGCGCCTCGTCATCGGGCGACGCACCGGACGCTGGCTTGAGGTGCGCATCGCCCCACACCGACGGCGCCTGGCCATGCTCCTCGCGGCGCTGGCGCTGCTGGGCCTGTGGGCCAACCAGCAGCAGCATGCCGCCCTGCTGCGAGCCCGCCAAGCCCCGACCGTCGCCGCCGCCCGCGCACGTCCCGCCCTGCCAGCCGCCCGCCTCGAGGCCACTTCGCGGCCGCTGGGGGTGGCCGGACGCCCGCTTGAAGGAGGCACATGAGACCGCAGGCTGCCGAGCAACGGCAACAGTCCGGCCGGATCGAGGTGCTGCTGCTCACCCAGGAGCAGTGCTCATTCTGCGACCAGGCCAAGGCGATCCTCGACCGGCTTGGCGCGGAGTACCCGCTGTCGGTCCGTACGCTCGAGCTACTCTCGCGCGATGGCCAGGCCCTGGCCGAGCAGGGCGGGATCGTGTTCCCGCCTGGGATCTTCCTGGACGGCGAGCCGTTTTGCTACGGCCGGGTATCGGAGCGGCGACTGCGCCGTGAGCTGCAACGGCGCCTCGAGGCGCAGGAATAGCGGAGCTGGCTCTTCCGTGTCTGCCTGTGCGGTGGGCGAGCAGCAGCAGCGCCGCGCCGGCGGCGAGCGCGGCACACATCCGGGACAGGCTGGGCTGCTCGAGCCCCGCGTACGGGATCGCGCCACCGACAGCGGCCCGGACTGGAGTGGCCGCACCCATGCTTGCCATGGACGAGTGGGCGACGGCGGCGCCGTGGTGACCCGGCGGCCATCATGGCCGCGCGTCCAGCGTCGATCCGGCCAGCCCGAGCAGGCTCAGCCGGGCTGCGGGCAGGCGTCGGCGGCTTCGTGGAGGGCTACTGGGCATGGCAGGCAACCGCGTTACGTGAGGGCATTGGCCGTCGAGGTCGGAGTCAGGGTGTCCGCGGTCCGCGCCCCTCCTCGCTTCCTGCCCTGCTTGCTGGTGTTGGCCGCTGGGGGTGGCCGACGCTGGCGATGGCTTGGAACAGCAGGGCGGGTCGGGCGCCGATGGAGTTGGCGAAGATGGCGGTGACCGAGGCCGCCATGGCGACCATCGCCCACACTGGGTAGATGCGCCCGGTTGCGGCAGCCGGGATGCCGATGCCGTTGAACGCGAACGCCAGCGCGACGTTCTGCTTCACCCGTCGGTAGCTGCTGCGGCTGATCTCGCGTGCGGTCAGCAAGAGGCGCAGATGGTCACGGACCATGATGACGTCGGCGGACTCGATCGCGATGTCGGTGCCTGACCCGATGGCGATGCCGACATCGGCCTGCATCAGCGCGGGGGCGTCGTTGATGCCATCGCCGACCATGGCCACCCGCCGGCCGCCGTGCTGCAGCTCGCGGATGATCTTCGCCTTGTGGTCGGGGTGGACCTCGGCGTGCACCGTGGTGATGCCGGCCTGGGCGGCGATGTGCGTGGCGGCTTGGGCGTTGTCGCCGGTGACCAGCACCGGGGTGATCCCAGCCTCCCGCAGCCGGGTGACGGTGTCGGCGGCCTCGGGTCGAAGCGTGTCGCCCAGCCCCAGCACGCCAACCGGGCGGCCGTCAACGGCCACGCACACCACGGTCTGCCCGGCGGCGCTCCAGCGCTCGATCGCCTTGCGCAGCGGTGCGATGTCGATGCCGTGCTGGGCGAGCAGGCTGGGCCGGCCGACCACCACCTGGTGGGTGTCGATGCGGGCGGTGACGCCGAGGCCGGTCACCGAGCTGAACTCGTCCGCCTCAGGCAGGTGCAGGCCCTGCTCGGCCGCGGCGGCGACGATGGCCCGCGCAAGGGGATGCTCGGAGGACGCCTCTGCCGCCGCGGCCAAGCGCAGCACCTGGTTCTGGTCAATGCCGTAGCCGTTGCGGCCTTGCAGGCTGTCCACGCCGCGGACGGTGGGTGTGCCCACGGTCAGGGTGCCGGTCTTGTCCAGCACGATCGTGCGTACCTGTCGCAGGGTCTGGAACGCCTCGCCGGTGCGCATGATGATGCCGTGATCGGCGGCCTCGCCGGCGCCACGGACGATGGCCAGCGGCGCAGCGATCCCGACCGCGCAGGGGTAGCCCATGACCAGCACCGACAGGCCGGCGAACACTGCCCGTCGCACGTCGACCTCGCCGAGCAGCGCGGAGCCGGCCAGCCAGCCGAGCAGGGCAAGGGCGGCGGCGATGAGCACCAGGGGGGTGTAGACGCGCAGCACCCGGTCGACCAGGTGCAGGATGCCGGGCTTGAGCGCGCGGGCGTCCTCGACGTGGCGGACGATCTGGGAAAGGAAGGTCTCCTCGCCCACCCGGGTGACGACGACCAGCAGCGTGCCGGTGCCGTTGACCGAGCCGCCCACGACCTCATCGCCCGGGCCACGTTCGACTGGCACCGGCTCGCCGGTCACCATCGCCAGGTCCACCGCTGAGTAGCCCGAGCGGACCCGACCGTCGACCGGGACGCGTTCGCCGGGGCGGATGCGGACCAGGTCGCCGACCCGGACCTGGTCGAGATCGACCTCGACCTCGGCGCCGTGGCGCACCACGCGGGCGAGGTCCGGGCGCAGGTCCAGCAGCTTCTTGACCGCCTGGCTGGAGCGGGTCTTGACCAGCAGCGACAGCCACTCGGAGAAGGTGTGGTAGGTGGTGATCAGCACGGTGACGGCGAAGAACGCCGCGGTCGGGTAGCGGGGCAGCACCCCGGAAACCCCGATCAGCCCGCCGGCGATGCCGGCCAGCGCGCCGACCTCCAGCAGCACATGCTGATTCAGGATCCCACGACGGGCGGACTGGTAGGCCATCCGCGCGAACTGCGGCGTCACCACCGCCAGCATCGCCACGGCCAGCCCGCCGGTGGCCCACCCCGTGACCGTCGCGTGCAGCAGCCCGCTGGCGCGCAAGGCGAGCGCCACCGCCCCAGGGGCGACGATCCCGGCGGTGCCCGCCAGCGCGCGAACCCAGCCGGCGGGGCGCAGGAGTGCCGCGGCGACCGGAACCATCAACGCCACCACCGAGGCTGACACCAGCACGCCGACCAGGCCGGCGGCGGCGACCAGCGCGATCGCGGCAAGGCTGGCCGCGACCGCGGCCAGCAGCCGCATTCCCTCGCGCACCAGCACGGCCTCTTCCTCCTCGAAGGGCCGCAGCTTGCGTGGGTCGTACAGGTCGTAGCCGATGTCTCGCAACGTGGAAAGGATCGTGGTGGCGCTGATCCGCTGGGGGTCGTAGTCGACGAGGGCCTGCTCGTGGGTCAGGCTGACAGCCACCTTGGCGACGCCGGGCTGGCGGCCGAGAGCCTTCTCGATCGTGCCGGTGCACAGCGAGCAGTGCAGCCCGGCGATCCGCGCCCGGATACGAGCGTGGCCGGCCAGGTTGCTCGTTTCCGACGCCCACGATGGGGCCGGCTGCTGTGTTCGCGGGTTGTTGGCGGGGTTGGTACTGGTGCTGGATCCCATCGGCGCGTGCTCCTGTTACCGCTCAGTTGCCGTCGAGGTCGCGCTGTCGATGCCACCTGCCGCCCTACCTGCTATGCGGGCATGACGGCAGGATAGACCTTCCATCCGGCTGGAAGGTCAAGCGAGGATCACAGGGCTGTGCGAACGGACAGCGTCGAAGCTCAGAAGGCTGCTGAGCTGGGGCTGAGGCTCAGGGTGCCTGGCGCACGTGCGCGACTCCTCGCTCGATCAGCGGACAGATCGTCTCGCCGGCTTCGGCTGCAGGGGTCTGCTTGGCGAGGGCGCTGGCTTGCGTGTCGAGGCGCCGCAGCTCCTGGCGCAGGCGGCGCAGGTCCCGGATGCGCCCGTCAAGCTCGGCCACCTCGCGGCGCAGCACGTCCCGCACATGCCCGCAGGGCCGCAAGCCCTCGTCCCGCAGCGCCAGGATCTCTTTGATCTCATCCAAGGCCAGGCCGAGCCGCTGAGCGCTCTTGATGAACGCCAGCCGGGCGGCGTCGTCATCGGTGTAGGCCCGGTAGCCCGAGGGCAGTCGTATGGGCTCGGGCAGCAGCCCGATCTCCTCGTAGTAGCGGATGGTCTTGGCGCTGACCCCCGCCCGCTCGCCCAGCTCTCCGATCCGCATCGCTGCCGCCTCCAACAGCTTCAGCATCCGGCCCGTCCACCGCCGATGCTACCCGTGACCTTCCAGGCGACTGGAAGCCCTGGGTCTCGGCAGCACCTACCCGCGTGCCTGGAACCCACGACGGGACTCGCGGGCTCAGCGCGGTGGGCTGATCGTGAGCGGCGCGCCGTAGGCGGTGTAGTCGCGGTCCATGAAGTGGCCGGGGGCGTCCATGCGCTCGTGCAGGACCCGGTTGCGCTGGTCGACCCACAGCCGGTGGTAGGCGCCGGCGGCCGGGTCGAGGAAGGCGAGCACGTCGACCCGGGTCCCGTGGAAGGTCGACGGGCCGAGGTCGACCACGTTGCGCTCCTGGTCGCTCCAGTTGCGGGCCGGGAACCGGACGGTGAGGCCAGGGGTCTTCTCGTGCTTCCACGGACCGGTGCCCTGGCGGAGCCAGCGCTCCTCGCCGATCCAGATCACGTCGGCCGTGCTGCCGTCGCTGCCCTTGGTGTGCTGCTGCATCGAGTCGGGCGCCTTCAGCAGGTAGTCGGTCCGAAAGACCGTGCCCAGCCCGCCGGTGAGGACCTCGTGGATGCGATAGGAGCGCGAGGCGGCCAGCGTGCGGTCCACCACGCGCAGCCGGGCCGGCGCCGGCGGGGGTAGCGGCATGGGCAGCGTGAACCGCGCCGTGCCCTTCGGCACCTGTGCCAGCACCGTGTAGCGGCCCGGCCGTGGCGAGGTGACCAGGGCCTCCAGGCAGCCGTCGCCGCAGCGCCGCAGCGGCGTGCCGAGCGCGTGCCCGTCCGGGGCCAGGATGCGCAGCGTCGGCACCACCGGCGGCGGGATGCCAAGGCCGCCACGGACCCGCACGACCAGCGTCGCGCCCACCGGGTAGGCGGTGAGCCCGATGAGCACGCTGCCCGCCTGGCCCCCCAGGACCACCGCGCCGGGCGGGTCGGGCGGCGGCGGGCCGGTCAGGCGCGGTGGCTGGAGCAGTTCGGGAGGAGTGCGCGTGAGGATCTCCAAGGGGACGGTGACCGCGCCGGCGGTGCCGGCGGGGGCTTGCACCAGCGCGGTGACCTGCCAGCGTCCCTGGACCGACAGTATGCTGCCCTGGCCCTGCCAGCGTCCCTGCCCCTTGCCGGCCGGCCGCAGCTCCAGCGTGGAGGCGCCGATGTCGGGCCGGGCGGGCAGGGCGAACCGCAGCGTGACCCGCTGCGCCGACACGGGCCGTCCGGTGTCATAGTCGACGAAGGTGGCTTGGAAGCGGTTGGGCCCGGCGATCCCCGGTGTGATGGTCAAGGTGAGCCGCACCGAGGTCGCGTAGTCGGCGCCGCTGGCCTCGACCATCGCGGGCGTGGCGGGCGTGGCGGCCGCGGGCAGGGACGCGCCGGGCGGCAGCTCGCTCAAGACCGCCGCCGCGACCAGCACGGAGGCGGCGACCAGCAGCTCGCCGCGGACGCTGGTGCGCAGCGCCCCGAACTGGCCGGTCCCGGCGTGCAGGGCCGGGACGATCCGGTAGCGGTTCAGCGCGCCCAGGCTGACCAGCACCCCGACCAGCGCCGTCTTGACCACCAAGGTCTTGCCGAAGCCGGTGCCCAGCAGCCGCCCCCAGCCGCCGACCTCGTCCAGGGCGCGCCCCAGCCCGGTCAGCGCCACCACGCCGAGCGCGATCCCGGCGATCCGGGAGAACCGCACCGCCGCGGCCACCTGCTCCGGCCGACCCCGGCGGCGGATACCGACCAGCAGCCAGACCAAGCCGCCGATCCACACTCCCACCGCGACCAGATGCGCCCACTGGACCAGCAGGTTGAGCCCGCGCAGCGGGGACGGCGTCGCGGCGTGGCCGGCGGCGGCGTGGGCCAGCATCGCGCCGGCGGCGGCCACCCCGACCAGCCACAGCCGCCAGGTGCTCTGGGGCCTGGCCAGCAGGGCGCCGGTAGCGGCGGCGGTGACCGCCAGCGCGACGGCCTGCCGCGCCAGCCCCTGGCCTGTCCCCGACGCCAGCAGGCGACCAAGCGGCACGCCGGCGCTTGCCCGCTCGGCCACGCCGATCGCCATCAGCCCGGCAACCGCCAGCACGAGCGCTCCCACAAGGAGCGGCCCAGCCCCAACCGCGGCCGCGCCGCGGGGCTCGAAGAGCCGGTCGGTGACCAGCAGGCCGGTCACGGCCGCACCGACCAGCAGCGCAAGGCCCCAGTACAGGGCCCAGCGGCCGGCCACGGCCAGCGGCGCGGGCGGCGGCGTCTGCACCACCGGCGCCGCCGGGGCGGCTGGCACCGTGCCCGGCGCCGCGGCGCCGACGCTGAACGCGAACGACCCGGCGGTGACATGGCCGTCGACCCGGGACAGGACCCGCCAGCTCACCGTGTAGGTGCCATCGCGCAGCGCGCCAAGCGGGACCCGCAGGGCGATCGGATTGCCTGGAACCACGTCCGCCTTGTCCTGGTCGACCGGCCGGCCGCTTGTGTCCAGCACCCGCATGGTCGACAGGCGCGGGTCAGGCGGCTCGGTGAACACCACCGTGACCGTGTCTGGCGCTCGGGCAAGCGTCGCCCCGCTGGCCGGGTCGGAGCTGCGCACCAGGGCGTGCGCGCCCGCCGCGGGACCGCTGACCAGCAGCCACAGGCCGGCAAGCAGCACGACGGCGAGCAGGCGTCGCATGCGCGTCATTCGTGCCGTCCTTGCAGCTCGATCAGTGCCATGGCAACCCGGAACCGTCCGACAACAGGAGCCCGATGATCTGTCTGTACCACCTGAGCACGACGAGCCTTCCCAAGCCGATGCCGTGCTCCCTGCACGCCGCGTTTGACTCGGATTCTCCTACATGCCGTAGCAACACGCCTCTCATGGCCAGAACCTGGCGGCCACTCCGCCGAACGCCTCTCCTGATGCGTTCAACCGCCATCCGAGATGCAACTAGCCCGAGCACGCCTTGGGTGGGCAGCACAGCCCCGGGACCATCCGGTGCGCGGGCGGGGGAGTTGCCGAGACCCGAGCGAGGCGGCAAGAGGGGTGAAGCAGAAGGGATCGAACGACTACCACAGGCACCGCTGCGGGTGACGCTACGCCGAGGTGATTCTGGATACCTATACTACGACAGGATGTCGGATCTCCTGGCCAGTTCGGCATCCGAGTTGCTGCCCGGGCAGCCCGCGGTCCGAGCTTGAGTGGAGTGGGAGGGACGGTCATGCCAACCTCGCGAGATCCATCGGTCCCCAGACGGCGGCGCCGTAAGCTCGGCTGGCGTCGGCGGATCGGTTGGCCGACGATCGTCGTCGGTGCGCTGCTCGCCCTCTACGGCTTCGTTGGAGCCACCACGGGGGCGATCTCACTTCCCTTCGACCGCCACCATGTGATGTCCGAGATCGCCGGGCTGGTGCTGGTGGTGGCGGGGGTGCGTTGGGCGACCTGGACCCCGTGACGACCGGCCGCGTGAGGAGCCCCCGGGCGCGGGGCGCCGCCAACCTACCGAGTCTGCTCGGGTCAGTGTCAGTCCCCGGATCGCTCAGCTCGTGGCCCTTCGCGAGCGTCCAGCGCGGCTCGGAGCCTGGCCACCTCGGCGGGTGGAAGTTGCTCGACGAAGCGCATCAGGGCCGCATCAGGGTCCGCGGCCTGCTGGAGCACCAGACGCATGAGCTTGGCGGTATGGGCATCGCGGGACAGCACTGGCTGGTAGGTGTAGGCGCGGCCCGTGTGCTGCCTTGCCAGGATTCCCTTTCGGACAAGGCGGTCCATCACCGTCATCACGGTCGTGTAGGCGACGGTCCGGTCATGGGCCAGCATGTCGACGACCTTACGGCCGGTGAGCGGCCGGTTGGCGGTCCAGACGACCTCCATGACCGCCCGCTCCAGGTCGCCAAATCCACGCAGCGCCCCGCGCCCGCCAAGCCCCCTTGAGGTCATCCCGCCCCGATAGCGTGCGGGTTGCTTCCTGGGAACGGCGAGGTGTTCGCCGGGCCGTGCGGTGTCCATAGTGGGTTAGTCCTACGACGGCCGGTCGGCTCGCCCTGTACGAGGCGGGCCAGCCGGCGACTCGTCCACCGGCGTGGGGGGCTGCTGTTCCGCCTGCAGGTCGGCGAGTTCCCGCTCCAGCCGCAGGTCGGCGACTTCCCGCTCGAGCTGGGCAATGCGCTGGTCAGCGGTGGACTGCTCGGGCTTGGGCTCGGCCTGGGTCTGCTGCTGGCCCATGCCGCGCATGCCCCGCATGCAGAACAGCATCATCAGTGGGCAGGCCAGCAGGGCGAGGTAGGGGAGAAGTCGGGCCATCTGGTCCTCCTGCGAGCTTCGACGGGACGCTCAACGTACAACGCGAACCTTTGTTCCTACACCTTGTCGTAGTATAGCCCGTGCATGCCGGTAGGGAAACTCCTTTGGTTGCCGACTGGTACACCTGCTCGGTTCGGGCTCCGTCGGGGCTGGAGGTGGTGGTGCCCGTTGGGATCGCGCTTTGTGCTATCCGGGGGAGGACTGCACGACGCCGGTCTTGTGCGACTGGGGGGTCTTGCCGGCGAGGATCTGGCCCAAGGTGGCTTGAAGCAGCGGGAAGTTGGACTTGCCGGTGATCTTGGCGACCACGATCCCGCGGCGGTCGATGAAGAAGGTCTCGGGGACGCCGAAGACACCGAAGTCGAGCGCGGCCTTGGAGTCGCGGTCCACGACATAGTCGTAGTCGTTCCCCTGGCCGCGGCCCATCTCGTCGAGGAACTTGATCGCCTGGCTGCGCTGGTCCTGGTAGTCGATGCCGACGAACCGAACGTTGCTGTCCTGGTAGGCCGCGGCGGCGGCGAGCAGCGCCGGGTGCTCCTCGCGGCAGGCAACGCACCAGGACGCCCAGAAGTTCACCACGACGATCTGGCCTCGCAGGCCGGTCAGCCACAGTGCCCCGGGGCGTTCCAGGTACGGCAGGCGCTCGACCGGGGAGGGCTTGCCGAGCAGCGGCGAGGCCACGAGGGTCGGGTCGGTGCCGAGCCGGGAGCCGAGGATCCCGGCGATGACGACCGCGATGCCGGCCACGGCGAGTGCCGCCCACCGGACCCAACGGGCGCCGCGAGGTCGGGTCGGCGCAGCGGGCGCCTGCAGTTGGCTCATGGCTTGGCTGACCGGGCCTGGCGTCGAGCGGCGGCGAGGAGCCGTTCGATCTGGCTGCGGACGTCGCTGCGCAGGTCGCCGCGGGCGAGCAGCCGTTGCAGCGAGTCGACCGCACGCTTGGGGTCGTGGAGGCCGAACAGCTGGATGTTGGCCAGGAACCACAGCGCCTCGGGCTGGTCCGGTTTGGCGGCCAGGCTCTGCTGGACCAGCCTGGCGCCCGCTTGGGGCTTGCCGGCCTGGGCGAGCAGCCAGCCGGCGTGGGACAGCGCCCCCGGGTCGGGCTGGCGCTTGAGCACCTCGGTGTACTGCGCCAGCGCCTGGTCGGCCTTGCCTTCGTAGAAGTACCGGTCGGCGAGCAGCAGCCGCATCGCCACGACCTCGGGGTTGGCGTCGACGGCGGCCTGCAGCTGGGCGTCGGTCACCTGGGGGTTGTCGGCCGCGGCGGCCGCCGGCTGGGCTTGGGATTGGGCGTCGACCCCGGAGACGAAGCCACCCGGGGGCCGGGCGACGATCGCGCGGGGCAGCAGGACGGCGACTGCGAAGGCCACGACGGCGACCAGCGCGCCGGCCACCCGCCGTCGGCGGTTGGAACGCCGCGCCGCCGGAGTCGCGGGCGGCTGGTCAGGGGTGTTCCCCTGGGCATCCAGGGCGGCGACGGCCTCGGCCAGGTCGGCCTGGTAGACCGCGCCCAGGCGAGCGGCCGTCCCGGGCTCGATCTCGCCCATTTCGACCTGCCGTTCGAGTTCGAGGAGGTCCTTGACCGCCTGGTCCTTGCGCGCCTCCAGCGGGGTCGGCGGCGTGTTGGGAGGTTCGTCTTGGTCGGCAGCCGTGCTTGGAGCGCGGGCCTGCTCCTTGGCGAGCACCTCGGCGAGTCGCGTTCGAGCCTGCGTGGTCAGCGCCTTGCCGGGTGCTCGGCGGTGCCAGCCATAGCCGGCCAGCAGCAGCATGCCGGCCACCAGTCCGGCCGCCGGCAGCAGCCACAGCGGCAGGGTGCGGCCCGACGCCGGCGGGTCGAGCAGGATCCACGGCCCGTAGCGGGCCTGGAACCAGGCGATGACCTGCTGATCGCTGCGACCCTGGGCCACCAGCTGCTTGATCGTGGCGCGCATCGCCTGGGCGGTCTGCGAGGGGGAGTCGGCCACCGAGACCGACTGGCAGACCGGGCAGCGCAGCCGGGCGGCCAGCCGCTCGACCCGGTCGCCATGGCCCTCATTGGCGCCGCCGCGTGCCAGCCCGGCGGCCACCACCGCCAGCAGCAGCAGCGTGAGCGCGCCGGCGGCGAGCTGGCGGCGACGCTCGCGCTTAGACACCAGCACCGGCCGCCTCCTCCTGGCCTGCCTTGCCGGCTGTGCGCTCGTCCTCGTCCTGTGCGGCGGGCAGGACGGTGCGAATGGTCGGCCGCTGGCCGCGGCCGAGCGCGACGGCGCCCCCAGCCGCGGCGATAACGCCGCCCAGCCACAGCAGCCACATGAACGGATAGCGGTACAGGTTGAGCGACACGGTCCCGGACGCCGCGTCCAGTTGGGTGAGGCTGGCGTAGACGTCCTGGGTCGGACCGGTCCACACGGCCGGGGTGCCGATCGCCTGGACCTGGGTTGGGTACTGGCTGAGCCGCGGCTCAAGCACCCGCACGACCCGGCTGCCGCGGCGCAGCTCGATGCGGGCGCCGGTGACCTGCCGGCTCGGCTCCTGCCGCGCGAACAGGCCCTGGAGGGCGACCTGGTAGGGGCCGAAGGTCGCCGGCTGGCCGCGGGTCAAGGTGACGGTGGTGCGCGTGGCGAGGTTGCCGGTGACGGCGATGGCGACCGCCACCAGCACGACGCCGACGTGGGCGAGCTGGCCGCCCCAGTAGCCCCGGTTGCGGCCAAGGGCCCGTAGCACGGCGGCGGGCTGCCTGCTGGGTAGCGACCAGACGGTGGCGGCGAGCTGCCGCACGATCACCCCGACGATCGCGGTGGCCAGCATCACCACCCCGACCACGTAGCCGACCCGGACGGGCAGGTGGACGCGCCGCCAGACGATGGCTGGCCGGGCGGCGCGGTAGGGCAGGATCGGGCCGACACCCATCACCAGCAGCAGCCCAAGCGAGATGGGCACGGCCATGCGGTCGAAGAACGGCCGGCCGACCGAGACCTGCGCGCCGCCCAGCGCCTCGACGAAGATCGGGTACAGGGTCCCGACCAGCACCGTGAACGCGAACAGCGCCAGCAGCAGGTTGTTGACCAGGAACGCGCCTTCCCGGCTGGCCAGCGACTCGAGCCTTGTGGGGGAGGCGATCAGGTGGCCGCGCAGGCCGAGCAGGCCGAAGCTGCCGGCCAGCACCACCACCAGGAAGCCGAGCAGCAGCGGGCCGATCGCGGACTGGGTGAAGCTGTGCACCGAGGCGATCACCCCGGAGCGGGTGAGGAAGGTTCCCAGGATGGTCAGCGCGAAGGTCCCGATCACCAGCGCGAAGTTCCACGCCTGCAGCCGGCCCCGGCGGGTCTGCACGACCGCCGAGTGGATGAAGGCGGTGCCCAGCAGCCAGGGCAGCAGCGCGGCGTTCTCGACCGGGTCCCAGGCCCAGAACCCGCCCCAGCCGAGCACCGCGTACGACCACCAGCCGCCGAGCACCAGCCCAAGGGTCAGGAAGCTCCAGGCGAGCAGGCTCCAGCGCCGGGTGCGGCGTAGCCACTCGGCGCCGCCCTCGCCGTGGACCAAGGCGGCGATCGCGAACGCGAACGGCACGGTGAACCCGACGAAGCCGAGGTAGAGCAGGGGTGGGTGGAAGGCGACCAGGATGTGGTTTTGCAGCAGCGGGTTGGGGCCTGGGCCGTCAGATGGGACGACTGGGAGGGTCCGGAACGGGTTGGCGACCGTGGCCAGCAGCCCGAAGAAGAACACGGCGACCATGCCCAGCACGGCCAGCGCGCCGGTGCCGAGCCGGTCCGGCTCCGCCTTTCCCTTGCCCAGGCTGGCGAAGACCGTGGCGGTGTAGCCGGCCAGCACCAGGCCCCACAGCACGATGCTGCCCTCCAGCGCCGACCAGGCGCTGGTGATGGTGAACAGCAGCGGTGTCGCCCTGGCGTGGTTGGCGGCCACGTAGGCGATGGAGAAGTCGTTGCTGAGCAGGGCCTTCTCCAGCGTGAGCATGGCGCCGGCGGCGCCGATGAGCAGGCAGACCACGGCCGGGCGGAGCTGGTCGCGGCCGACCGAGGCCGGCCGAAGCTGCGCTCTGACCGCCTGCACGACCAGCAGCCCCGCCGCGGCCAGGCCGAGCGCGACGAAGGCGCGGCCGAGCAGCGCGATCATCGGCTGTCTCCGCTGCGGAACGCTCGTTGGGTGGTGGCGTCGTCGGGAGCGGGTGGCCGGTAGGTCTCGTCGTGCTTGACCAGCATGGTGTCGGAGACGAACCGGCTGCCGGCCCAGGCGCCTTCCACGACCACGCCGATTCCCTGGCTGGCTCCCTGCTGGAACAGTTGCGGCGGGGTGCCGTGGTGGACGACCACCACCGAGTGGCTCCTGTCGGTCACGGTGAACCGCGCCCCGTCCGCCAGCGGTACCAGGCTGCCGTGGACGACCTGGCCGCCGAGCCGGAAGCGGCGGCCGTCGGGGAACTGGGTCCGCTTGGCCAGGGCCTCGCTGGGGGTCAGGTAGTAGACCAGGTTGTGGTTGAGGTTGCCGAACAGCAGGACGCCGACCAGCACCGCCGCGATCCCGGCGAACGGCACCAGCAGCAGCCGGTACCTCATTGCACGCTCACCATCGGACGCTCACCGCAGTCCCTCCAGCCGCCGCCGGGCCGCCTTGACGCGGTGTTGCAGGCTGACCAGGTAGGCGGCCAGCCCGCCGTAGGCGACCGAGAAGCCGAGCGCGACCCAGCCCCAGTCAGGCACGGTCACGCGCCTCCTCCAAGCCCTTCTCTAGCTGGGGTGCCAGGACCGCGGCGCCAGCCACCGGCTGGTCGGCGGCCGCCTGCGCGTCGTCGGCCGCCTCCTCGAGGCTGGCCAGCTCGACCCGCCGGCGCAGCAGCAGCGCGAACAGGGCGGTGAAGGCGACCACGTTGAGCAGCAGGGCGGCCAGCATCCGGTGGTCGATGGTCGGGTCGCCGGGACGCAGCACGGTGGGCGGCTGATGCAGGCTGCGCCACCACACCACCGACAGGTGCACGATCGGGACCTGCACGAACGCGACCACGCCCAGGACCGCCGAGCGGCGAGCCCGCGCCTCCCGGTCGACGATCGCCCGGCGAAGCGCCAGATAGCCCAGGTAGACGAAGAACAGCAGCGCGGTGGTCACCAGCCGCGGATCCCAGGTCCACCACACCCCCCAGACCGGTTTGCCCCAGATCGACCCCAGGACCAGGGTCAGGCCGGTGAACACCACTCCAAGCTCGGCAGCGGCGGCCGCCAGCCGATCCCACCCCGGCGTGCGGCGCCACAGCCAGCCGGCGCTGCCCACCAGCGTGACCCCGAACGCGAGGTAGGCCAGCCACGCGGCGGGCACGTGGACGTACATCAGCCGCTGCAGGTTGCCTTGGAAGCGGTCGGGCGGCGCCAGCATCGCCGCGGCGATTCCCACGGCGAGCAGCGCCGCAGCCGCCACCCACTTGGTCATGGGGGTCCTACCTCCTCCAGCGATCGGGCGCTGGCCGCCCCGGCGAGCACGACGACCAGGTCCATGGCCAGCACCAGCAGCACCCAGGGGGCGTTGCTGCGGCCATAGCGCGTCCCCTCCAGCACCTGGGTGGCGCCCAGCAGCAGCGGCAGCGACAGCGGCGCGACCAGCAGCGGCGCCAAGGTGTGGCGTGCCTGCAGGTTGGCGGTGAGCGCGCCGGCCAGCGTGCCCAGCGCGGCCAGCCCGACGGCGACCGGCGGGGCGAGCGCGACCAGCCACGGCCAGCCGGCCAGCCCCGGGTCGTAGAGCACGATCACCACCGGTGCCAAGCCGGCTTGGAATCCCAGCAGCAGCACCGCGCTGGCGGCTGTGCGGCCAAGGAACCGCGCGGCCGGGTCGACGCCGAGCAGGGCCAGCAGCTCACGCTGGGCGTGGCCGTCGACGGCGGTCTGGCGCAGGGTGACGAGCGTGCCGAACAGCAGCACCACCAGCCAGAACATGCCGGGGCCGAGCTGCCGCAGCAGCGGGACGTCGGCGCCCACCGCCAGCGGCACCAGCAGCAGCGCGGTCGCGCCGAACGGCGCGGCGACCAGCAGCGCCTCCCCGCTGCGCAGCTCCGCCCGCAGGTCCTTGCGGCCGATCTCGACCGCCTGCGCGAGCAGCGCTCTCACCGCGCCGTTCATGGGAGGAGCGCCTCCTGGGCCTCCTTGACGGGCCACAGCCGGCCCTCGGCCAGCTCCATAGTGCGGTCCACCAGCGGTCGCAGCCGCTGCGGCTCGTGGGAGACCATCACGACCGCGCCGCCGGGGTTTCGGACGCCGGCGACAACGAGGTCGACTAGGCCCGCCGCGGCCGCGTCCAGTCCGGCATGGGCCTCGTCGAGCAGCAGCAGCCGTGGCCCGGTCAGCATGACTCGCGCCAGCTCGGTGCGTCGCAACATGCCCTGCGAGCAGTGGCCGGCCTGACGCTGGCCGGCGCCCGCGAGCCCAACCCGCTCCAGGGCCTGGTCACCACGCGCGGCAGGCACGCCGACCAGCCGCGCCACCATCGCCAGGTTCTCTCGCAGGGTGAGCTGGGGATACAGCGTGGTTGCGTGGCCGAGCAGCGCGATGTGGCGGCGCACCCCAAGGCGGGCCTTGTGGCGCACGTCCGCGCCGAGGACTATCCCGTGCCCGGCGCTTGGCGGCAGCAGGGTCGCCAGGACCCGCAGCAGCGTGCTCTTGCCGGAGCCGTTGGCGCCCTTGAGCCCGAGCACCTCGCCAGCGGCAAGCTCCAGGTCGACGCCGCGAAGCACGGGAACTCCGCCGAGCCGCACCTCCACGGCCTCCAACCGGGCGATCGGGTCACGGCCATCACGGTCGAAACGCGTGCCCTCTGCCATGACGGACCCCAGCCTCCCTTCGCAGACCAGACCGGGTGCGCTCCCGGGGCTCCCTGGACCCTGACCTGACCCGGAGGAGCTTAGACTACGGTGTGTCGTAGTCTTCCGCACCCTGTCCAGGCGAGCCTTCGCTGGCTGCCAGACCAGCCGACGCCGGGGAGGCGAGCTGCGTGCCGGTCAGCCCGAACGCCCGTGTCGGGTCGGTCCGCAGGAAGTCGAGGCCCACGCGACCGCCCGCGTACCACAGGGTGAACAGCGCCGCGGCCGAGCCCGCCGCCCGCGGTCCGCGCAGGAACCAGATCAGCACGAAGAACAGGACGGTGACGCTCAGCAGGTCGTAGAGGGCGACCGGGTGGACGACCGCGCCGATGGGCGGCGGTGTGCCAGGGGGGTTGTCGCCGACATACCTGAAGCCCCAAGGCAGCCCGGCCGAGGATGAGCCCCAGCGCCAGGGCGGGGGCGGCGGCGTCCAGCATCGGCCAGATGGGCAGCTTGTGGCGCCGCACCTTGGGCAGCCCGGCGAGCAGGCCGCCGAGGATGCCGCCGTACAGGGTCATGCCGCCATGCCAGACCATGAGCGCCTCGGCGGGGGAGCTCAGCTGGGACCAGTTGCCGAACACCCACACCAGCCGCGTGCCGATCAGCGCGCCGATCAGCACCCAGGTGGCGATGTCCCACACCACCTCCGGCGTCACCCCGTGTCGGCGTGCGTACCTGGACAGCACCACGGAACCGGCGAGAAACCCGATGGCGATGAGCACTCCATAGGGGAAGTAGTGGATGCCGAAGACCTCCCGGTGCAGGTCGACTCGCGAGGAGATGAACGCAAGGATTTGATGTGGCATTCGGTGCATTCCTCTTGTTAGCCGGGGCGGCGCACGGTGACTCATGCTACGACAATCCATAGTAGATAGCGGGTGTGCCGGTGGTGCGTCACTGAAGGTTGGAGTCGTGGCTTGCCGGATGGAGGGTGTCGAGCCGGCGCAGGTACTCGTCCTCGTCGATCTCGCCCCTCGCGAACCGCTCGGCCAGGACCCGCTGAGGGTCGGGACGGCCGAAGCGCCACTGGTGGAGGCGGTTGGAGCGCGTCGCGTCGGGACCGCGAAACAGCGCCACCACCGCCCAGATGACCAGGCCCCAGAACGCGACCATCGAGAAGGTCATCAGCAGCCATCCCCACCAGCTCCAGCCCTGCCAGCCCCACATCATCGTCGGTCTCTCCTTTGCTCCTCGTCGTTGTGCGATCGGGTTGACGGGTGGGTAGCGTAGGCTGCTCAGGTCAAGCCTCCACCCCGTCAACCCTCAAGATCTGCTCAAGCCGCGTCGAGACCCCGATCACTCGCCATATTCCTACATTGTGTCGTAGCATCTGCGCTTACGGCCAGACTCGGACGCTGCGGGTGTTCCTACAGCTGAGGCCCCCTGGTGGGGTGAACGGCGGCGTTGCGATGCGCACGTTGGGGATGCGGTCGATCGTGGTGCTCGGCTTGGTTGTGTCGCTCTTGGCGCTGTCCGAGATGGCGGCCCAGGCTCACGCTGTTCTGGTCTCCTCCGACCCCGCGGCGGGGCAGCGGCTGGCCACCGCCCCCGCGCTGGTGGTCCTGCGGTTCACCGAGCCGCTGAACGGGCGGCTGTCCCGGGCGACGGTGACCGACCCGAACGGTCAGGAGTTCCAGAGTGGCGCCGCAAATTCTGCGGAGCTTCGAGTGCGGCTGCTCACCAACGCGCCGGGTGTCTATCGGGTGGCGTGGGCGACCGTGAGCATAGTCGATGGCCATACCCTGCCCGGCGGGTTCGCCTTCGGGGTGGGGGTGACGGTCGGCGGTGCCGAACAGCCCGGCGGACAGGCAGCGGGCGGTGCCGGCACCGGCCCGCGCCGACAGGACGTCCTGATCGCCGCTGGCCGGGCGGCGGAGGACGCAGCGCTGCTGGTGGCCGTGGGCATGCTGTTGCTGGTTGGGCTCGCCCGGCTGGACCCGCGCCTTCCCATGGTGCGCCCCCCGGTTCGCGTTGTCTTGGCGGTCGCGCTGAGCGCGGGCCTTGGGGTGGTCTTGGCGGAGGCGGCGGCCGCCTCGGCCGTGCATGGAGTTTCGGTCGGGGGGATGGGCGCCTACCTCACCACCGGGCTTGCTGGGTGGGCCAGGCTCTCCCGTGTGGCGCTGGAAGCCCTTGCCCTGTCGTTGGCGTCGCTCTCGTCGGCCCGTGGAGGTCTGAGTCTTCGCGCCGGGCCGGCGGTTGTGCTGGCGGTTGTGGCGCTTGCCGCCTCCGGGCACGCGGCTGGGGCGGCCCCTGCCTGGTGGGGAATCACGGCTGACGCCGCCCACCTGCTGGCCGCGGGCCTGTGGGCGGGCGGAATCGTGGCCCTGGCGACCACGCGGCTCCAGCAGCAACAACATGGATGGACCGGATCTCAGGGCGGGGCATTGTTGGCCAGGTTCTCCCCGGTTGCCCTGGGTGCCTTTGTGGTCTCCGCCGGGTTCGGGGTCGTGCAGGCCCTCCAGCAAGTCGGCACGGTCCGATCCCTGCTGGGCTCCTCCTACGGGCAGGTCCTGGGGATCAAGGTGCTGGCCGTGGCGGCCATGGTCCCGCTCTCGGTCCGCGCCTGGCGGTGCCGGACCGTGCTCCGCACCGAGGCGGCGCTGGGTCTGACCGCGGTGGCGCTGGCCGCGCTGCTGGCCGCCTACCCCTTGCCACCAGCCCGCCTGGCCCGGGCCGAGGTCCAAGCTGGGCAGCCGGCGCGCGATCCGGCCGTGCCACGTCCAGGGGACCTCACGATGGGCGGTCATGTTGGCCCCGTGCTGGTCGGCCTGACGGTCCGCCCGGGCAGTCCAGGCCGCAACGACCTGCTGGTCTACCTGCTGCCCGCCGAGGGAGAGCTCGCCGCGGCCACGATCCCCGTGGCCGTCTCCGTCGACGGGCACCCGGTGCCGGTCGACCACTGCGGCCCGTCCTGCCGCAGAACCACCGCTGACCTTCGCCCGGGTTCCCGGATCGACATCGCCCTGGCCGCTGCCGGTTCGGGTGCCGAGCAGGGCGCGGGTGTCGCCCGGTTCCGCCTGCCGCTGCTGCCGGGACCTGATGGGAGCGCGCTGCTCAGGCGCATGCAGGATCGCATGCACCATCTGTCCACGCTGGTCTACACGGAGGTGCTCTCCTCAGGGCTTGGGGGCAGCCCGCTGCGCTCCTCCTACCAGCAGCAGGCTCCTGACCGGCTGCGGGTCCAGACCAGCGCGGGGTCCCAGAGCGTGTGGGTCGGCAGGACCTACTATCTGCAGCGCCACCCGGGGGATGGGTGGATCGCGCAGCCGGGCAGCCCCCCCTACACCGTGCCGTCGTTTGTCTGGGACTACCTGCCGACCGAGTTCCTGGACCCACGGATCGTCGGGGCCGCTCAGGTGGACGGGGTTGCGACGAAGCTCCTTGCGTTCTACGGGCCGACCGGCTCCTCCCCCATCTGGTTCCGTCTGTGGGTCGACGCGACCAGCGCTACAACCACTTCAACGCACCTCTGGCCATCCAGGCTCCCGTGAAGACTCGGTGACACACACCATCGACCAGCACGACCGCCAGCGCCGGCTCGCAAGATCCCGAGCCAGCAACTCGTCCAATGATTTGGGCTTCCCCGAAGACAAGCCGAGGCGAGCGTGCGCTTTCGCTGCCCGCGATGCTGCCAATCATCGCCGCGCTGTGAAGAGGTTGATTAGAGGTTCGTTACAGGCTGGCTCCAGCTTCGTTCCATTCTCCCGACCGGTCCTGTGGCGTTTCATCGACAGGTCGTACACCGTGTAGTAGTTTAGCGCGGGCATATCGGCCCTGAATCCGTAGAGCACACCAGGGAGACGGTCTTGTAATTGTTCCGATATGACGCAATCGACGTTGACACGTTCGTGCGCCCGTATCGCCCGTCTCTCATTGGCGCAAGGAGGTCGTGTCCATGCTGGATATCGGGGATGAGATGACAAATAGCACCACTGATCGACGAGTCGGCCCCCACCGGATAGGGCGGGGCGACCTACCCAACCTGTTGGCGGGCGGTCTGGCCAGTGTCGCCCGGCTCTCCCGCCGGGACCTGCTGCGCTTGGCGGCGCTGGCCGGCGGGACCCTGGGCGCGGGCGGGCTGCTGGCCGCCTGCGGCGGCGGTGGTGGAGGCGCAGGCGGGGCGGAGCAGAAGGCGTCAGCCGGGTCGCTGCGCGCGCTGACCGCCAACGTGCCACAACTGTTGATGCTCAGCGCCCAGACCGAACTGCCAGCGGGGCGCGGCCGCTTCGCCTTCGGCCTGTCAGCCGAGAACAACCGGCTGGTCGAGGGTGTCGCGCCGCAGGTGTGGCTGGCCCGCGATCAGACCAGCAAGGCGAGTGGGCCGTTCCCGGCGCGCTGGCTGGAGTTGACCGGCTACGGCAAAACGAAAGACCGCTCGCCAAGCAGCGAGCTGACAGGGTTCTACCTGGCTGAGGTAGAGGTACTGGAGCCCGGCACTTGGCTGGGGGTGGCGATGGTGGACGTCGCCAGCCAGCGCGCCGCCGGGCAGGGATCGGTGCAGGTCAAAGCACAGGTGCCGGCGCAGGCGGGCACCAAGGCGCGCTCGGGCCCCACCCCGGTGGCGACCAGCCCTGGCGCGCTCGCCAAGATCTGCACGCGCGAGCCGGTGTGCCCCATGCATTACATCTCGCTGGATGAGGCGGTGCGCTCGGGCCGGCCGACCGTGCTGTCGTTCGCGACCCCGTTGCTGTGCACCAGCCGCATGTGCGGGCCGGTCGTGGACGAGCAGATCCTCGCCTTCGAGAAGCTCAAGAGCAAGGCAAACTTCATCCACCTGGAGATCTATCCCGAGCGCGACACCAACAAGCCGGCGCCGCTGTATCGCGCATGGGATCTTCCCAGCGAGCCCTGGATGTTCGTCCTCGACCGCGCCGGGGTCATCCGCGCCCGCCTCGGCGATGGCCCCACGGTCGCCTCCGAGATCGAGGCCGCCGTGCGGCCGCTGATGGCGTGAGGGTGGACCAGTGAGCGTCGCCGATCACGCCCAGTTGGTGGCCATCTGCAACCTGCCGCTGGCCATGCCGGAGGCCGCCGCCGGGTTCGTATCGTCCGCCTCGCCTTGCATGCTGCCGCTGGTCCCCGGCTACCTCGCCCATGTCTCCGGGGTGTCCGGGCAGGAGCGGTCCATCAGCGGCAGGCAGGATGATATGAGCCTGGCGCCGGGTCGTGATGTGGGCCGACAGGCGGCACTCCACCTCCGTGGTGATCACAAGGGGCGGCACCCTCCACGCGCCGCCTCCTTCTGAATCTCGCCTATGCAATTAAATTAAGGCGCCACGACCAAATAGAGGATTCAGGTTCTAGAGGATTCGAGGTTCCGATGCACGCCTTCCACCGACGATCCGTACGCACTCTGGCGGCCATGCTGGGCGCCGCGGTCCTGCTGGCTGCCTGCGCGACAACCAGCGCCAAGCCGGCCGGCAGCCAGAATCGAACCCCGACCCCGGCTGGGATCGCCTCTGACGCCGTCCGTCTCCAGATGGCCGGCTTCGCGGGCGGGCCCAGGTTCAACCTGCCTGATGACCTTGGCGGGCGGCCGCTGGTGCTTAACGTGTGGGCTTCCTGGTGCGGTCCCTGCCGCAAGGAGATGCCTGGCTTCCAGCAGGTCTACCTCCAAGCTAAGGACAAGGTCGGCTTCCTCGGGCTGGACAGCCGCGACGTGGTCGACGCCGCCCGCCGGTTCGCCGCCCAGACCGGCGTCACCTACCCGCTGGCCGCCGACCCGCAGGGGCAGGCTGCTTCCAAGCTTGGGGTCGCCGCCCTGCCGACCACCGTGTTCATCGGCGCCGACGGCACCCTGCGTGGCCGTCACGTCGGCGCCCTGACCCCCAGCGAGCTTCGCGCCAACATCAGCCGCTACCTCGGGGTCAGCGTCCCCTGACCGCACCGCCCCTGCCATCGATCCGCCATGCCCAGGAGCCAGCGACATCGTGACTCCAGCCAAACCAGAAGGACCCCGACCCTCCGGCCGGCGGCTTCGGATCATCGCCTGCGTCGCTGCTCTCGTGCCTTTGGTGCGCGGTGCGATCGGGTTGGTGGTCCAGCGCAGCCAAGCCAAGGCCCGTACGATCCGTCCCCTCGGCATGCAGACCTGCGCCGATCAGGGCCGCGAGAATCTGCAACACGGGCAGGACCATGTCGGAACAACCAGCCGGGGAGGAGCGGCGCTACTGCGACGTCGAGGCGTGAGCGTGTTGGCCGCGGTGGGGCTGCTGGTGGGCGTGTTGCTGGTGGCCGCCGTCCCGGCGGACGCGCATGCCCTGGTGGTCGGGACCAATCCGCAGGCCGCCACCAGGGTGGCCCGTGCCCCTGCCGAGTTGCGGGTGGCGTTCTCCGAGGCGGTCCGGCCGCTGGGGCAGGCGCTGAGCTTGCAGGGACCCGACGGGCAGGTCCGCCTCGGCCAGGTCCGCCACCCCGACGGGCGCGCCGAGGTCCTGACCGCCACGCTTCCCACTCTGGCGGACGGGTCGTATGTGGCGAGCTGGCGGATCGTGTCGGCCGACGACGGGCATGTGGAGGCCGGCTCGTTCGCGTTTGCCGTCGGCGCGGGCTCCGGCCCGGTGGCCAGTCCCTCCCCACCGCAGCTTCCCACCGCCTGGCAGGTCACCGGCCGGTGGCTGGAGGCAGCCGGGATGCTGCTGCTGGTCGGGGTCGTGGCCGCGGCGCTGACGGTCTGGCGCCGGCCAGGTTCCATCGGTCCGGACGAGCCGCGCTGGCGGCGCCTGACCGTCGTGGCCGCGGTGGTCGCGGTGGTCGGGCTGGCGTGGCAGGTGGCTGCCGGGGCGGCCACCAGCGGCGGGTTCGGCCCGGGCGCGGTCGGGGCGTTCCTGTCCGCCTCGCCTGGCACGGTGCATCGGATGCTGGTCGAGGTGGGGCTGCTGGCCGCCACCGCCGCCCTGGTGTGGTGGGCTGATCGGCGTGGCCGGCGGCCCGGGCTGGGCGCGCTTGGGCTGACGGTCGGCGTGGTCGTGGCGGTGGCGTTGGGCGCGCACGACGCCGGCCAGTCGCCCCGCTGGCTGTTCGTGGCTTTGGAGGTCGTGCACCTGCTGGCGGTGGGCACCTGGATCGGGGGGCTGGCCGTGCTGGCGCTGACCGCGCGGCGGGCCGGCATCGGGGTGATGCGGCGCTTCTCGGTCCTGGCCCTGCGCGCGGTGCTGGTGGTCGCGGTCACCGGCATCTGGCAGGGCCTTGCGCAGGTGTCCAGCCGTGCCGCGCTGGTCGACACCGACTACGGCCGCGTCCTGGCGGTCAAGGCCGCGGCGTTCCTGGCGGTGCTGGGGCTGGCGGCTCTGGTCCGCTTCCGCCTGCTCCCACGCGCCGGGACCGGGTGGAAGGCCGGCCAGACCCCTGGCGGGCTGCGCCGCCTGCTCGCCATTGAAGCCACCGGTGGGGCCGCCATCGTGGTGGTCGCGGCGCTGCTGGCCAACACCGTCCCCGCCGGCGAGGTGCTCGCCGCCGCCCGCGCCGCCAACCTCCGTGGCGGCCCGCAGACCCAAACGCTCCAGGGCGGGCCGCTGCGGCTACAGATCGGCCTGGAGCCTGGCACGGTCGGCCGCAACCTGCTGGAGGTCCACGTGACCGATTCTGGTGGGCGGCCGGTGGACGGCCTGGCCCAGATCTATCTGAGCATCGCCGACCAGGCCGGCCGCACCGCGCCCGCCACCGCCGCCGCCACCCGCGTGGCCCCCGCCACCTACCGCGCCGTCACCGACCAGTTCACCCTCCCCGGCGCCTGGCGGGTCGGCGCCGAGCTGCCGGGCGTCTCGTCGGACTTGACCGTCGGCTTCGGCATCGCCGCCGCCCCGGCCACCAGCGGCACCCCGCCGCCGGATCCGCCCGACGCGGTCGTGCTCGGCGGCCGCGCCGGCAGCGCCCTGGTCGGCGTCACCGCCATGACCGCCGGTGGCCTGCTGGTCGTCCGCGCGCAGGGCGGGCTTGGCATCCCACCGGCCATTGCGCCCCGCCCGCTGCGCCTCCTCAACCCGGGCGGCCGCCCGCTGCCAGTGCTCGTGCAACCCTGCGGGGACGGCTGCGCCGAGGCATCCACCAAGCCCCCGGCCCGCGGCCAACTCACCGTCGAGGCGGGCATGCCCAAGGGCACCGCCCGCTTCACCCTCCCGCTGCCGCTGCCGCAAGCGGCCGCGGCGCGGCTGCGCGCCGCCGACCGGACCCTGGCCGCGTCGCGCTCCTTCCGCATCCACGAGGTCCTCGACGGTGGGCTCGGCACCGTCTACCGCACCGATTACGTCCTGGCCGCGCCCAGCCGGTTCCGCTCCCACACCGCAGGCCCGGCCAGCAGCGGCGACGTCGTCTGGATCGGCAACGACCGCTGGATCCGAGACGGCGCCGGCCCCTGGAAGCACGAGCACACCCCCGGCCTGGAGATCCGCTTCCCGGCCCGCAACTGGAGTGACCAGGAGGGCAACGTCGTCGATCTTGGCCCGGCCACCTGGCACGCCACCCCCGTCGACGTGCTCGCCTTCATCGACACCGCCAACCGTGCCTACCACCGCCTGTGGGTCGACCACGCCAACCGGATCCTGCACGAGCGCATGGACGCCCCCGGCCACTTCATGGACCGCGACTACACCGACTACGACGCCCCGGCACCGATCACCGCCCCCCGATAGACCACCGCCTCTGGTCAACGCTACGGACCGGCCCCAGCCTGGCCCTGGCCAGACAAGGAGGACCCGCCCGTTGGCGTGTCCATCCGCCCACTCGGCGCCGACCAGCTCCCGCCCCTACCCCCACCGCCCGCCCCGATCGCCCCGGCACTACCCGAGCCGACCAGCCGCCGCACCATCGTGTTCGGCAAGCCCGGCGCTTCGGCGATGGCCCAGTACCGCCGCCGCCGCGCCGCCGAATGGACTGGCTACCTCCGAACCCTATCCCTGCGACTCGGCGCCCGTCGCAGCCACCGCCCTGCTCGCCGGCCTGCTCGCCCACCACATCGGCCTCGCCGCTCCCGCGGCGATCCTCGCCGCCAGCGGGCTCGGCTTCCTGCTGCGCTTCCGGATGTCCGCCGAGACCACCGCATGGCGCCGGCGCCAAGGGCGAGCAGCGCACGGCCCGCCGCCTGCGCCGCCTCGGCCGCGGCGCGCGCGCACTGGGCATCCCGGCCAGCAAGGGCGCGCCGGCCACCAAGGGCACGACGCAACGGCGGGAGCTGTGGCCTGGGTGGCGCGCTCCCCGCACGGGGTGATGGGTCACGGCGGCCACGCCCGTGCGTCGATGGAGGCCACGTCCGGCGTCTTCCTCGTTCGGTTCCTGGACCTGGCATCGCGCAATGCCCCATGCTTCGCTGCGAGCCAGCAGCGTGGGCACACACGACTGCCCCGCCCGGGTTCGCGCCTTGCGGGGTCCGTCCGGTGCAGGCACGCATCCCGGCGCCCATAGTCCCCACCTTCGGGGGTCCTTCGGCACGCGCGATGCCCACGGGCAACCAGTACCATCGGCAAGGGTTCCTCTGAGCGGCAGGCCCGTTCAGGAAGCCTAGAAGAGCAGCGTTTCGAGGTGTCGGATGGACGCGACCGTTGAGCCGATTGGCCTTGCTCCGGCAGAGCTGCTGGAGTATCGCCCCCGGATCTACCGCTACCTGCTGCGCCTGGCCCGCGACCCCTACGCCGCCGATGACCTGACGCAGGAGACGTTTCTCCGAGCCCTCCAAGGAGTCCAATCGCTGCGAGAGCCCGCGGCGCTGGTGTCGTGGCTGTATCGGCTGGCCACCAACGTCTTCCTGGATCGGGTCCGCGCCGAGGGACGGCGAATGCTCCAATCCTCAGCGGAGCAGAACGGTGAGGGCGCCGGCCTGATCGCCGAGCTCCCCGACCCCGGGCCGCGTGTGGACCGGCTGGTCGAGCAGGCGGAGATGAGCGACTGCGTCCGGGGATTGGTCGATGAGCTTCCCGACGACTACCGCGCGGCGGTCCTCCTCCACGACGCCCACGGCCTGTCCAGCCGGGAGATCTCCGAGCTGCTTGGCGTGTCGGTGGCGACCGCCAAGATCCGCATCCACCGTGGCCGGGGGAGACTTCGGACCGCGCTCCAGGAGGGCTGCCAGTTCGAGCCTGACGATCGCGGGGTTGTGGTGTGTGATCCGGTGTCCTCCACGCCTGCCTGACAACCCGGTGCGCCTCAAGCTCAATCGAGCCACCTGCCAGACCTGTTATCCAGCGCGGCAGTGCAGGGCCGGCGGATCGACAACTCCTGGAGCCCTGCAGGTCCCAGGGCCAGCGACCAACGGTCGCCGGCCCTGGGACCGAGTTCCGTGAGGACTGTTGAGCGGGCTGACGAATGGAGCCGACGTTTCCACAGCTGCCCGACCCGCCGTCACCGCTGATCGCCTGCTTGTTCGCTATTGGCTGAACTGCTCGTGCCCGCGAGCGCCCCTTGGACCCGACGGTACTCCGTGATATCGATCTCCCCTCGGGCAAGCCGCTCATCGAGGAGCCGCTCGGGCGCGTGCCTCCCGTGCCGGCCTGAACGCCGCCGCCCGAATCCGCACATGCCGCCCATGCTGCCCATGCGGCCGCGCATCATCCAGGCCATGAGCACGACGCAACTCACCATGAACACGCCCATGGCCACCAGGCCGGGCCACCACCATCCGTAACCGCCCCACCACATCACCAACACCTCCTCAGTCACACCCCCGCGACCCGCTTCTCTCTGGAGGCAGGGGCTTTGATTCCTCTGGCTCGCCTCAGCAGGCAGCCGTTCTCTTATCGCCGGATCACAACCGCAGGCCGCGTCGAAGGCGAAGGATCGACCCGATGCGACCGCTCAGGGCCCACATGGAACCCGGGGCGCTGCGGCGGTTCGCGGATTTCACGGTCGGATATCGGACTTGGTGTCAACGCGACAGTGCGCTTTGTCGCTGCCGTGCCGTGGAGAAGTCCAAAGGCACGTACAAGAGGCAGAAGCCGCTGGCGCCGCTGGCCAGCCCAACCAAGCCGACGGCCGCAAGAATGAGGCCCGGGATGGCGCCCGCGAGTCCATGCAGCGGGAACAGACCAACCGGCAGGCCCACGATTCCGATCGCCAGCCGCACTGCCCGGTCAGCCCTACCCACGTTGCGGTGAAGCATTTCAGTCACCTCCTCCAGCGATGCATCCCACCCTTCAGGACGAAGCGACCGGCTGAAGGGATACACGTGAGGGTGGCGCCGCGGCTCGCCTGGGGATGGCCGAACGCAGTGAGACGCATGATCTGGAGGGACTTGGTCCGCAGACGAACACGGTGCGCCCGTCGTTGAGCGAAGTCGCACGCCGCCGCACGGCGGCCTGCGGCCTGCGCACGGTGCCGGCCGGTCTTGCCGGTCGCCAAGACGGTCCAGGTCCCGGCCTGCTCTGCCTTGGCACCCGATGGGTGGGTGGCGCAGCGCCAGCAGGAGGTGTGCCGCTCCGATCCAGCCGCACTCGAGCTCGGCCGCCTGCTTGACGGCAGGCTGGTCTGCCCACCCCAGGCTGGCAACGCTCCCCAGGTGTATCCCTCGTGGTCGCCGACTCGTCCCTTCACCAAGAGACACAGCCGACGTGAAGGAGACACGATGGCAACCAACGAGCCCAGGCTGAGTGCGCAGCAAAAGGAGCTGGTGGCGATCGGCGCCAGCGTCGGCACCGGCTGCCACCCATGCCTCAACTACCACCTCAAGGCCGGCGCAACGGCCAGCTTGGCCGGTGATCGGCTGCTGGCCGCGGTCACCAGCGCCGAGCACGTGACCGCCGAGGCAGCCGAGCACATGTCGGGGCACGCCCGCGCGCAGCTCGGGGTCGAGGCGACGGCGGCCGCGGCGGCGGCGCCGCTGGAGGAGGAGCTTGCGTCGTTTGGGGCCGCGCTCGGCGCCAACGACCTGGCCAACATCGAGCGCCACATGCTGGCAGCGGTGACGTTGGGCGTCTCGCGCGCGCAGCTCCAGGAGGCCATCGAGGTCGCCGAGAAGGTGCAGCAGAACGCGATGCGCATCCACCAGCACCAAGCCGAGCGCCTGCTGGAGCAGTCAGCGCCGGCGGCAGCCGCGGACCAAAGCGAGGGCGAGGACGAGTGCGGCTGCCAGTCGGAAGCCGAGGCTGAGGCCGCGCCCGTGGCTTCGGAGCCGGCAAGGCGCCCGGCCGGCGAGGCGAGCGATGCTCGCGAGGGGGTGGCGTCAGGGCAGGCGGGCGATCGCGTGGCGCGCTTCGCCGGCGCGATGGCAGCGCGCCTTGCCTCACCCGGCGCAGGCGACGCCGCGGGCCGGTTCGCTGCGATGGCGGACTGCTGCGATGCGATGTTCGAGGGCGCGCTCGCGCCCCAACTCGCCGCGGCTGCAGGCGTGACGCAACCGTCGGCCGAGACGCCGCCGGTCGCGGCCGATTCGAGCAAGGAGGAGTGACGATGACCATGGTTGCCCTGATCGGTGGGCCGCTCGCCGACGCCTGGGGGATGCACGGCGACCTCGGCGCCGGCTGGTGGGCGGTGATGGCGGTCGGGATGGTGCTGTTTTGGGCAGTGGTCATCCTCGGTCTGGTCTGGCTGGTCCGCGACGGCATCCAGCGCTGGCAGCGACGGGACCAACAAACGCCGCTTGCTATCCTCGACCGCCGCCTGGCCGAGGGCGCGCTGTCGTTCGACGAGTACCACCAGCGCAGAGACGTGCTGCTGGGTGAGCGCGCTTCGCAGTCCAACCAAGGGGCCGGTACCCTCCAGCAGGAAAGGACACAGCCATGAAGAAGCTCATCTTCGGCGCAATCCTGACCGGCGGTGCGGTCTTGGGGCTTCGCCGGGTGGTCCGGCACGCACGCAAGCTGTGCGACGACCACTGCGGCGACCCGCTGGGTGGCTGCTGCCAGTCCGCCCACGCGGCCACGCCGACCGCTTGCTGGCCGGCCGCGACCTGAAGTAGCGTCGCCCCATGCCGTCCAACGAGATGCCACCCCCCAAGACGCCACGGGTCGCCTGGCTGGCGACACCGCTGCCCGACCAGCTGCCCGAGGAGGTGGCCGCGGAGATCGGGCCGATCGCCGAGCGGATCGGCTTCGTCCCCAACATCGCGCGCCTGCTCGCGGTCACGCCGCGGCACTTTGTCGGCTGGTGGCGGTACTTCGACGAGCTGATGCGCGGGCCGTCGAACCTGACCAAGACCCAGCGGGAGATGATCGCGGTCGTGGTGTCGGCCGAGGCCCGCTGCCCGTATTGAATGATGGCCCATGCGGCCGCGTTGCGGCTGCGAACGAAAGACCCGGTCCTTGTCGACCGGCTGCTGGCGAACTACCGCTAGGCGGAACTCGCCGCACGCGATCGCGCGATGCTCGACTTCGCCGTCAAGCTCACCCAGACGCCACAGGACTGCGACCAGCGCGATGTCGATCGTCTGCGGCAGGCCGGCTACACCGACGAGGACATCCTGCACATCGCCGAGCTGACGGCGATCTTCAACGGGTGTAGCTCGTCTGTAGGGACTGTGGTGATCAGGCTGCGAGGTCGTGGGTGTCGTGGTCGCTGGGGTTGTGGACGCGGTGGTTCTCGCGGGCGAGGTGGAAGCGCCAGTATGCGCGGGGCCGGATTATGTCCCTGGCGATGACGTGGCGGACGTTGGGCCTGGTCATGGCACCTGGCCCCGGTGATCCGACCAACATAATCAGGGCTGGCTGACGGAGGCTTCCTTGGACCGGGACGGACCC
>WNGM01000496.1_pt1 | contig 31862 bp, 20 predicted proteins | sample 5400571 | NCBI WGS metagenome assembly WNGM01 (sample SAMN13153378, study PRJNA577476) | soil metagenome | isolation source: 100 cm soil or saprolite under Garry oak tree replicate 2 | place: USA:California | collected 2016-06-15 | reverse complement strand
TGCTCCACGTCGGAGCAGGGCTTGGCCGGCTCGGTCCCCTCGACGAAGGCCTCCAGGAACGGGTTGGGGCAGTTCGACTCCACCGTGGCCCGCAGCCCCGTCCGCCGGTCGATCGGCAGGTAGTCGACGTTGGCCGGCCGGGTGAACTTCTCGGGCGGGCGGTTGCCGTGCGCCTCCTTCATGAAGTCGATCCAGATCGGCAGCGCGGCGCGCGCGCCGGTCTCCCCCTCGCCGAGGCTCTTCTTCTGGTCGAACCCGACCCAGACGCCGGCCACGAGGGACGGGCTGAAGCCGACGAACCAGGCGTCGGCCAGGTCGTCCGTCGTCCCGGTCTTCCCCGCGACGGTGCGGTTGAGCGCCTTGGCGGCCGCGGCCCCCGTCCCCGACTCGGTCACGCCCTCCAGAAGGTAAGTCATCACATAGGCGACGTCGGCCCGCAGCGCCTCGGTCACCTTGGGCTTCGCCTCCTCGCGGATCTTCCCCTCGCGGTCGGCGACGTCCCGGATGAAGTGCGGCTCGACGCGCACGCCCTGGTTCGGGAAGATCGAGTAGGCGGTCGTCAGGTCGATGAGCGACACTTCCATCGTGCCGAGCGCCATCGAGGGGACCGGCAGCAGCGGGCTCGAGATGCCCATGCTGCGGGCCAGGCCGATGGTCTTCTTGTAGCCGACCTGGTTCAGCAGCTTCACCGCGACGATGTTGCGCGATTCCTCCATCGCCTCGCGCAGCGTCGTGGTGCCGTAGTACTTCCGGTAATAGTTGTTCGGCTGGTACTCGTCCTTGGTGGCCGGATCGACGAAGACGGTCGGCTCGTCGAAGACGGTGTCGGCCAGCGTGTACCCGGAGTCGAGGGCGGCGGCGTAGACGAACGGCTTGAAGGCCGATCCGGCCTGCCGGTACGACTGGATGGCGCGGTCGAACTCGCTCCGGTTGAAGTCGTACCCGCCGATCAGCGCCTTGATCTCGCCATTCGCCGGATCGATCGCGAGGAGAGCCCCTTCGACCAGCGGCTCCTGGTCGAGCTTCAGCCTGAGCTCCTTCTTCGCCTCGTCGATCGACTGGACCAGGAACGGCGCGACGTCCCCCACCTTCAGGACCTGGGTCAGCGAGCTCTTTCGGGTCCAGTCGATCGCCTCGGCCCCGAAGCGCGCCGTGTAATCACCCAGCCTCGCCGTCGCCCCCTTCTTGGTGACCTCGGTCACGACGCCGTAGCGCAGCTTGCCGACCGCCGGCGGCTTGATCCAGGAGGGATGGGTGAAGGACGCGAGGTCGCCCATCTGCGCCGCGATGTTCTGCGTGATCGGCCGGAAGCCCTGCCGCTTGTCGAGGACTCTCAGCCCCTCGAAGACGGCCCGGTTCGCGGCCTTCTGCATCGACGGGTCGAGGGTGGTGTGGACCTCCAGCCCCTCCTCGTAGAGCGCCTCGTCGCCGTACTTGGCGTCCAGGTACCGGCGCACCTCCTCCACGAAGAACGGCGCGACGTTGTCCTCCTCGGCGAGCTTCGCCACCACGACCGGCCGCGCGATCGCAGCGTCGGCCTCCTCGCGGGCGAGCTTCCCCTCGCGGACCATCCGGTCGAGGACGTGGTTGCGTCGCGACTGGGCGCGCTCGGGGGAACGGACCGGCGAGTAGGCCTCCGGCCGCTGCACGAGGCCGGCGAGGAGGGCCGACTCCTCGAGCCGCAGCTCCTTGGCCGGCTTGCCGAAGTAGAACTCGGCGGCCGCCTCGATGCCGTAGCGGCCATGCCCCATGTAGACTTGGTTGCAGTAGAAGCCGAGGATCTCGCTCTTGGTGAACGATTTCTCGATCTGCAGGGCGAGCACCATCTCCTGCAGCTTGCGGCGGATCGTCTTCTCCGGCCGGAGGAAGAGCGAGCGCGCGAGCTGCTGCGTGATCGTGCTGCCGCCCTGGGCCTTCTTGAGCCGGATGACGTCCGTGATGATCGCACGGGCGATCCCCCGGAGGTCGATCCCCATATGCTCGTAGAAGTGCGAGTCCTCGGTCGAGATCAGAGCGTCCAGGAAGCTCTTGGGCACCTGGTCGAGCCCTACCACGATCCGCTTTTCGGCGCCGAACTGGTACAGGATCTGGCCGTCGGCGCTGTAAAGCGTCGTCACGACGTGCGGCTTCCAGTCCTGGAGCTGACGGACCTCGGGGATGTCGAAGGTCAGGAAATAGCCAACGATGGAGCCGAGCGCCGCCGCCAGGCCGAGCCCGCCGAGGATGATCGTGGCGACGCCGCGGGCGGTCTTCCAGAACGGAGGGCGCGGAGGGACCGCCGCGGGGCCCGGGGGGGCGGGAGGAAGGATCGGAGGACCGCCCGTAGGGCCGACCGGGCCTCCCGACGAACCTCCCGGGCCGCCCGGAGAGCCGACCGGGCCTCCCGACCGACCTCCGCCTGCGGCTCCAGGAGGTGTCGCAAAGGGGGGTCTTGGTGTGCTCCCGGTCGTGTTCAAGCCACCTCGAGCCGAAGCACTCGGCGACAATCAGGAGTATACACGATGGAGAATCTGGCGACCGGCCGCACGCCCCGGTGCGTCCCCCTCGCAACCCCCGCCCACTCAATATGATGCAATTTCAGGGAAGTTCAAGCCCGCGGCGGACCGTGCTCTCGGTCGTCATCCCCGCCCTGGACGAAGCGGCCGCCATCTCCTCGACCCTGGAGGCGCTCGGAAGACAGCCTCCGGAGCCCAGGCTCGAGGTCGTCCTGGCCGACGGCGGCAGCCGGGACGGGACCGTCGATCGCTTTAAGGAGTTGACCCGGGGCTGGGGCGGGAGAGGCTGGACGTCCAGGGCGATCACCGTCCCGAGGCCCGGAAGGGCGACCCAGATGAACGCCGGAGCCCGGACGACTTCGGGGGAGGCGATCCTCTTCCTGCACGCTGACACGCGCCTGCCCGCCGGAGCGACCGGCGCCATCGCCGCCGCGCTCGAGGATGCCGCGGTCGCGGGAGGCGGCTTCCGGCACCGCTTCAGGGAGGAGGGCCCGCTCCTCCGGGTGACCTCCTTCTGGGCGACCTCACGCTCGCTCGTGCGGCACCTGCACTACGGCGACCAGGCGAGCTTCGTCCGGCGCTCCGTGTTCGAGGCGATCGGCGGGTTCCCCGAGATCCCTCTGTTCGAGGACCTTAAGCTGGCGCTCGCCCTCCGCGCCCGCGGCCGGGTGGTCACGCTGCCGCTGGCGATCGAGACCTCCGCCCGGAGGCTGCTCCAGGGGGGGATCGGCCGCACCGCGGCGCGCTTCGCATGGCTCAAGCTGCGTCACGCCCTGGGGGCCGACCCGGCGGCGTTGCGGGCAGACTATCCCGATGTCCGCTGACCCTCCTTCCCCCTGGGCCCAGGCCTTCCCGCGGTCCGTCCGCCTGGCCCGGCCTCGAGACCCGGCCGGGCTCACCCGGAGGCCGCGTCGATCGCCGGCCAGATGCTCTCGTCCTTGCGAAAGTGCAGGTAGCGGAACGTGCATCCGGCGACGAGGGATCGGACGCGATCGATGATCTCCGGATGGCGCGGGAGCTGGTCGACGACGAAGGGCAGGTTCCCGAGGAGATCCGCGAAGCAGCCGCCGTCGTCCGCCTGCAGAGAGGTCACGCCGTCCTTGCGGAGGCGGTAGAAGGCGGCGACAGGGAAGGTTCCCACGACCGGCTCGCCCTTGTCGTACGTCCCGCGGAACGGCCCGCCGGCGGCGACCAGCCCCTCGGGGCGCATGAGGATCAGGGTGAGGTCGTCGCTGATCACGCGCCCCTCGGCGTTCGCGGCCGCCAGCGTCGACTTCCCCGCGCCCGACGGACCGTAGAAGAGGTAGCAGGCGTCCCGCCGGACGATGCTGGCGCCGTGAAGGAAGAGTCCGTCGCTGTCGATCGCCATCCAGGCGACGGCGCTGCGCAGGAAGTTCTCGAGCGCGCGCGGCGCCGGATCGAGCGCGCCCCGTCCCAGGGCGATCTGCCCTGTGCGCCGGGCGATGTCGAACCAGGCGGCGAGCCGATACGAGACCGACCGGAAGACACCATCCTCCAGGTCGGTCGGCATGCGGTAGACCTCGGGGCGGGTCGTGAATCCCGGGGGCACGAAGTAGTCCAGCGGCGCCGACAGGACCTGGATCCGGAGAGGCCGTCCCGCTCGGGTGACGCCGCCCAGGTAGGGCGCATAGCGCCTGGACATCGCGTCGGCCAGGTCGTCGGGGAGTCCCTCGAACTCGACGGCGATTCCGGCGATCTCGACGCGGGCGGAGCGGCCTCCGGCGGCCGTCCCGAACCGGCGGAACTCCTCCACCCGGAGCGGCACCACGTCCGGTGATTCGCTCAAGGCCCTCCTGCCTCGGACCGCGGCGCGACGTGGCGCCGGGAAGGGACGTAGTCTATCATCGGCTCCGGGGAGGGATGATGCCGGGCCTGTTCAAGCTGACGACCGACTTCCAGCCGAAGGGGGACCAGCCGGAGGCGATCCGCAGGCTGGTCGAGGGGCTCCGCCGGGACCGGAAGCACCAGGTCCTGCTCGGCGTCACCGGGAGCGGCAAGACCTTCACGATGGCCAAGGTGATCGAGGCGGTCGAGAGACCGACCCTCGTCCTGTCGCACAACAAGACGCTGGCGGCGCAGCTCTACCAGGAGTTCCGCAGGTTCTTTCCGGAGAGCGCCGTGGAGTACTTCGTCTCCTACTACGATTACTACCAGCCGGAGGCCTACGTCCCGCAGAGCGACACCTACATCGAGAAGGAGGCGACGATCAACGGCGAGATCGATCGCCTCCGCCACTCGGCGACCCGCTCCCTGTTCGAGAGGCGCGACGTCGTCATCGTCGCCTCGGTGTCCTGCATCTACGGTCTCGGATCCCCGGAGGCGTACCACGGCATGATGATCCTGTTCGAGCCCGGGATGGAGGTGGAGCGCGACGCCCTCCTGCGCAAGCTGGTCGAGATCCAGTACGAGCGCACGACGCTCGACCTCGAGCGGGGCAAGTTCCGGGTGCGCGGGGACGTCATCGAGATCTTCCCGTCGTACGAGGAGTTCGGGGTGCGGGTCGAGCTGTTCGGCGACGAGGTCGAGTCGTTGTCGGCGATCGACCCCGTGCGGGGCGCCGTCCTGCGGCGGCTCGACCGGATCCCGGTCTACCCCAACTCCCATTACGTCACGCCGCGCGATCGCCTGCTGCGGGCGATCGACGGCATCAAGGAGGAGCTCACGGAGCGCCTCGGCGTCCTCGAGGGGGAGAACAGGCTCCTGGAGGCGCAGCGGCTGCACCAGCGGACGATGTTCGACCTCGAGATGATCAAGGAGATCGGCTACTGCCAGGGGATCGAGAACTACTCGCGCCACCTGACCGGCCGCCAGCCGGGGGAGCCGCCGCCGAACCTGATGGACTACCTCCCGAAGGATCACCTGATCATCGTCGACGAGAGCCACGTCACGATCCCGCAGCTCCGCGGCATGTATTGGGGCGACCGCTCGCGCAAGCAGACCCTCGTGCAGTACGGCTTCCGCCTGCCGTCGGCGCTCGACAACCGCCCCCTCCAGTTCGAGGAGTTCGAGGAGCGGGCCGGCCAGAGGATCTACGTGTCGGCCACGCCCGGTCCGTACGAGCTGGAGAGGTCGGCGGGCGAGGTGGTGGAGCAGGTGATCCGCCCCACCGGCCTGATGGATCCGGAGATCGACGTCCGGCCGGTCGGGAACCAGGTCGACGACCTCCTGCAGGAGATCCGCGCGCGGGTCGATGCCGGGGAGCGGGTCCTGGTCACCACCCTCACCAAGCGGATGGCCGAGGAGCTGACGCGGTATTACGGCGACCTGGGAGTGCGGGTGCAGTACCTGCACTCCGACATCGATACCCTGCAGCGGGTGCGGATCCTGCGAAGCCTGCGCAAGGGGGAGTTCGACGTGCTGGTCGGAGTGAACCTGCTGCGCGAGGGACTCGACCTGCCCGAGGTCTCGCTCGTGGCGATCCTGGACGCCGACAAGGAAGGGTATCTGCGATCGGCTGGTTCCCTCATCCAGACCTGCGGCCGCGCCGCCCGGAACGTGCGCGGCCGGGTCCTGATGTACGCCGACGTCGTGACCGGCTCGATGCGAGCCGCCCTCGACGAGACGAACCGTCGGCGCGCGCTCCAGGCCGCCTACAACCGGGACCACGGCATCACCCCCGAGTCGATCGTCAAGGCGATCGACGAGGTGCTCGGGAGCGTCTACGAGGCCGACTATCTCAAGGTGCCGATCGAGGCCGAGGGAGGGGAGGAGGCGGCGAAGAGCCCGGCCGAGATCGAGGCCGAGGTCGCGCGCCTGCAGGCGGAGATGCGGGCCGCGGCCGACGCGCTGCGCTTCGAGGAGGCCGCCGCCCTGCGCGATCGGATCAAGTACCTCAGGAAGGTGCTGGTGCTCGCGAGCGCGTGAGGGCCCATCTCCTCAGTCTTCGATCGCTTTGTAGGTCTGGTCCAACAGCAGCCGGGGACGTTCGGTGAGGTTGGGGGTTCCTCGGTGCAGGGCGTTACCGTCCCTCAGCATGGCATCGCCGCGCCGCAGCAGGATCTTCACGCCGTAGATCTGCGGCAGATCGTAGATGTAGTCCTGCGCTCCTCGGTGGTGCATGCGGTGCGAGCCTGGGACGATCTCCATGGGGCCGTTGGCGTCGTTGATGTCGACCAGAGGCACATTGAAGGTGAGGCGGGTTGGACGCGGCGGTCGCGCGGGATCGTGAGTCTCGTCGTTCGGAACGTCGGGGTGCCACGGCATCGTGTCGGCGTCCTTGAAAGGGCACTCGGCCTTCGTTCGGCCGCGGCGCCACCGCCCCAGGACCCCCGATGCGAGCTCTTCGACGACCGGGTTGCGACGGAACCGGTCATCGTCGAGCGGTCCTTTGAGAACGTCGATATACGGCCCGATCTCGAAGCTCATCCGATTGCGCGCTCGAAGGGTTCGTGTGTCGCCTGCCTGTACGCGGGCGAGCTCGCTCTCGTAGAAGGGCAGGAATTGCCCGTACATCGCGTCGACGAGGTCCAGGGGTAGGAGGTTTCGGAAGATGATAAACCCGTTCAGATTCAGCTCGTAGAGCCAGAGACTCTTCTGCCGGGGATCGAGCATCGGGGATCAGCCTGTCAGATCGAGCACCCATGATACCAGAAGGGGTCCTTCGTTCGCGCGCAGCGCGGCCAGCGGCGCGACGCCTCTTTCTCTCCCTAGGCCCTGAAGGCGGGGAGCCGCCCGAGGGCGGGGGTGCGCTCGTGAATCACGTCTCGGCGGGCACACTGCGCCGCTCCTTCCAGGTGGTTGACAACCGGCAAGCAGCCGACCTGGTGGTGGCCTCTTTCGACTGGAAGCAGCCGCAAGCGCCGCGCCGCCTTTTCATCGACCATGGATCATTCGCCGACGCGAGCTTCTGGACCTTCACGGTGCCTGGGCTACGTAGCTCGGACACCATCCTTGTGGCCTCCCGGGTCTGTGAGCGGGTCGCCGCGCGGTGTATCGAGGCGGCCGGCGCGCGGATCCTGCGCGTCCCCTTCTTCGTCGACACTGACCGGTTCCGCCCTGTTCCGGATCGGCTCGGGGCGCGTCGCCAGCTCGCGGACGAACGCGCCGTCCCTGCGGAAGGCGCGCTTCTTCTCGCCGCCTCCGCCTTCGTCCGTCGCAAGAACCTGCACCTTGCCGTGCACTTCTTACACGCTTTGCTGGAGTTCGTCCCCGAGGCGCGACTGGTAATCGTCGGCGGGACGCCTGAACGGCCGTCGAACCTCGGCTACCGTCACGCCATCGAGAGGCTGGCGGCAACGCTCGGTGTTGACAAGCGCGTCCACCTCCTAGGAGCACTCCCCCAGGGCGAGCTGGCCCGCCTCATGGCAGCGGCCGATCTGCTAGTGCACTTCTCCAACGCGCGCATGGAGAATTTCGGGCTGGTCGTCGCGGAAAGCCTCGCCTCGGGCCTCCCGGTCATTGCGGCCGACTGGGGAGGGCTACGCGATTTGGTGCGGCACGGCGAGAACGGCTTTCTTGCGCCGACCTATCTCTCAGACAATGGTCCGCGGACGGACTGGCGGGCGCCTCTGCGTGTCGTCGCGGACGCGCTGCGCGATCCGGCGATCTGGTCCGACCTCTCCCGGCGGGCCAGAGGCGTGGCCGAGGCGAGCCTCCGTGTTGCCGCGTTCAGCGAACGCCTGCGGGAGGCGGTCTCCGAAGCTCTCGGCGGCGTCGTGGGCGAGGGCCAGCCGCCCGTTCTCAGTCCCGGTGCCACGGAGATGATGTTTCGCACGCTCAACCTCTATTCGCGATCGGGAGGGCCGATCGGCACCGGAAATGAATTCCGGAGGCTCATGACGCTCGATGAAGGGCGGCATTATCGATTCCTCTGCGGCCCGATCGCCTCCTCCGAAAGCCCGCCCGGGCTTGGGGGAGGGGAGTTGCTGTACCCCGTCGTGACGTGGGGCGAGGGCGCCGCCGGGATCCGGATAACCGACCCCGCCTGGCCGGGGTCGGTGGTCGCAACGTCGTTGCACCTGGACCTCCTCCGAAGGGTGGGCGCCGGAACGGATCTGGGGACCCTCCTTGTTTGCACGAGTGCGGCAGGAATCCCGCGGGCGGAGGGCCTGCGCTACGCGCAGGACCTCGTCGACTGGGGTCTGCTCTGTCCTCTCGGGACAACGCGTATCATGGAGGTGGACGACCCTTGAGGTGAATGTCAGCTGGACGTTCAGGGCCGTGCCGGTGTCGACCATGGAAACCCAAATTCCCGCTCGGCTGAAGCTCGAGGATCTTCCCGACGCCCCCGGTGTCTACCTCTACCGTGACCGGGAGGGCCGGATCCTGTACGTCGGCAAGGCGAAGTCGCTCAAGAGCCGCGTCCGCTCCTACTTCCAGGGCTCCTCCACGGGGCAGGCGCCGAAGACCGACGCCCTCCTTGCGGAGATTCACGACCTCGAGTTCATCGTCACCCGCACCGAGGTCGAGGCGCTCATCCTCGAGAACAACCTGATCAAGACCGAGAGGCCGCGCTACAACGTCCGGCTGCGAGACGACAAGAACTTTCCCTATCTCAAGCTCACGACCACCGAGCGCTTCCCGCGTCTGGTCCTCGTGCGGCGGGCGCGCCTGGACGGGAACGTCTACTTCGGCCCGTACCTGCCGGCGAGCGCGGCGCGCAGGACGATCCAGACGGTGGCGCGCCATTTCAAGGTCGCGACCTGCTACCTGGAGGACATGGACGGCACGCGGCCGCGCCCCTGCCTCCTCTACCAGCTCAACCAGTGCCTGGGGCCGTGCGCCGGGTTGGTCGAGGACGAGGAGTACGCGCAGGCGGTGCGCGATGCCCGGCTCTTCCTGGAGGGGCGCAACCGCGACCTCCTGGCGATCCTGAGGGAGAAGATGGCCGCGGCGGCGCGCGCGGAGCGCTTCGAGTCGGCGGCCCACTCCCGTGACCTGATCAGGATGCTCGAGCGCGCCGCGGAGCGCCAGTCGATCGCCTCGGTCGGCCTCGAGGAGCAGGACTATGTCGCCTTCGCGCGCGAGGGGGAGGTCGCCTCGGTCCAGGTGTTCCAGATGCGGGAGGGTCAGGTGCGGGCCCGTCGCGAGCTCTCCTTCGAGGGGATTCGCGAGGAGGATCCGGAGTTCCTCGCCGCCTCGCTGTCCCGTTACTACGAGAGCGCCGACTACGTCCCCGCGGCGATCTACCTCCCGCTCGAGCCGGCCTCCCGCGAGGTCCTGGAGGAGTGGCTGTCCGAGCGGAAGGGGGCGCGCGTCTCCCTCGTCGTCCCGCGGCGCGGCACGCGGCGGCAGTTCCTGGAGACCGTGGCGAGGAACGCGCGGCTGTCGTTCGAGGCGATGTTCCGGGCGCCGCACACGCACGGTGTGGAGATCCTCGAGGCGTTGCAGGAGACGCTTGGCCTGGACGAGCCGCCCCACCGGATCGAGTGCTTCGACATCTCGCACATCCAGGGGAGCGATCAGGTCGCCTCCCTCGTCGTATGGGAGGCCGGACGCCCGAAGCGCGCCGACTACCGGCGCTTCCGCGTCCGCACCGTCGAGGGGTCGGACGATTTCGCCGCCATGGCCGAGGTGGTCGGACGGCGCTACGCGCGCCTGCTGCGGGAGGGGAAGTCGCTCCCCGACCTGGTCCTGATCGACGGGGGGAAGGGGCAGATCTCCTCCGCCGTGGCGGTTCTCGAGTCGCTCGGTCTCGGCCATCTCCAGGTGGCGAGCCTGGCCAAACGGGAGGAGGAGATCTTCCTGGATGGCCGGAGCGGGCCGATCCGCCTGCCTCACGACTCTCCGGTCCTCCACCTGATGCAGCGGATCCGCGACGAGGCGCACCGCTTCGCCATCACGTATCACCGCAGGCTCCGTGCGCGGCGGACGATCACGACGGAGCTGCTGGCGATCGAGGGGGTCGGGCCGCGCCGCGCCCGGCTCCTGTTGAAGAGGTTCGGGTCGGTGCAGGGAGTGCGCCAGGCTCCGGTCGAGGCGCTCTCCGAGGCGGTGGGGTCGCGTCTGGCGGAACGGATCAAGTCGCACCTGGCGGCGCAGACGGGGAGCGGCGCTGTGCTATAGTCCCGACCGTTTCGGCGAGGACGGCGGAGATGTCGAAAAGCGGCGGTTCGTTCTGGGCCCGCGGCCCCGGTCTTCTGCTCCTCTTCCTCCTGGTGCTGGTGGGGGGCGCCGCGGCCGGCTCGATCGCGCTCGTCTACAACGTCGCCCACCCGCCGCGCGATCGGCAGGTCCTCGATCCGGCCGATGTCCTGCTGCAGACGGAGGACGCCACCTTCGGGGCCGCGGACGGCACACCGCTGTCCGGATGGTTCGTGAAGGGGCGGCCCGGCTGGCCGGTGATCCTCCTCTGCCACGATCTGGGCGAGGCGCGCTCGAGCCTCCTGAACTCCGCCGTCGCCCTCAACCGTGCCGGGTACCCGCTCCTCGTGTTCGACTTCCGGGGACATGGCCTGAGCGGCGGCAAGGGGTCGACGCTCGGGATCCTCGAGAGGCTCGACGTCCTGGCGGGGATCGACTACCTGAAGACGCGCCGCGACGTCGACGCCGGACGCTTCGGGGTCTGGGGGATCGGGATGGGGGCCTACGCGGCCTCCCTTGCCGCGGTGGAAAGCAAGGAGATCGTCGCCCTGGCGCTCGACTCGCTCTACCCCGACGTCGCGACGGAGGTCGATCGGCGCGCGAAGACGGTGATGCCGCCGGCGCTCCACCCGCTCCTCCCGCTCGTCCGGCTCTTCTACGGCCCGTACTTCTCGTTCAAGCTGAAGACCTTCTCCGTGGCGCGCCTCATGAGCGACCTGGCCGGCCGGGACCTCCTCTTCATCGCGTCCGCAGAGCCGTCCGACCGCTACGACGAGGTGAAGGGGCTGTACGCCTCTCTTCCGCAGGGATCGGCCGGCGACGCCAACTTTCTCGAGCTGAAGGCCTCGGTCGTCAGCGGCCTCTACGCCGAGGACAAGCAGAAATACGACGAGGCGATCCTGAAGTTCTTCTCCACCTACCTGCCGCACGCCGCACGCCCGGCCGGCGCCTCCAAGAAGATCCAGGTGCTCGAGCAGTGAGACGTTGGACTCTCGCTGGGGCGGCCCTCGCCCTGGGCCTGCCCCTTTCCCCCGGGCCGCACGCGGCTCCGGGATCGCGGCCGGCCTCCGCCGCCAGACCCGGCGTCGTCCTGATCACCGTGGAGAGCCTGCGCTTCGACCGGATCGGCTGCTACAGCGGGGGAGCGAAGCCAACCCCCGCCCTCGACGCGCTCGCGGCGCGCGGCGTCCGCTTCGAGCGGGCCTATGCCGCCTCCCCTTCGACGGCGCCCTCGGTCGCCACGATCCTCACGGGCCTCTATCCGATCCACCATGGGCTGAGGCACGATCTGGCGGCCTGGATCGACCCGCGGGTCCCGACGGTCGCGACGCTTCTGCACGCCGCGGGTTACCGCACCGGGGCGGTCCTCGGATCGTTCCATCTCGACGCCGACCGGGGTCTCGCCCGCGGCTTCGATCTCTACGACGACACGATCCAGGGGATTCGCAAGCTCCTGGGAGCCGTCTCGAAGGAGCGCCGCGCCGACGAGGTGGTGCGCAAGGGGCTTGGCTTCCTCGACGGTGTGCGGTCCGGCCAGCCGTTCTTCCTCTGGCTCGATCTCTATGACCCGCACTACGACTACGACCCGCCCGATGCCTTCAAGGCGCAGTTCGACGCGGATCGGTACCAGGGGGAGGTGGCGGCGGTTGACGCCGCGCTGCAGACGCTCGCGGACGGTCTGCGCACGCGGGGACTCGAGGGGGGCACCGACCTGATCCTCGCGGGGTCGCACGGGGAAGGGCTCGACGATCACCAGGAGACCGGCCACGGCGTCTATCTCTACGAGACGACGATCCGGGTGCCGCTGATCGTGGTGCCGGCGGGGGCGGGCACGGCACCGCCGGGCGCCGCCGGGCGGGTGGTCCGGGAAGCCGTCGGCCTCGTCGACCTGGCCCCGACGATCCTGGAGCGGGCCGGAGTCGCGCCTCCCGCGCGCACCGATGGCCGCTCTCTCTCAGCGATCCTCGCGTCGGCCGGGATGAAGACAGGCCCGCCGCGGCGCCTCTTCGCGGAGGCGGCGCAGCCGCATGCCGCCTACGGATGGAGCCCCCTCTTCGCGGTCATCGAGGGGGACCACAAGATCGTCGCCGGGCGCCGCCTCGAGGCGTTCGTGCTCGACGCCGATCCGGCCGAAACGAAGCCGCTGTCCCCGGTGCCGGGCTGGGCGTCGGCCCTCGAGGCGTTCGGCCGGCCGCTCCTCGGCTCGCTCGACCCTCCCGGGGAGCTGCGGCGCAAGGTGCTGGCAGGGGCGGCCGAGCTCGACCTGCCGTGGCGGGAGAGCCCCATCTGCCTCGAGAAGCAGTCCTGGCCCGACCCGCGCGATCGCGTGGTGCTGAACGACATCCTCTTCCGGGCCCGCATCGCCTCCGACCAGGGTCTGCCGGGGAGCGCCTCGACGATGGCCAGGAACCAGATCCTTCCGGTCGACCCGGCGAACTTCAGCGCCCTGGCGATGGCCTCGACCGTGGCCCTGCGCAACGGCGATCACACCACGCTCATGGAAGAGCTGGAGATCCTGCAGTGCGACTACCCGCTGCGCGCCGTCTCCTATCACTACTTCGGGCACGACCTCCAGAGACGGAAGGAGATGGCCAGGGCGGAGAAGGCGTTCAAGCTCTGCGCCGTGATCGAGCCCCGCAACGAAGAGCCCTATTACGACCTCGCCGCCCTGTACGCCCTCGAGGGGAAGAGAGATCTCGCCCTCGACTACCTCCGGAGGTCGATCGAGCGGGGGGCGGCCGACTTCGGCTTCATCCGCGCCGATCCCCAGCTCGCCTCCCTCAGGAAGGACCCCCGGTTCGTTTCCCTCGTCGGCACGTCCCCCTCGCCCCCCTCGCCGAAATGACCGCAGGGTATCGTCCGCCCCGGCTGTCGCCCCTTTGGACACCCGGAGGTGGGGCATGGCGCCTCAAATATCTTGGACATGCGGCGGCGATGGCGGTATATTCCGACCGTTCTCGCGCAAAGTCGCAAAGACCGGCCGCCATGCCCGGCGGCTCCGGCGAGGCAGGTTCCCCAGGTGGAGATGATGCTCTCCCTTACCCGATCAGGCACAATGCCGGGGACCGGCCTCCGTTCAGGGGAGTCCGCCGATTTTCACCCGGACGGGTCGTATTTCGCCTCCTCGGCGGAGCCGTTCGGCGGGCGGAGGCTCGATCTCTCGTTCGGCCCGGTGCGGATGCGTCTCACCGATCTGTCCGAGTCGCAGGCGGCGCGTCTCTCCGAGCGCTACCGGCCGTTCGTGACGGCTCCCGGAGAGGGGCCGTGCCTGTCGATCACTCTCCGCCAGGCACCGGTGGCGGCGTTCCTCAGGGCGCGCCGCGACGGAGCGAGCGAGATCTACCGGATGGAGAGGCGAGTCTCCGGCGGCCGGCTGGTCCTCTGGTCGTACGAGTTCGCCGGCTGGGCCGACGCGGCGTCGCGCCAGGCCCGGCTCGATCTGGTCGAGCCCGAGGGCGCGTCCTTCGACCGGGGGCTCGAGAACTTCCTGCGCGTCATGACCGCCTGCTCCATCCTGCACGCCGGAGGGTTCCTGCTGCACGGCGCGGCGGTGGTGCGAAACGGGCGGGCCTACGTCTTCTTCGGCCCTTCCGGGGCGGGCAAGACGACCGTCACACGGCTGTCGTCCGGCGACACGATCCTGAGCGACGACCTGACCCTCGTGGTTCCGGTCGATGGCGGGTACGCCGCGGCGGGAATCCCGTTCGGGATGGCGCATCACACGGTTCCCGACACGGCCGGTGCCTTCCCGATCGCCTCCTTCAACCGCCTGGTGCAGAGCCGCTCGGTGGCGCGCGAGCCGGTCGCGCCGGCCCGGGCGGTGGCGGAGATCGCCGCGAGCCTCCCGTTCGTGATGGAGGAGGCACGGCAGGCGGCGCGCGCCGTCGAGAACGTCGGCAGGGTGGCGCGGGTGGTGCCGGTCTACCACCTCCGCTTCCGGAAGGACGCGACCTTCTGGAGCGTGGTCGATGACGCGGGTTTCGGAAGCGCCCGCGCCGGTAACGCGTGAGACGATGGACAGGAGCAGGGTGCTGACCAGGAACCCGCACACGGCCGGCCGGATCTACGACGGCCAGGCGAACGTCGTCTCTCTCGACCGCGCCGAGGTGAACCTCATCAACGAGGTCGGCAGCCTGGTCTGGGAGAAGATCGACGGACGGCGGACGCTGGAGGAGATCATCGCGGCGGTCGTCGAGGAGTACGAGGTGACGCCTCAGGAGGCGGAGCGCGACGTCCTGGAGTTCGTCGCCGCCCTCGTCGAGCGCGGGATCGTGGAGTGAGCATGGAAACGGCCCTGCAGAAGCTCGTCACGAAGAACTGGAACCGGGCGGTGCCGATGTCGGCGCTGTTCGAGCTCACCTTCGTCTGCAACCACGCCTGCTCCTTCTGCTACAACTGCCCGACGGGACAGAAGGAGATGACCACCGCCGAGATCTTCGAGGCCCTGCGGAAGCTGGCCGACTTCAACGTGCTCTACCTGACCCTGACCGGAGGCGAGCCGCTCGTCCGGAAGGACTTCTTCGAGATCGCGCGGCGGGCGCGCGAGCTCGGCTTCGCGCTCCGGATCTACACCAACGGGTACCTGATCGACGAGGCGATGGCGAAGAGGATCAAGGAGATCGCCAACCCGATCGAGATGGAGATCAGCATCCACGGCGCGAAGCCGGAGACGCACGAGAGGCTGACCTGCGTCCCCGGCTCGCTGCAGCGCGTGATCGACGCGGTGAAGCATCTCCGAGCCCAGGGGATCAAGGTCAACCTCAAGTGCCCGATGACCTGCGACAACCAGGAGGAGGTGCTCGACATGTACCGCCTGGCGCAGAGCCTGGAGGCCAACATCATCTTCGATCCCGTGATCACGCCCCGCGACGACGGGGACAAGGACCCGCTGCGGCTCATGGCCTCGGAGGACTTCCTGAGGAGGTTCTGGCAGGACGACGAGTACGCCGGCGCGCGCCGGGAGCTGGTCCCCGTGGCGCGCAACGACGCCCCGGGCGAGGCGGTCTGCGGCACCGGCAGGGCGTCGCTGGCGATCGATCCGTACGGCAACATCTATCCGTGCGTGCAGTGGCGGCGCAGCGCGGGGAACATCAAGGAGCTGAAGGAGCTCAAGACGATGTGGCACACCTCCCCCGTGCTGATCGAGGTGCGCAAGGCCGCGGTCGAGATGGCGGACCGTCTGCGGACGCAGAAGGAAGCCGGGCAGTCGGGCGTCTTCTGCAGCTTCTGCATGGGGGTGGCCGAGCTTCAGACCGGGGACCCGCTGGGCTACTATCCTCAGGCGGCCAGGAACGCAGAGTTCAGGTTGAAGGCCTACGAGGCCTGGAAAGCGAAGACAGGGGAGTCGGCTGAGGATGCCGGGGGGGTCCTCGCCAAGTGCGGGATGTGACGAGCCCGATCGGTACCGTCCAACCCGCCTCCCCGGAGAGGTGACGCCGGCGCCCGCTGGCATCTGATGAGACCTGCCATCCTCCGGTCGCTGCTCGTCGTCGTCCTGCTGGGCCTCGCCGCCGACCCCGGTGCCGGTTCTCCCGCCGATCCCGCAGGAGCCGCGTCGATCCGCCTGACCGCGCCGAGGCCCGAGTTCCGGCCGGCCGGGGAGGGTGCCCGCGTCGTCCCGCGCATCGCCGGGTTCGGCCTGTCGAGCCGGACCGGCGAGCCGATGCTTCCCCTCAAGGTCTTCCTGGTCGCCATCCCGGAGGGAAGCGTCCCCGACCTCGGGGTCCTGGCGGCCCGCTCCGAGACGATCGAGGGGATCGACGTTGCACCGGTGCCGAAGATCCATGTCCGCCAGCGTCTGCCGGAGGGCGCCGCCCTCTTCGAGCGTGGGCGGAGGGCCGGCGATCGCGGCGGAGCCGGCGACGCCGCGGACGCGCCGGACTACGACGCCGAGTTCGCCGCCGACCCGCGGATCTTCGGGCGCGCCGGCGAGTTCCCGGCCTCGCCGGTCAGGCTGGGATCGATCGGCTACATGAGGGAGCAGCGCTACGTCGAGGTCATCTTCATGCCGGTCCTGTTCGACCCGGGCCGGAGGCGCGCGCGCTATTTCCCCGACGTCACCGCCGAGGTGAGGTTCACGGTCCCGGGCTCGCCCTCCAGCCCGAACCTGGTCCGCCCGTTCCGTCCGGACCCGCTCTTCGAGGAGACCTACCGCAAGAGCCTCGTCAACTACGAGCAGGGGAAGATGTTCCGCGTCGGCCCTGGAGAGGGGCCGCGCGCCGCCACGCCCGGCGCGGCCGACTCCCTCTCCGTCGCTCCGACCACGGCGGCCGCGTCGGGAGTCCCCCGCTACAAGGTGCTGGTCTCGGCGGCCGGCATTTACCGCCTCGACTACGGCTACCTGAGCGCCCACGCACCCGACCTCGTCGCCTCCGATGCCCGTACCTTCATGCTCCGGGCGGAGGGGGTCGAGATCCCGATCTCGATCCGCACGGTGACGGGCGCCTCCGCGGAGGGGGACCCCAGCTTCGTCCAGGGCGACTTCCTGGAGTTCTTCGGGAGGCCGAAGACCGAGCCGCAGATGGTGAAGAACTACAGCACCCCCGACATCTTCCAGGCGAACGACTTCACCGACACGCAGGTCTACTGGCTGAGCGCCGAGGGATCGCCCGGCTCCCACCTGAGGATCCCCTGGGTGAACGGGTCGCCGGTGAACTCGGGATTCCCGATCGCCTCCGACTTCGGCGACACGGCGGTTTGGGAGGAGAACAACATCTACCTGCCGCTCGGGGTCGACCTCGACCCGAACGTCGTCGCCGCGACGGGGGACGTCAACCCCTTCTTCTCGATGCCGTCGCTTCTCGCCGGCGGCACACAGGCGACGCGCAACCTTTCGATGTCGGTGCCGGGCATCTCTCGGGTCAGCGCCACCGCTGCGGTGTCCATCCGCCTGCGCGGCGCTTCGGATATCGTGACCGCCAATCCGGACCACAGGACCGTCGCCTGGATCAACAACGATACGGCCGACCAGGCCGACAGCAGGTGGGACGGTGAGATCATCAAGACCGTGCCCCTCGGTGTGCCGCAATCGATCCTCACCGACCCGACGACGGTTCACCTTAGCGCGCCCGGCATCACGGGCGTCTCCTTCGACTGGCAGTTCCCCGACAAGGTGACGATCCAGTACCGACGCGTCTTCACCGCCCTGGGCGAGGTGCTGGCGTTCACCTACCCGAACCAGAATACGCGATTCCAGGTGGCGGGCTTCGCCGGGACCGGCCCGACGATCTACGACGTCAGCCGCAGCCGTCCCGGCGGCGAGGCCGACCCGGTCCTGATCACGCAGGCCACGGCGATCGGCTCGCCGGCCACCTACACCTTCGACGTGCCGCAGGACGTGAGCGCCGGCGCGCCTGCGGTCCGCTCCTTCTACGTCGCCAGCTCGGCCTCCGTCTCCGGGGCGGTCGGCGTGCGGCAGCCGGACGCCATGGTGCCGGCCGCCGCCCCGGTGCTTCAAGACCCCCAGAACGCGGCCGACATCATCGTCATCGGCTCCCGCGACACGATCGACGACACCACCGGCGGCGCCCTCGACACCCTCCTGACCCACCGGCTGACGACTCAGGGGCTGACCTCGAAGGTGGTCTACGTCGACCAGATCTACGACGAATTCAGCTTCGGTCAGCGCAGCGTGACCGCCCTGCGCTCGTTCCTGGCCTACGCCTTCGACAACTGGAAGGGGGCGAGCGGGACGGCGCGGCCGCCGTCGTTCGTCCTCCTGGTGGGGGACGCGACCCCCGACTACAAGCACACCCTGCCGCCCCCGCCCGACGGCTTCGTCTGGATCGATCAGGTCCCGACGCCGATGATGTTCCTGGTCAACTCGATCCTCGGGTACTACAGCAGCGACAACTGGATCGCCTCGTTCCGCGGGACCGATCAGATCCCGGACGTCTTCCTCGGGCGGATCAGCACGCGGACGGCGCTCGACTCGGCGGCGGTGTTCGACAAGATCCGGCGCTACGAGGAGTCGCCGCCGCCCGGTCTCTGGAAGGGGCACGCCGTGCTGGTGGCGGGCGACGGGAAGAACGGGGATCTCGTCGAGGCGGGAACCTTCGAGGCGGTGCAGACCGGCCTGGCCACGACCTACTTCTCGAGCGCGCCGTACAGTGTCCCGAGCCCGCCTCTCTATTTCGCCGAGCCTCCCTGGAACGGCACCGACGCCGGCGGCTTCAAGACGGCCCTCGTCTCGCAGATCAACGGCGGCGCCGCGGTCCTGTCGTACGTCGGGCACGGGTCGTTCGACGTCTGGGGCAGCAACACCTTCTTCACGACGCAGGACGCGACCGGCCTCGCGAACGGCAGCCTGCTGCCGTTCATGGTGAACGTCAACTGTCTCTCGGGCGGGTTCCACTACTTCGTGGACACCGGGGCGCTGGGGGAGGGGATGACCAACAATCCGAACGGCGGGGCGATCGCCACCTTCGCTCCCTCCGGTCTGTCGAACGCCGCGGTCAGCCTGACGATCGGCGACGAGCTGTTCGCCACGCTGTTCGGGCCGCAGCGCGAAAGGGTCCTTGGGGCGGCGGCCCAGGCGGTGCGCGCGGCGTTGTGGCAGGAGGGGCTGATCGTCGACCTGCAGTCGTACACCTTCCTGGGAGATCCGGCGAGCCAGCTGGCGACGCCGGCGCCTCCGCCCCCCGGCGGGCTGACGGCGTCGGCGGGGAACGCCCAGGTGACGCTCGCCTGGACGCCGCCCGCCGTCACGGTCGCGGGGTACCGGATCTACCGGGCCGCGGCCGATCCGGCGAATCCCGGGGCGCCGCTCTCGTACGCGGTCGCGTCGTGCGATTTCACGAGCAGCACCTCGTGCGTCGACCGGAGCGTCGTGAACGCCACGACCTATTACTACTACGCCGTGTCGGTCGATGCGGAGGGGTTCTCCGGTCGGGCCTCCAACTTCAACACCGACTGCGCCACCGGCGGTCCCGACTGCGTCAGCGCGAGGCCCCTCAACCCCGGAGCCCCCGCCGTCCCGACCGGCCTGACGGTGGTCGACCCGGGGAGCGGAGGCCGGCTCGTCGTCTCCTGGATCCCGAACACCGAGACCGATCTCAAGAGCTACACCCTCTACTACGGCACCGTCCCCAGTGGGAGCGTGCCGGGGCAGTACACCGCGAAGGTGACCGCGGCGGCCGCGGCGACATCGATCACCCTCACCGGCTTGACCGACAGCCTCCGCTACTACATGGCCCTGAGCGCGACCAACACCTCGGGGCACGAGAGCCCGCCGTCGGCCGAGACCTCCGGCGTGCCCCATCTGTTCCAGGGGATCACCCCGCCACGGGCGATCTCCGATCTGATGGTGAGTCGTTCGGGCAACGACCTGGTGTTGAGCTGGAGCCGCCCGGTCGTCGACATCTACGGCCGCCCGACGACCGTGGTGAGGTACTCCGTCTACCGCGGAGCCACGCCCGGCTTCCTGCCGTTCGCGGGCCCGCCGCTGGCGACGATCGGCGATGGCTCGATCACCTCCTACACCGACACGGGAGCGGCGGCGTCGCCGTCGAGCCTCTACTACATCGTGACCGCGACCGACGCCTCCGGCCTCGTCTCGGGGGCCGGGCGGGAGTTGCCCTACGGCATCGGCGACCTGCAGGTCGCCTCGACCGGTCCGGGGACGGTGCGCCTCACCTGGTCGGCGGTCACCACCGACGTGCAGGGGCTGGCGACCCTCGTCGATCACTACCGCGTCTACATGGACTCGCGCCCGGTCGCGCGGGATTCTCTCGACCCTTCGACGCTCGTCCTGGACAACGTGCGCGCACTTTCGGTAGATCTGCCGGTGCCTAGCGGACCTCTTTTCTTCAGCATCATCGTGGTGGACGACCGCGGGAACCTGAGCCCCTTCTAGGAGCCTCGGTCACGTTCCCGGAAGGACCGGAGCGGCATGGACGGCATCAAGCCACAGGCACTCACCGAGGTCGCGGCCGCCGGATCGGTCCGCGGCGAGGCGCCCGAGGTGACGGCGCTCGTGGAGCGTGCCAAGCGCGGAGAGGCCGAGGCGTTCGACGGCCTGATGCGCCTTTACGAGCGGAGGCTCATCGCGATCGGGATGCAGATGGGCCTGTCGCGGGACGACGCTCTCGACGCCTGCCAGGACGCCTTCGTCAAGGTCTTCCGCTACATACGGCGGTTCCGATCCGGGCAGCAGTTCTTCAAATGGCTTTACCGCATAGCCGTCCACGCCGTCTACGACCATCTCAGGAGGAGCCGCCCGGCGGGGGTCATCTCGATCGAGGATCTGGACGGCGACCTGACGGCGGGGCTGCGGGACACGACCCCCTCGCCACACAGCCGGGTCGCCTCGGCCGATCTGGCCAGCAAGCTCCTGGCCGGCCTCGACCTGCTGAGCCGCCAGGAGAGAATCGTCTTTGTTCTCAGGGACCTGCAGGAGATCGACACGGACGAGATCGGCCGGGTGCTGCGGCTGTCGCAGGTGACGGTGCGGCGGCACTGCATGTCGGCCCGGCAGAAGCTGAGGGATCGCCTTTTCCCGCCCGACCATTGAACGGCCGGACCCGATCGACGGTACTTAGAGGCAGGCCGACGCATCTTCGCTCGCTCTACGGCTCATGAAGGGAACAGGTAGTTTTACTTGACATTCCGCCATTTCGCCGTATCTAGGAAAACCAGGCGTCTCGTGGATATTCTTGTGCCGCCAAGTCTCAACGCTTACATACGTCAGGGGGGAAACTGATGAAGACATTCTTCAAATCCCTGGTCGCGGTCGGAGCGGTCTCGGTCGCCCTGCTGGTCGCGCCGGCGGCATTCGCGCAGTGTCCGAACTCATTGCCGGTCAGCCACTCGTTCACATTTCTCACGGGACTGCCCGAGTCCGATCTGTCCGGCAGAGTCTTCGTGCTCGGGAGCGCGTTGACCACCAACAGCGGATCGACTCAGTGGCTCTGCGCCGCGGCGGGACAGATCTCGGCGGGAGGCGATTGCCAGCCGGAGGCCGGCACCGCCACCGACGAGAATGTCACCATCAACGGGAACTGGGGCGTCGCCGGGGTCGTCGGATGCCCCGCCGCCAATAACGACGGCGACGCTCCGAACGTCGCCTTCATCACCTCGATCCTCGGTGAAGGTACGACCGGCGCGAAAGGGGTCTACGTTCTCGCTTCCGTCGGCTACAGCGGAGCGCTCCAGCGGTACGACTTCGACCTGGCGAATCCTTTCGATCTGTCGACCTTCACGTTCCAGCCGGTGCAGGCGCCCACGATCCCGACACCGCACCCTGGCACACTGGCCGACAATGGCAACGGCACGGCAACGCTCCAGATCTCCTGGAGCGCGGCGACGAGCTTCGATGACTGCGCCCCGGCCACGATCGCCGTCTACGGGACCTGCACCGATTTCCCGGGCGGCAAGCGTCCCGTCCTCGATGGATACAACCTCTATGCCGTGACCGCACCCTGCAACGCCGATCCGCCGACCGCCATGGCCTCGAACTGGGGCACGCCGGTCGCCTCGGTGCCTGCCAGCCAGACCTCGACCACGGTGACGCTGCCGTTCGACGCGTCGGGTGTCACCTGCACCTACGTCACGATCGGTTTGATCGCCGGCGGGCTGCCCGGAGCGGCGGTCTCCGAGGACGTCGCGATCGCGGGCGGTGACTGCGACGGAGACGGCGTCCCGGACCCGCTCGACAACTGCCGGTGCACCTACAACCCCAATCAGCTGGACACCGATCATGACGGAATCGGGGACGTGTGCGACAACTGCCCGTTCGCCTATAACCCCGACCAGATCGACCTCGATCGGGACGGCGCCGGCGACGCCTGCGACAACTGCAAGACCATCTACAACCCCGACCAGGCGAACGCCGACAACGATCTGTTCGGTGACGCGTGCGACAACTGCCGGACCGTCGTCAACAACGACCAGATCGATACGGACGGTGACCTGCTGGGCAACGCCTGTGACAACTGCGCCCTGATCTACAACCCCGACCAGGCGGACGTCGACTCGGACCGGGTCGGCAACCTCTGCGACAACTGCCTCACGACGTACAACCCGGACCAGAAGGACACGGACCAGGACGGTGTCGGGGACGCCTGCGACAACTGCCCGACCGTCCAGAATGGGCCTCTGGCACCGGTGGACTCCACCGGCCGGCCGCTCAATAACCAGATCGATCAGGATCTGGACGGCATCGGTGACCTGTGCGACAACTGCCCGACCATCTACAATCCGGACCAGGCCGACAGCAACAAGAACGGCATCGGCGACATCTGTGATACCAACGTGAAGAACGTCCGGATCAGCTTCACGAGCTCCGTCGGGAAGGGGTCCGGGACCGTCACATGGAGCACGGAGAACGAGTCCGGCCTCGGTGGGTTCAACGTCATTCGGCTGAACCAGAAGGGAGTTCGGATCCAGGAGAACCTCACCGTGATCCCCTGCAGCCCATGCGACGGTGGTGGGGGGTCCGACTACCACTTCATCATTTCGAAGCACAAGAGCGGAGCGAATATCTTCGTCGAGATGATTCTGGTGTCGCCCCCGAGGATCCTGACCTTCGGCCCGGCGATCAAGCAGTAACCAGCCGGGTGAACAGGGAGTGACCCATCGACCCCGGTTCCGCTTCACCCGGAGCGGAACCGGGGCTTCTTTTCGGTATCGCCGCGCCATGAGCCGCAGGTCGCGTCAGGGGCAGGGAAGGGTCCGGGCATCGATCGTCCTCTCGGGCCTGGCGCTCTGGCTCGTCGGCTCGCCACTCCTCGCGCAGTCGTCCCTCAAGGCGCGGCGGGACTTCGCCGTCGGAGACCATCCGGTCGGCCTGATCGTCGCCGACTTCGACAACGACGGGAGCCTCGACCTCCTCAGCGTCGATCAGCTCTCGGGCAATCTGAGCCTCGTCAAGGGGTTCGGCGACGGCACCTTCAGGCGTATCGCCACCATCGTGGCGGGCGGACAGCCCTCGGGGGCCGTCTACCTGGACGTCAACGCCGACGGCAAGCCTGACATCGTGGCCTCCAACCAGCTCACCCGCGACGTGACGGTTAACCTGGGTGACGGCACCGGAGACTTCGCCCCGAAGATCAGCAGCTCGGTCTCCGGGAACCCGGTGGCGATTGCCGCGGGGGACTGGAACGGCGACGGGAAGATCGACGTCGCGACCGTCACCCCCCTGCAGACCACCATGTCGATCCTGCTCGGGAACGGTGACGGGACCTTCACCCTGAAAGGAACACCGTTCACCATCGGATCGGGACCGCGGAAGGTGGTGGCGGGCGACTTCAGCCTGCCGGCGGTCACCACTCCCCCCTTGCCGGTCGGCAAGGACGGCAGGCTCGATCTGGCGGTCGTCAACGGCACGGCAAGCACGATCCAGATCTGGCGCGGCGACGGCACCGGACAGTTCATCCTCTCGAGGACGCTGGCGACGGATCTGAGCCCGCAATCGATGGTCGCCGCCGACTTCAACGGCGACGGCAATCTCGATATTGCGGAGGCCAACAGCACTGGCGAGAGCGTGGAGGTCTTCCTCGGAGCCGGCAACGGCACCTTCGGGACCCCGACGCGGATCACCCCGGGGTTCGGGCCGCTCGGGCTGGCCGCGAGCGATATCAACAAGGATGGCAAGCTCGATCTCCTGGTGACGCTCACGGAAGCGTCCGGGAGCGGCCAGCTCGCCGAGGCGCTCGGGGACGGCACCGGCGCCTTCACCGTCTCGGCGACCTTCAACGTCGGCGCGACACCCAGGGCGGTCGTCGCCGGCGACTTCAACAAGGACGGCAACCTCGACGTCGCGACGGCGAACAACACCGGCAACAACCTCTCCATCCTGCAGAGCGTCGGGGCAGGCGCCTTCCTGGTGGCGGGGAAGATCGTCCTCCCGAGCGGCTCGTTCCCGGCGGCGGTCGCCGTAGGCGACTTCAACCTCGACGGGAAGCCCGACGTCGTCGTAGCCGACCAGTTCACGAACAACGTCATCAGCGCCTTCGGCGACTGCCTGGGAGGCTTCACGCCGGCCGGCGCCGCCAACAACGTCGGCATCACCCCGGTGACTTTGGCGGTCGCCGACTTCAACGGTGATGGCGACCCCGACCTGGTGACGGCGAACAACTCGGATAACACCATCTCCTTGCTGCAGAACAGCGGCAGCGGCAACTTCACCGTCACCAACGGCATCCTGCTCGGGACGGTCTGCGACAGCCCGGTGGCGATCGCGACCGGCGAGTTCTCGGGGGACCAGCACCCCGACGTCGCCGTCGTCTGCGAGGCGGTCGGCTACATGTGCAACTACATCGGAACCGGCGGATCCGGGGCCGCCGCCTTCGGCCCGCCGGTCTGCACGCAGCTGGGCGGCACCTCGGAAGGGATCGCGCTGGGACGCTACAACCTCGACGCCCTGGACGACGCGGCCGTGAGCGCCCGCGATCTCAACGTGGCGCAGGTCGCCATCGCGAACGGGAGCGGCGGGGTCGTCGACATCCCGGGGAACTTCCCGGTCGGCGCTCAGCCGATCGGCGTCGCCCGGGGTGACTTGAACGGCGACGGGTTCCGGGACATCGTGGTGGCCAACAGCGGCGCCGGGACGATCAGCGCCCTCCTCGGGGACGGCGGCGGGGCGTTCTCCTTCCCCTCGCTCGACACTCCCGCCGGACAGGCGCCGTCGTCGCTCGTCATCCAGGACTTCAACATGGACGGCCTGAAGGACGTGGCGGTGGTCAACAGCAACGCCAACAACGTCTCCCTGCTTCTGGGGGACGGGGCGGGACACTTCAGCAACGCCGGGGACTTCGGCGTCCGCGACGCGCCGCAGAGCATCGCCGCGGGCGATTTCAACTGCGACGGCAAGCCCGACCTGGCGGTCGCGGACAACCTGAGCGACACCGTCACGATCCTCCTGAACCAGTCGATCCCCGGCGATCCCCTGCAGATCTCCTCGGTCCTCGGCGGAAGCCGCCTGACCTTCCGCTGGGGGCTGGTGCCGGGAGCGATCTACGACGTCATCCGGGGACAGGTCAAATCGGTGAACAAGACGACCAACCCGATCGGCCTGGGGGCGGTGACCTGCCTGGCCAACGACCTGGCGGCGACCGACACCGGCGCGGCTCCGGACGCCTCGATCCCGCCGCCCGGAGATGCCTATTTCTATACCGTCAGGGCGATCGTGAACGGCGTCCCGGGCCAGTACACCGTGTCGTCCCCTGGCGGGATACCAGGGGTCCCCTCGAGCGGCGCCTGCCCTTGAACGGATCTCCCGACCCGAAGGTATATAGAGGCATGAGCGATTGCTCCCGTTACATGATTCTTCTGCCCCTGAGCGCTCGGGGCGACCTGGGCGAGCCGGAGATGTCTGCGATCCAGGCCCATCTGGCCGTCTGTCAGGCCTGCCGGGACGAAGAGGCGAAATTCCTAACGGTTATTTCGGTGTCGAGGACCGCGCTGGTCGCCGATCATGAGCTTCCTCCCTTCGTCCGTGGCAACATAGCGCGCGAGGCGGCGGCTCGTTCGACTCGTGGATCGTGGCGTCTGCCGTTGCCGATCCTCGACTTGCAGGCGCGCCCGGGGCTGCTGGCGACCGTGACCGCCATGCTGATCTCTTCGCTGGTGCTGCCGGTTGCGCTCCGCACCAGTGCCGGAAACCGGCCCGCCGGAGAAGCGGCGGTCAAGATCGAAGTCGTGACCGATGGCCGGACGGTCCACCTGGGGTGGAGCGACGGCACCAGGAGCTCGTATACCGTCTACAAGAGCTCGGACCCCAGGGCGGTGACCCGCGGCGAGGCGCACCATGTGCGGGGGAACGCCTGGACGGACGACGATCCCGGCTCGTCGCCGGTCGTCTTCTACGCCATCGAGTAGGGTGAGGAGCAGTTTTAACTTGACAAAGGGACGTTTGGGCGTAAATACCGGTGGACAGGATTCATCCTGTGACCGCCGCGTGTGTAATCGATAGGCTCGCAGGGCCTAATCCGAAGGAGGCAAGGGACATGATGAAGCTGAGGTCATCGCGCCTGACGGTGGCGGTCTTGGCTGCGGCTGCCGTGATTCTGATCGCGGGGGGGGTCGCGACCGCGTCGAACATGGGCTTCAAGCTGAACAAGGCGCTCATATTCCAGGGCGTCGCTGGATCGCAGGTTGGAAAGAACTGGACATCGCTGCCGTTCAACAGCCCGTATCCGAATGTGGCGGCGCTCTGCTCGCAGACTGGTCTTGCCGCACCGCCCAGCCCCCTGCCGGCCAGAGTCACCATTCTCAACGATTCCGGGCCGTTGATTGGCACCTTCAGTTCCGCCCTCTGCGGCTCCTCCGGTGCGTCGTCAATTCTTCTCCTGCCCGGGAGAGGGGCGCAGATTCAGCAACCCGCGGGAACGGGAAATCTTACGAGCATCATCATCGTCGGCTCCCACAACCCGACGCTGGCGCTCACCGTGCTGAAGGCGGCGTCCGGTCAGCAGGGGAACTTCTGGTTCAGCATCCCGTACCACACGACGGCCACCACGGTGAGGGACCTCTGTATTCAGGCCGGCTTGAGCTCCGTCGGACTCCCCGCAACGGTGACCCGGCTGAACGCAACGACCGGTCTGTTCAGCGCGCCGCTCTGCGGTTCACCCGCGGCAGGCACAACTTCTCTGGTGCTCGGAGAGTTCGTCCAGATCCGCGACCCAGGAGGACCGAAGACCTTCATCCCGGCTCACTTCTAGTTGCCGAACCGATCCTGGAGGGAGACCCAGCATGCGCAAGTTTTTAGTATTCCTCATGATGACTGCAGCGGTGCTCTTTGTTGCACCAAGGGCTCAAGCGGCCTGCGCGGTGAGCACGCCGATGGGTGGCGGCTTTAGCCACTTCATGAATTGCCCCGACGTAAATGGGCTGGTGAGCTTCGCCTACCAGGTGAGTGCGCCCGCCACCGTGAATGCCGGTACCGTGCCGACTGCCTGCTCTGCGTTTGACGGCGGGTATTGCAGCAATTCCGACATCGGCGTAAACGGTGACGGGCTGGGAAGTATCGATCTCGACTGGGGCACGGGGGCTACGCCGGTCTTCGGGAGCGGCGTTGTCGGCTGCCCCATCGACGTTTCGGGCACTCCCCAGCGCGTGATGGTCGTGGTGACGGCCAATGACGGCAGCGGTTTCATGCTGTCGGTCCACGGGACCAGCGAACAGTTGTATGTTGCCGATGCCGCCTTCCCGGTCGATGCCACCGGGGCGCTTCAATCTCTGTCGTGCGTTCCCGGGGGCTCCAGGCCGCACATCGTGACCGCCTCACCCACCTCGGTAACGCTCCAGTTCCCTCTGCCCAAAGTGGGAACGGCCGACAGGAATATCTTCACGGATTGCGACTCGAACTCTCAGGCGCAGTTCCTCCTCGGCGCCGGGTTTTTGACCATCAACCCGTGTGCTGACAACTTCATCGCGGCGCCTTCGAATTTCGCCCTGGGCTTGGTTTATACCAGCGCACAGCTCTGCGGTGACCATCCGACCTCGGACAAGAGCAAGTGGACCGCCACCACCGTCAGGCCCGATGCCACCGGAACGGCGACCGTACCGCCGCCGGCCGTTACGCAGCTCCCGACGTGCAACCCGCAGATTCTGTCAACCTGCAACTGCGGCTACATCGGCGGAACCTTGAGCGTCGCGGGTGTTGAGGGTGGTACCATCACCGGCTGGGTTCAGACCGCAGGACCGCTGGCCGCCTCGCCGAAGGCCACCGACGTCAGCGCCAAGCTCAGCGGCGGGGTCGTCTCCGTCAGCTTCCGCACCACCACCGAGGTCGGGCTTGCGGGCATCAACATCTGGACCAGCGAGAAGGGGAAGGGCCCAGCCCTGGTCACCTCCGTCGCTCCGAAGGGTGGCGGCGAAGCCGGCGCGTCGTATAAGGTCGACATCAAGCGCGGCGCCTTCAAGAGCGGGACCGACGTCGTCGTCGAGACCGTGACGTCGACCGGCGAGCGGTTCAAGAGCGACGCGGTGCGTTTCTAAAACGGGGGGAGAGGGACTCATCATGAAGAAGAGCTACGAAAAGCCGGCGATCATCCACACGGAGAAGATCGAGGCTCGGGCGGTGTCCTGCATCAAGTCCAACGACGCCTGCGGGAGGACCGGCCCGATCACGAGCTAGCCCGGACCCTCGATCCTAGAGCAGATCAGGCCGCCAGGTCGTCAAGACCTGGCGGCTTTTTGTTCGTGGGAGGATCGGGCAGATCCCTTCGCACCGTGGGTAATCTTGTTCATCGGACGCGAGAGCCGGGTCGTCGCTTGACATGACCCGGCCGTTTGTGCTTAAGTGGCGTCACATTCACTCTGAGAAGTACCAACGGAGGGCTTCTGAGCGAAAGGGAGGTGGTAGACAAAAGAGGGATCGCACTCCTGTTCAGTTGAAGGAAGGCCGCCGACCGTCCGGGGTGGCACGGGTTAGGTAGCCTCAACGCGTGGTCTACGCGCAGAGGTTTCCATGAAACCGCTTCATCTCCTCGGCTGCAAAATCCGTGTAGTACCCTTCCTGCTAGTGCTTCTAACCCCCCCGACAGTCAGCTTCGCCGCCTCGCCCTACTTCAAAGATGTGTGCGCCTCGGGCTGTACCTACTCCTCGGTCCAGGCCGCGATCGACAGCATTACGGATAGCGGTCCGACCAAGGTCTACACCGTTTTCGTAGACTCGGGGATTGTCTCCAGCGACACGTCGATCACCACGAGCGGCAAGAGTTACATCAACTTCGTGGGCCGCGGCATGGAGGTCTCGGTCGTGCAGGCCTCGGCAGCCTGGTACCAGAACGTCGGCAACTTGTCTACACCGCCTGATTTCTTTGACCTGTCCAACTCGACCAACATCACCCTGAGCAACCTGACGATTGACGCCAGGACACAGGATCCCGGTAACTTCGGTACCTCGCTCACCTATACCGCAGTGAGCCTGGGCGGGGCGCCGGACAAGATCGTGGTCGAGAGCAGCGAAATCCTCGGGGTAACCTATGGGCTATGGGAGCAGTTGGGAGGAGATCCTGCCAAGTCAGTCCAGGTCTTCAACTCCAAGGTCCTGGCCTCGAATTACGGGATCTTGATCCAGCAAACGGCGTGGCTCATCTTTTCCAGCGACATCAGGGCCGTCGATAGGGCGGTAACGAGCGGTGTCGTCGCGGCGGCTATCGGTATCGAGGCCGGCATCTCTGGGACCGTGAAATCTACGATATGGGGTTCCCACGTTCATGCGGAAAGCTCATTGACAGGCAAAACCTATCCCGTGGCCGCCATTACAACGAGCATGACAGGTGGATCTCTCTCGATTATAGGATCGACCCTCCACCTCAAGATGACGACGACCGACGGTGGTAGCGTATCCCGAAAGATGTTCTCTCTCGATCTGAATAGCACAGGGGGCGCGACCCCCAAAACGATCAATTTGGTTGGTTCGGATCTCCTGTATGAGAGCCCGACCGGCCTCACCCAAGGCCTCATCGGAGGCATCGGTGCCATCTCTTTCAATACCGCCTCCACTGAGGTGAGGCTTGTAGGGGTCAGCGCGATCGACGGGGGAGGTTCAGGAGGTAGTCACCGAGCCGGTATTGTGAGTAGCGCACTTCCCAACTCTGAGCCGACGATACTCAGTGCCGGCTCGAGGATCCCCAACACCGAGAGCTCATCTGGCATAACCCTCACACTGAGCAGCGGCGCGCTCTTCAACACGGTGAATATGCAGAGCGGCCTCGCCGCCTTCCCGAGCTCGAACACGGTGCCCGTGACCCTTCCCGTTCCCATGCCGAATACAAGCTACAGGGTCGGAATCTCGGCGAACGCGAACGAGACCATCTATGTGACGAGCAAGACGACGACCGGCTTTACGCTCAAGTCGTCGAAGGCAGGTTCGACCGCCTCCGTTGACTGGACAGTGCTGCGGTGACTCTTGATTCAGGAGAAAGTTCACCGGACAGCCTGAGAGGTAGAAGAATCGCGGCCCAACAGGGCCGGGTGAGGCAGAACGCCTCCTCGGCCCTTTCTTCAATCCTGTTTGCCGCCTGTCCCCGCGTTCCTCGGACGATCATTGGCCGCCATCTCTAACGTCGCCGAGTTCGCTCGGGCCAGGATACCCCTTGAAGTCGTCGACTTTGGTCATCCAATCGCTCATCCTGGGGTCCTTGCCGAGTGCCCGGCGGAGAAGCGCTAGGGCCGCCTCCTTATGCCCGGCGCGCGCCTCGACGCGGGCGAGGCAGAAGTCGAACCAGGCGTAATCGGGGAAGGCCCGCCGCGCCTCTTCAGCCGCGCGCCGGGCCTCGACGAGGTCCCCGACGTGGATCAGCGAGACCACGTACGGGGATCGGATCTCCGCGTCCGACGGGAAGAGGGCGGCCATCGCCTTGAACTCCTCGGCCGCCTCCTTGTAGCGCGACTGCCTGAAGAGCGACTCGGCGAGGTTCAGGCGGGCGGGGGCGAGGCCAGGAGAGAGGCGCAGCGCCTCGCGCGCTTCTCTCTCCGCCTCCTCGGAGCGTGCCAGGAGGATGAGGACCTTGCTGGCGTTGACGTGCGCCTGGACGAGGTTCGGATCGAGGGCGAGGGCGTCGCGCGTATGCCGCAGCGCCTCTTCGAGGGTCTCCCTGCGCTCGGGCGGCGGGCCGTCCTTGACGCTCAGCGTCAGGGCGGCGCTCAGGTTGTCGTTCGCCTCCGGATTGCGCGGATTGAGTTCCAGGGCCCTCCGGAGCGGCGCCACGGCCGCGGCCGGATCCCCCTCTGCCATCAGGGCGAGGCCCAGGCCGGTGTGGGCGAAGGCGTAGCTCGGGAAGCGCTCCACCCAGTTCAGGAAGAGCGCCTCCTCGTCGCGCCAGATCGCCGACTCGTGCCAGGTGCAGGCCGCGAGAAGCGCCAGGAGGGGGGCGCCGACCCACGCGGCGATCTCCCCGCGCACCCGCGCACCCGCCAGCGAGTCGTGCGCCGGCAGGATCCGCGACAGGAGATCGCCCAGGCTCAGGCCGAGGCCGACGAGCGGTAGGTAGAGGAAGTTCTGCGCGTAGAGCGAGCCGATCGGCAGCAGGAGGTTCGAGGCCGGCAGGAAGCTCAGGGGAGCGAAGGCCAGCGGAACGGCGATCCGTTTCCGGCGGATCCAGAGCCCGAGCGCTCCGAGGCACCAGACGATCAGGAGGAGCGCGCCGAAGAGAGCACCGGGACTGGCGAGTGAGCGTTGCGATGCCGGACCCGAGACGTAGTCGGCCCCGTCGGTGAGGCGATCGGGGACGAGCAGGTACGCGAGATACCGGCCGCTGAGCCTGAAGGCTGCCCCGAGGCGTTCCGCCAGCGGTAGCCTGGCGAGAGGGTTGGTCGCCCGATCGATGAGCGCGGGGTCGATCAGCAGCGGAACGTCGGCGGCGAACCTCATCGCCA
>WNGM01000492.1_pt1 | contig 31975 bp, 26 predicted proteins | sample 5400571 | NCBI WGS metagenome assembly WNGM01 (sample SAMN13153378, study PRJNA577476) | soil metagenome | isolation source: 100 cm soil or saprolite under Garry oak tree replicate 2 | place: USA:California | collected 2016-06-15 | reverse complement strand
CTGTAGCCAGTTAATTGCGATCGATTCCCAAAACGGTGGTCCTTTGGACCGAACCTCCGCTCTTTCGAATTGGACCCGCGAACGAAGTTTCGGCCGACACGCCTACCCGAGCCCATAAACAGCGGATCACCTGAGGAGGCCCAGCCGCGTCTATGGAGTGGTTCTCCGCCCTATACCTCTATCTATATGCGGCTATGCCGTCTACCCGGCCCGGCAGCGACTCGGGACCAACGGCGCTAGGCAAGATCTCGAGTCAATCCCATCCAGGAGGTGGCCGCAGTTCGCCGGCGGGGACACACTGGTTTCGCAGCACCCCGATCGCCGGGCTGGAGATCTCGACCAGGTCTCCCGACGCGAGCGTGAACCCGTCCGGCGGGACAATGCCTGTCCCGGTGAGAAGAACGGTACCCGGCGCCATCCAGTTATCGCGACGGAGATGCTCGATGAGTGTCTCCAGTCTGACGTGGAGCCGGGCCGTGCTGGTTTGCTCTCCAAAGGCGAGTCGCCCGTCCCGCACGACCCTCACCGCCAGCTCCAGGTGATACGGGTCACCGAGTTCGGAAGTGGATACGACCATCGGCCCGATCGCGCACGACCCAGCAAAGCACTTGGCCTGAGGAAGATAGAGCGGGTTCTCGCCTTCGATGTCACGGCTGCTCAGGTCATTACCGAGTGTGTAGCCGAAGACGACCCCGGCCGCCCCGAGAACGAGCGCACATTCCGGCTCGGGAACCTGCCAGGCCGAGTCGCTCCGCAGGCCCATGCGCCCGTTGGGGCCGATGACCCGTGGCCCGGTGGCTTTGAGGAACAGTTCCGGGCGCGCGGCCGTGTAGACCCGCTCGTAGATATCGGGCTCATGCGACTCCAGCTTCCGGGCGGTGAGGCTGCGCTCGTACGTCACCCCGGCCGCCCAGACCTCAACCGGCCTCACCGGCGCCAGCAAGTGCGGGCGACTTTCATCCGGGTCGGCGCCTTCGACCTCGTCCCACCGGGCGATGGCCATCGGATCCTGTCCCAGAAGCTCCGCCGCCGCTTCCAGTGACGGGGGCCGGGACGGCCGGGTCGACGCGATTAGCTCGCTGACGTCGGCTAACGGGCGGCCGCGCCCAATGGGGAACAGCGCCCCCTCTCGGACCGTGCACAGGACAGGGCCCCGGCGCGGTACCCATAGCGACGCGAAACGCATGGGATCAGCCGGCGCGGCCCGTGCCGCCGGCTCGCTCCAGATGGTCCGCGAGCACCTCCGCGAGGTGACGCACCCTCAAGCTCCTCCTCCCGCTCGCGTGGGCCGCGCCGCGGAGATGCATGAGGCAGCCCGGATTGTCGCTGATCAGCACGGTCGCCTGGGTAAGGTCGCGGGCCGCCTTCAGCCGCTCCACAAGGGCGGCGATCGCCGCGACGGCCCCGGATTCACCGGTCACCACCTCGGTGGCGATACCGGCCCGTTCCGCGCTGTGTGTGAAGCGCTGCAGAAGGCCCGTCATCAGTCGGCCCGCGCGACATTGAGCGCGAACCGATCCAGCACGCGATGGAACACCGCGACGAGGATGGCAACGGGAAGGAGCGAGATGATGAGCGCCGCAGCGGCGGTCGGCCATTCCAGCTCCCGCTCGAACGTGAAGAAGTCGATCATGGCGACCGGCACGGTCTTCAGCCCCCCGGCCGTGAGCACCAGGGGCACTAGCAGCAGGTTCCAGTCGAGCACGAAAAGGATGATGGCCGTCGCGCCCATGGTGGGCCCAACCAGCGGCAGGACGACCCGGCGAATCACGGAGAAGATGCGCGCACCATCGAGCCAGGCGGCCTCCTCCCACTCCGTCGAGAGCTGGACGAGGGCCCCGTAGAGCACATAGATCGCCAGCGGGGTGGTGACAGCCGCTTCGGTGAGAACCACGCCGGCGAAGGTGTCGATCAGGTGAGCCCTGCGCATCAGGTCGCTCAGCGGGATGACGTAGGCCATCGCCGGCAGGCTGGCCAGGACGAGGAACCACTGGATGATGAGGCGGTCACCCGCAAACCGTGACCTGGCGAGGCCGTAGGCCGTAAGCAGCGCGGCGGCGACGGCGAGAACCGCGGCGCACGCCGCTGCCGCCGTGCTGGTGAAGAGCTCCTGCCAGAACGAAGGCTCGGCGAGCCCGACCTCGCTGAAGTGGTCAAGGGTTGGCGGCCCATGAAAGGATGGCGGGCTGGAGCTGTTGTTGGCCTGCAGCCCGAGGGCCGCCAGCGCCGTCCAGACCAGCGGGAGCACAAAGATCCCGAGGGCGGCCACCAGCAGCAACACCCGAACCGTGCGGTCGCGCCGGCGTTGCGCTCGCATCCCGCTCATGACGCCCGGCTCCGGGCGAGCCCAACGTAGACCAGGCCGGCGCCGAGCACGCCGGCCGCGATCAGCCAGGCGGACGCCGCGCCCAGGGGCCAGTTGTTGGCACCGAAGGCCTGGTTGTAGCTGTACAGCGCGGGTGTGACCGTCGACGTTCCCGGACCGCCACCCGTGAGGATGAGGACGGCATCGAAGGTCCCCAGGGACAGGCCGATCAAGAGCATGGTGATGGCGAGCAAGAGCGGCCGCAGGGCGGGGACGACAACGTCGAGCGCCGTGCGCATCCACGATGCACCGCTCAGGGTGGCGTCCTCCCAGCGGTCGCCGGGGATCGACGCGAAGCCCGGCAGCAGGAGGAACGTGACCAGCGGCGCCACCCGCCAGATCTCGACCGCGATCGTGGTCGGCAGCGCGAGTCGAATGTCACCCGTTGGTGAGGCAAGCTCGGGCCTCCCGATCCATCCCAACGCGAAGTTGAGGATGCCACGAGTCGGGCCCAGGAGGAAGTGCCACATCACGCCGCTGGCGATCGGACTGACCAGCCACGGGAGCAAGAGCAGCACCCGCCAGAGACGGCGACCCCAGATGGGACCACGCAAGAGATACGCCAGCCCGAAGCCGATGGCGAGCTCGAGGGGCACGGCGACCATGGTCAAGACGGCAACGTTGCGAACCGCCGCCGTGAAGAGGTGGTCAGAAAGGACCGCGGCATAGTTGGTCAGGCCGGATAGGTGGACGGCCTGGGCGAACGGCGAGTAATCGGTCAAGCTTGCCAGCAGCCCGAGGACGGCCGGCAGGATGAGCCAGCCAGTCAGGAGCACGGCCGCGGGAGCGAAGAGGATGACCCGATCCCGGCGCGACAGTCTCATCACGGAATCATTTGCCGCCGCGCATACCGCCATCAATGAAAAACGCGCTCCCCATCACGAAGCGGGACTCGTCAGAAGCCAGGAAGAGCGCGGCCGATGCCACATCGTCGGGAGTGCCTAACTCGGCGGTGAGCTGGCGTTTTCTGATAACCGCCAGTCCCTCTTCACGGTCGGGATAGGACTCGCGGAGGTATTTCTCCACGAACGCGGTATGGATGGTTCCGGGCAGCAGCGCGTTGACCCGAATGCCATAGGGGGCGTAGTCGACCTGCATGGCACGGGTCAGCGACAGGACCGCACCCTTGGACGCGGCGTAGCTGGCGCGATTCGCCAGCCCGATATCCGCGATGGAGGACGACATGTTGATGATCGATCCGGCGCGGCGGCTGATCATGTGCGGCACCACGTACTTGCTGGTCAGGAACACGCCGGTGACGTTCACCTGCATCACCCGCTGCCAGAGCTCGAGCGTGGTTTCGTGCAGGGTTCCGACTCCGCTGATGCCCGCGTTGTTAAAGAGAACATCGATCCTGCCGAAATCGTTGATCGTCTGCTCAGCCAGGCCTTCAGCTTGCTGAGGATCGGTGACATCGACCACTCGCGTACTGGCCCTGCCGCCGGCGGCGACCGCCTGGCGCACCGTGTCGTCGGCGCCGGAAGCGTCGATGTCGGCAACGACGACGCGCGCGCCCTCGCGGGCAAAGAGCAGCGCCGTGGCGCGGCCGATCCCCGACCCCGACCCGGTGATGATGCAGACCTTTTCAGGCAGGCGGGTCAACGCTGTCTCCCTCCGGGTCACTCCGCCGTGAAGCCGCCATCGACCGGCAACGCCACGCCGGTGATGAAACTCGCCGCCGCCGAGGAGAGGAAGAGCACGGCCGCCGCAATCTCGGCCGGTGTCGCCAGGCGACCGAGCGGCTGCGCAAGCTCGTGCTCGCTCCAGGCGCGCTCGGGGTTGGGGAGCGCGTCGACGAACTCGCGCAACATTGGCGTATCGACGATCCCGGGGCACACGGCATTGACTCGGATCCCTTCGGGCGCCCAGTCGAGCGCCAGCGCGCGGGCCAGCTGAACGGCTGCACCTTTCGTCGCCACGTAAACGGGTGAGTTCCGCTGCGCCACCAGGCCGGTCTTCGAGGCGATGATGGTGAAGCATCCCCGGCTGCCGGCGAGGGCTCGATGCGCCGTTTGAGCCAGATAGAAGAGCGCCTTGATATTGACGGCGACGAGCCGGTCGAACTCGGCGTCGCTCGTGTCGTCGATCAGTTTGGGCAGGTTGACCCCGGCATTGCCGACGACGGCGTCCAGGCGCCCGAAACGCTCGACCGCCTGGCGCACCGCGGTGTCGTTGGTGCGGCGCTCGCTGACGTCGCCCGCGACGGCGAACGCGGCGTTGCCAAACGGTGCACACGCCGCTTCGAGCGCGTGAGCGTCCCGATCGACGGCGACCACCGACCAGCCGGCATCGACGAAGGCCGCCGCGCAGGCGGCGCCGATGCCTTTGGCGGCTCCGGTGACCACCGCCGTCCCGGCCACTATTCCCTCCCCCAGTTGAGGTCGAAGACGCACTCCATCATCGCCCACCACTCACCAGGGCGCGCTTCCGGGACCCGCTCCTGCATCGAGCGCATCAGCTCATCCCACTTCTGGTAGGTGGGGTCGTTAAGGGACCGGGCGAAATCGCGCTCCGGGTCAAAGCCATCGACGGTCTCGCAGTACATAAAGAGGTGCGTGCCGAGCAGGAAGATCTTCATTTCCGTGACGCCGATCCCGCGCAGGCGCGCGAGCACCTCCGGCCAGGCTTTCAGGTGCTCGGCTTTGTAGCGGGCGATCGCCGCTGGATCGTTGCGCAAACTGAGGCTCAGGCCGTAGGACTGCACGGCGCTCCTTCCCGCGGCGATGAAACCCGCAGCCGGTAGACCGAAATGGCGTTCTCTCCGAACACCCTCGCCCGTGCTCGCGGTGGCAGCGGACCCAGCGCGGCCCGGCACGCGTCGAGGACCTGCTGGTACGAGGCGGCGAGCAGGCACACCGGCCAGTCCGAGCCGAAGAGACAGCGGCCTTCGCCGAACCACTCGTAGACCCGCTCGACATAGGGCTTGAGATCTTCCGTCCGCCAGTCCTTCCAGTCCGCTTCGGTCACCATCCCCGAGATCTTGCAAAAGACGTTCGTCAGCCCAGCAAAGGGCGCCAGCGCCTCCGCCCACTCGATGGTTTCCCCGGTCCGGATGGGCGGCTTGGCGATGTGATCGATGATGAAGCGCAGGCTATCAAGCGTGTGCGCAACCCGAAGGGCTGCCGGCAGCTCGCGCGTCCGTACCAGCAGGTCATAGGCGAGGCCGGCATCCTGGACGATGCGCAGCCCGCGCAGCACGTCATCGCCTAGCAGCCAGCGTTCATCGGACTCGTCGTGCACCTGGTGGCGGATGCCCACCAGCTTTGCGCCGCCCTCGAGCTCGCGGAGCTGGTCGATGGTGTCCGCCAGGTCCGGCGAGGTCAGATCGACCCAGCCCACCACCCCGGCGATGAAATCGGTGTCGGCCGCCAGCCGCAGCAGCTCACGCGTTTCCTGGACGTCCGAACGCGCCTGGACGACGAGGGTGTAATCAACGCCCGCCGCGGCCAGCCGGGGGCGCAGGTCGGCGGGCATGTAACGCCGGCGGATGGGAGCGACGGCATCGGTCATCCAGGGGTAGTCGGCCAGCGCCGGATCCCAGAAATGCTGGTGCGAATCGACGACGATGCTCACGCGCTCCTCTTCCAGGCAGCCCCTGACGGGAACTCGAATTCACGGAGCGACTCCGGCCGCATCGTGATGCTCCATCCAGGCCGTTGGGGCGCGACGTAGCGGCCGTTGCGAACGATCACCGGATCGACGAAGTGCTCGTGGAGATGCTCCACGTACTCGAGCACCCGGTTCTCCAGCGAACCGCTCACCGCGATGTAATCGAACAGGGAAACGTGCTGCTCGTACTCGCAGAGGCCGACGCCTCCGGCGTGGGGGCACACCGGGATACCGAACTTGGCCGCCATCAGCAGGACGGCGAGCACCTCGTTCAGGCCACCAAGCCGGCAGCAATCGAGCTGGCAGAAGCCGATGGCCCGGGCCTGGAAGAGCTGCTTGAAGATCACTCGGTTCTGGCAGTGCTCGCCGGTGGCAACCGGGATGGGGGCGATGGCGCGGGCGATCGTGGCGTGGCCGAGCACGTCGTCGGGGCTGGTCGGCTCCTCGATCCAGTAGGGATCGAATTCGGCCAGCGACTTGAGGTTGGCAACGGCCTCGTCGACGTTCCACACCTGGTTCGCGTCCATCATCAGCTTGCGCTGCGGGCCGATCACCTCCCGGACGATGGCCGCCCGCCGCCTGTCGTCCTCGAGGCTCTGCCCCACCTTCATCTTCACGTGCGACCAGCCGCCGGCTACCGCCTCCTGGCAAAGGGCCCTCAGCTTCTCGTCGGAATAGCCGAGCCAACCGACCGAGGTGGTGTAGGCGGGAAAGCCGGATTTGAGCATCTCGGCCTCGCGTTCGCCGCGGCTGGATGCCAGGCGCCGAAGGATGGCCAGCGCCTCACCCGGCGTGATGGCATCGCTGATGTAGCGGAAGTCGATGCAGGCAACGAGCTGCTCTGGACTGAGATCCACCAGCAGCTTCCAGAGTGGCTTTCGCTCGACCTTCGCGTAGAGGTCCCACACCGCATTCAGCACCGCGGCCGCCGCCAGGTGGATGACGCCCTTTTCCGGACCAAGCCAGCGAAGCTGGCGCTCGCCGGTGATCGCCCGGTAGAAGCCCCGCATGTCGGCGACGATCGATTCGAGCGTGCAGCCGGTCACGATCGGGGCCAGCGCGTTCACGGCCGCGATGCACACCTCGGTGCCGCGCCCGATGGTGAAGGTCAGCCCGTGGCCTTCCAGCCCGTCGCGAGCATCGGTTCGGAGGATCACGTAGGCGGCCGAGTAGTCGGGAGCGCTGTGCATGGCGTCCGAGCCGGCGAAGGTCTGCGAGGTGGGGAAGCGCACATCGTAGGCCTCGACGCCGATGATGCGGGACACGCTAACCCTTGACCGCGCCGACGAGCAGGCCGCGGGCGATGAATCGCTCGAGCACGATGGCCATCGCAATCACGGGGATGATCATGATCATGATGAGCACCGACATGTACCACCACTGCGGTCCGCGGGTGGCATTCTGCGCCGCGACGGTGAGCGGCATCGTTTGCGCGTTGGCGCTGGTGAGAAAGAGGGCGAGCAGGTATTCGTTCCAGGCGAAGACGAGAACGAAGAGGAAGGTCGCGACCAGGCCCGGAACCGCCAGGGGCAGCACGATCGAGCGGAAGACCCGATAGGGTGAGGCGCCGTCCACCGCGGCGCTCTCCTCGAGCTCGAGCGGAATGCTGTGGAAGTAGTCGCGCATCAGCCAGACGACGATCGGGAGGTGGGCGGCGACGTAGGCGATGATCAGCGCGCCCCAGGTATCGAGCAGGCCGAGCTGCTGGAAGAGGATGTAGATCGGAATCACAGCCGCCACCGGCGGCAGCATCCGCTGCGAGATCATCCAGAAGGCGATGTCATCGTTGCCCAGTGCTCGTTTGGCGCGGCGTGCCACGGTCTGCAGCAGAATCAGAAAGAGGGCGACCCCGGCCGCCGCCGCCAGCAGGAACGGCACGCCGAGGATCATCGCCGCCACCGCGACCGCCAGCGCGCCGATGAAGCAGGCGATCGCGCCCAGGCGCACCCGATATCGCATCCGGACCAGGCCATAGGCTGCCATCGACCCCAGCAGCACCGTGATGGTGGTGCTCGTGAGCCCGACCACCACCGTGTTGAGATAGGGGCGAAAGGTGTCGGCGCCCAGGTCGACGATGATGTACCGCCACGACTCCAGCGTCGGCTGGAAGTCCCGGAACGGGATGTAGAACGGACCGGCATTGACCTGGATGGGCGTCTTGAGGGAGGTGATGGCGAGCCAATACAGCGGGAAGAGCACGACGATGGCCCAGCCGCCGAGGAGGAGATAGGACAGGACCATGCCGGCCGGCGACGGTCGGTGGATCGATGAGTAACGGTGCCAGCCTCGCATCGCAGCCATCGGCAGCCTCAGGCCATTGCCGCCACCCGGCGGCGGAAAAGATTGACGTAGCTGATGCCCACGAAGGTGACGACGAAGACCAGCATGTAGGCGACCGCGGCCGAGCCGCCGATGTCGAGCGCGCGCCAGATGGTATAGGCATGGAGGGTGAGCGACTCGGTCGCCGTTCCCGGGCCGCCGTTGGTGAGCACGTTCGGCAGGTCGACGATCTTGAAGGCCTCGATGATCCGGATGAGGACCACCGTGGTGGTCGCCGGCAAGATGGCGGGGAAGGTGATGGACTTAAAGAGCTGCCAGCGATTGGCGCCATCGACCACGCCGGCCTCGAGTAGCTCCTCCGGCACGCTTTCGAGGGCAGCCAGCAGCACGATGAAGATGAAGGGCGTCCATTGCCAGATGTCGCCGATCATCACGGCCAGGCGGGCACCCCAGGGATTGGTGACCCAGGAGACGTCGCTCAGGCCGAAGTGGTTCCACAGCGGATAGAGCGGTCCCTTGCTGGTGTCGGTGAGCATGCGGAAGAGATAGGCAACGCCGACCGGCGTGATCATCATCGGGAGCAAGAACACCACTCGGAAGAAGCGCCGGCCAGGGAGACGCTGGACGACGAGCAGCGCCAGGCCGAGGGCGAGCAGGTACTGGACGGCGACGTCGACGGTCACATAGATGATGGTGACGACGAGCGTTCCCGGGCGCCCAGTCGTCAGGAGGGTGCTGACGAGCAACCACGCGAACGCCCCGGCGACGAACGCGACGAGCAGGCGGCCGACGAGCCCGACCGCGGTGCGGCCGGGGCCGCGGATATAGCGGACGAGCAGAAAACCCAATCCGGCGTAGATGACGGCGAGCACGATCGCGCTCGCCACGGTCAGGCCAGGGGTGACGCCGAGGAAATGGGTTCGATCGATCCCAACCAGGAGCTTGAGGTAGTTGTCTAGCCCGACGAACTTGAGCTCAACGCCGCCCTCGGCAAAACTCAGACGCGTCAGGGAGACGTACAGCGAGGCCAGCAGCGGAAAGATGGAAAAGGCAAGAATGACGAGCACCGCCGGCAGGATGAACACCGCGCCGGGGTGCCGGTCGAGGCGCGCCGCGAGCGGCCGTCGCCATGCCAGGACGAGCGGCACCGAGCGCACCGAGGCTTCGCTATGCATCGTCAGGCTAGAGTTTTTCATAGGCGCTGCACGGAATCGAGGGGGGCCAGCCGACAAGGCCCGCCGAGCGGGCGGGCCTTGCGCGCTGCTTACCGCCGCATCGTTACCTCGAGACGTTCAGGCTGGCTTTGTAGGCGTCGAGCTGTATCTGGCGGCCGATCTCGTCCGTCTTGCTGTTCCACTGGTTCGTGATCTGGGCCATGGTCTGCTCGCGGGTCAGCTCACCGGCCAGGAATTGGGCGAGCGCCTGATCGAGCGCGGTGCCCTCGTAGAAGGCGGATTGCTGAATGCGAAGGTCCAGCACCATGTTCGGACTCTTGAGGCTGGATTGGATGGCGCCCAGGTAGTCCTTGGCGGCCTGTTCGCTCATACCGGACTTCTTCCAGGCGTCCAGGTTGTTGAAGTGCGAGGCCCGGTACGGATTGAACCCGGTCTTGCCAATCGTCACATCCAGGCTCGACTGCGCCGGCGCCGACACGTAGGAGAGGAAGGCGAAGGCGGCGTCTTTCACGTTGCCCGGCCGCGCCTTGTTGATGGCGCCCGACCAGCCACCGAAGGCGGCGAAGGGTGCATGGTTGACACCGTCGATGGCATTGGGGCAGGTGGTGGCGTTGCAATCGACCAGCGAGCCCGTCGCGCGATCAAGTACCCGCTTCGAGCCGGGAAGAATGACGGCACCGACTTTGTCCTGGACTGTGGATTGCGACTTGTCGACCGTGAGGGGGCCGATGTCGCCCCAGTCGAGCGAGAGGGCGCAGCGGCCCGAGACGAAGAAGCCGCGCGAGTCGCCGACGTCGTTGTTGAGCTGGTCCGGAGGGCCGAGCTTGGACATTTGCTTGTAGATGTCAAGCGCGGCCGCGGCGCCGGCATTGTTCATCAGTGGCTGCAGGTTGTCAGTACTGAAGAAGGCGCCCTGGGACGTCCCCTTCGCTTGAAGGAACGCGGCAGCCACCGAAAGGTACATCCAGTAGGACTGCGCGCTCCGTTTCATGGCGATGCACGAGCCGAAGTCGGGTTTGCCGTCGCCGTTGAGATCCTTGCCCTGGTATTTCCTGGCGATGGTGATGTAGTCGTCCCAGGTCTTCGGTGGCTGTAGCCCGTCGCGCTGCAGCAGGTCCTTGCGGTAGTAGACCATCTGGAAGTCGCCATCGAGGGGGATGGTGTAAACCTTGCCCTTGTAAGTCGCGCTGAAATCGCGGAAGAAGGCACCGACGTCGTTCCACTGGAGCGACGAATCCTTGGTCACCCGATCGCTGAGGTCCTCCAGGTAGCCTGGCGTGACGTAGTCACCCATCCACTGAGGGTCGAACACCATGGCGTCGTAGGAATTCGTTTTGGTAGAGAAGTCGGTGAGGATCTTCTGATAGAGATCGGAGAATGGGACCGTGATCACTTCGACCTTCGCGCCGGTGGCCTTGTTGAACTCGGGCGCGCGCCGCTGCAGCGGCTCGGCGATCTGCGGGCCGGTGAAGGTCACCACCCGGATCGTGACACCGTTGAACTTGCCGCTCGTGTTCTGCTGCGCATTCGTGCAGGCTGTGCCCAGCAGCCCCACGGCTGCGAGCAGGACGACCAGGACTCTTCCCATGTGTCGGCTCATATCCCTCAACACCCCTTCCTGAATTTGACGATGCCGCACACCGCCGCCGCACTCGGGCGTGCATCCCGGGGGCGCCCGATTGGTCGGATGTTAAGGCGTTCTTTTATGCTTGTCAAGGACTTTTCTGATAGGCTGCAAGGAACTTGAGGCGGTATGTCATCCGATATTTGGAGTCTGATGGCCACCGCTGAGGCCAGGCCGGACGGTCGGCGAGGGGCTCGCGCCGGTCGCATCGTCCGGGTCACCGACGAGGCGATCGAACGGATCCGCCAGATCATCATGTCGGGCGAATGGGGCCCCGGGACGCGGCTGCCGCGGGAATCCGACCTGGCCGCCCGGCTCGGCCTGTCGCGGAACTCGCTGCGAGAGGCGGTCCGTGCGCTTTCACTCCTCCGGGTGCTCGAAGTCCGCCAGGGCGACGGCACCTATGTCAGCAGCCTCGAGCCGGATCTCCTGCTCGAGTCCACCCGCTTCGTCTCGCACCTGCTGGCGGACAGGACGGTGATCGAGGTGTTCGAGGTTCGCCGGCTGCTGGAGCCCGCCGCGGCAGCGCTTGCCTCCGTCCGCATGGACGAGAAGGAGCACGCCACCCTGCGACGCGAGTTGGATCGAGTGCTGGCAGCCACCAACGTGGAACAGCTGGTCGAGGCGGACGCGGCCTTCCACGCAACCGTCGCGCAGGCGTCCGGCAACTCGGTGCTGAGCTCGTTGCTCGAGAGCCTCTCGACGCAGACGATGAGGGCCAGGATGTGGCGAGCCCGCCTCGAGAAGGGCGCGCTCGACGCGACAAAGGCCGAGCACTCACGGATCTACGAAGCGATCGACGCGCACGATCCCGAGCTGGCGCGGACCGTTGCCGCCGCGCACGTCGCCAACAGTGAGCACTGGCTACGAGTAGACCTGGCAGCCATTGAGGCAGCCAAGCCCTCAGCGCATTAGTCCACTAAAAGGGTAGCCAGACAAGACCGCGCATCCATCGCTGATCAGCTAACGGAGGCGAATGCGAGCTCGGGGATGGCGTCGATGTCCGGTAGCTCGATAGCCCAGCGATTATCCTGCATCGGCCGGAGGCGCAGGGCGCCTTCCTCGACCATCCCGCGGAGCGTTTGGACGACCGGAAGAGGCCGGCCGCCCGTCCGATCGACGAGCCACTGACCAAACTCTCCGGCAGTCGTCAAATTCTCCTCGTCCGTGGCCGCCAGGATGCCGACCAGCTGGGTCACATCTCGGGGCTGAAGTGGGTGGAGATGGAGGAGGCGGGTCGGCGTTTCGCGCTTGAGCTCCGCGAGCCACTGTTCGAGGTCTGCGTCGGGCCGCTGATCATTTGCCGCCGTGAGGATGAGTAGCACCCGCGTCCCGGTCTCGGCCCAGCGCCGAACGGCGTAGCGGAGCAGATCGCGGGTGCCAGAGTCCGTCCACTGAACGTCATCGACGAACAACAGGAGGGGTTTGCGCCTCGCGAGCGCCATTCCGAGTCGGCTAACGGCTTCGAAAATCCGGCAGCGACCGAGAGAATCCTCTTGACGGATTGGAAGGTCGGGGTAGCGTTCGCGCAACTCCGGCAGGAGCCGGGCGAGCTCGGCAAGCCACAGATCACTCAGCAGATCATCCGGCGCGTTTTCCTCTTCGAGCCGCGCACGCAGGCCTCCGACTACTGCGGCATACGGCAGGCCGTCCAGGTGCTCAAAGGCGTGCCCCCTGATTACGTCGACCTCCGCATCCCGAATTGATCCGATGAATTCGGAGACCAGCCGTGTTTTTCCCACGCCGCTCGCGCCCTGCAGCACGATGACCTCTGTTCGTCCCTCCTGCGTCCGCCGATGCGAGGCTTTGAGGTGCGCCCACTCACGTTCGCGGCCAACGAATGGCGCTGCACCAAGGTCCAGGTCTTCAAAACCCATCGGTGTTGGTGCGACCGCGGATGTGGCTCCGAGGATCCGCTCGCCGAGTTCGGCCATCTGTGGGCTCGCGGTCGCCTTCAGCTCGGCGAGCGTGCGGCAATACGCGTTCCAGGCCCGGCGGGCGCCGGCCCGCTCCTCGGCCTGCAGGCAGGTCTCGATCAAACGCCGCCAGGCGAGCTCTTCATCCGGACTCACTGCGGTCAAGCGCTCGAGAGTGGAGAAGGCGGCAGCGGGCTCGCCGGCTGCGATTTGCAGGCTCGCGAGCCGGTCGAGGATCTCCGCCTCGAGGTCGCGCCAATACGCGCGCTGTGAGTCGATCCAGGATTCGAAATCAGGCGCGTCCGGCAGCAGCATGTCGGCCAAGAAAGGCCCGCGGTAGCGTTTCGCGGCAGCCTCAACCTGGTGGCGGAGCCTTGCATCGGCTGATTGGCGAAGCAGCCGCCCGGCTTCCGTTAAGGCGTCGACGTCGAGCCCGATGGATCCGGGCAGCACGCCGAGCGTGTCTCGCGTAGCAACGAGGACCCGGTCGTTCTGAGTTCCGAGCGCCTGTCGAACATAGTTGAGTGCGGTTCGAAGGCTGGCTCGCGCGTCGACCACATCGGTATCTGGCCAGAGCATGTCGGCGAGCCGCTCGCGAGAATGCGGACCCGGATCCACGGCGAGGTACGCGAGAAGCGCCAGGGATTTCCGAGTGCGAAAAGCGATCGATCGGCCATCGATGGTGAACTCGGCGACGCCGAGAAGCTTGAAGAGAAACCGATCGGTCCGTTCCCGTTTCATATCTATCCCTTCCATGTCCGATCCCCCAGAAACAGCGACTCTCTACATCGTCGTCGACGCGCTGAGTACGAGTTCATGGCCTGGTTTGTTGGGAGCCGGCTGAATGAAATCCAGCAGGAGCCTATTGATCCGATCCGCATGAGTCCAAGCGATTGCGTGCGGTCCGCCCGCGATGACGACGAGCTCCATATCGTCAATCAGGCCGGGTAGCCGCTTCCCCGTCAGGTCGATCGGCAAAATCCGGTCAGCATCACCCTGGATGACCAGGACAGGTACGTCAATCTTTGGCAGGTCGGCACGAAAGTCCGTACCCCACGCGCCAATGCACGCCAGGGCGCCGATGGCAGACGTAGTGGTGGCACCGTTCCAGCTGGCTTGATACGCCTGGTCGCTGACCGTTTTGCCACCCAGCACGTCAAAGTTGTAGAAGTCGTCAAGGAAACTCTTCATCCACGCTGGTCGATCCGCTCGGCAGGCGGCCACGAAGCCATCGAAGACGCGTCGATCGAGGCCCACCGCATTGCCGTCGGTCTTCTTCAGACATGGCGCGAGCGGCGAGACAAGGACTGCCTTCCTGACCCGGTCCGAACCGTAGGCGGCAAGGTAACGAATAACCTCACCGGTTCCCATCGAATGGCCGACGAGAACGACATCGCGCAGATCAAGCTGGCTCACAAGAGCGTTGAGGTCTGCGGCTAACGTGTCGTAGTCGTACCCAAGGTTGGGCTGGCTTGACTTCCCGAAGCCGCGGCGGTCATAGGTGACGACCCGATAGCCAAACTCGAGGAGCGCTGCCTCTTGCTTCTCCCAGGCCTGCCCGCTCAGCGGATACCCGTGGATGAGCACCACTGGCAGTCCCGAACCGTGGTCCTCGTAGGAGAGCCTGATGCTTCCAGAATTTTCCTTACCGACAGTCACGAAAGGCATTGACGTCTCCTTCTCACCCGCGAAATCCCCGGTTGAGCGCTACTCAGCCTCCCCTGGCTGACAGCCTCAGGCCTACCCTGTCAGATGGTCGAACAATGTCGACCGTCAAATGACTGGTCTAATGACCGGTTATTGGTCGGGGTCCGTCCTGGTTGGGCCTAGGACATCAGCGAGCTGCGCACGGTGAGTGACCTCCAGCTTTGGAAAGATGTTGTGGAGGTGAAAGCTGACCGTTCGCGGAGAGAGGAACAGCCTTGACGCAATCTCGCGATTCGTCAGGCCATGCGCAGCCAGGGCAGCGATCTGCCGTTGCTGCGGCGAGAGTTGCTCGACCGCGTCGGCCTTCCGGGGCGCCAGCGTTATCCCGGCCGCCCGAAGTTCAGCCCGCGCATGGTCGATCCATGGTCCGGCACCGAGGCGACTGACAGTCTCGAGAGCCAGCTGGAGAAGCGGGCGAGCCGCGACGATCCGGCGGTGACGGCGGAGCCAGGTTCCATAGCACAACTGGGTACGGGCGAGCTCGAACGGCCACTCTGCGCCGCCGTCGACCTCCAGCGCCGCCTTGAACAGGCCGTCGGCACGATCGTCTGGCGCCAGGAGCGCTTTCGCACGACGGACCACGAGCTGAGCGCGGACTGACGCTCCCGCTTCAGCGAGCTGTTCCAGCTCGGCAACAAGCGAAGACAGCCCGCCGGCTCGTGCTGAGTGGAGCTCCGCCTCGACCAGATCGGCGAGCGCCCAGCGCCGAGCCTCGAAATGCGCGGCCCGGTCACCGGGCGTGAACATCTTGCGAAGTTCGTCGCTCGCGTCGCCCAGTCTGCGGGCGCCCAGTGCCGCGAGGCCGCGTGCCCAGGTGGCAACGGCTACGACCAGCCCGGCGTCGGACGCGTCGACAGCGGCCTGTGTTTGTTCGCGGGTTACGGCGCTGTTCCCCTGCATCGCGGCAACCAGGCCGTCGAGCGCCCTTCCCAGCGCAACCACCTTGATTTGATCGGTCTCGTCCGCCATCTGGATCGCTTCAGCCGCGAGAGTCCTGGCATCAAGCCATCGACCACGCCAAGCAAGGCTGAACCCCAGCGTCACCAGGAACGTCGAGAGCGCGCCCACCTCGCCGTGCGCTCGCATGTCGTCGATGGCAACCAGCTCTAAGTGCTCTGCTGCCATTGGCTGATCGATGAACCAGGGCACGTGTGCCGCAAGTTTCAGCAGTTGGGGCTCCTCCGGAGGCTGCACGACCAAACGGCGAACCGCTGGCATGATTTCACGAGCGTTCCGGGCGGGATCACTCGCGGCCATGATGTAGAGCCGCCATGGCTCGTCCCCCGAGCCTGGCACCAAGCGAACGAGCCGCTCCGCGGCCGCACCGAGCTCTGGCTTGCCATCCAGAAAGCCCAGGCCTGCGGCAACCACCAACATCCCGATCCCTACAGCAGGCGCCTCCCTCATGAGAGCCTCGAGTGTCGGGATCGACAGAACGTCGACCCTCGTGCCTCGGCCCGCGAGGGACTGCACATACGCCAGCGAGATGGCCGCCCGAGCCCGCAACTGGGGGTCATCGGTCACGGCGTCCAGCCGAATCGTGAGTTCCTCCACCCAGCTTCCCCGGCCGGCCGCGAAAGCCATCTCCGCTGCCAGCACCAGCCGCCTTGCTTGCTCAGCCGGTTCCGGGCTGAGCTCGGCGGCGCGCTCGAGGGCGCGGGCGGCGGCGGCGAAACCGGCTCGTACGCGAAATCGTTCGGCGGTCGCCTCGAGTCCGGACGCCACGGACTCGTCAGGTTCGGCAGCCGCCGACGCCAGATGCCAGGACCGCCGATCGGGATCAGCGGCCAGGACCTCGGCGAGGCTGAGATGCGCAGCGCGACGCTCCGAAACCGGAGCTCCGCCATAGGCAATCGAGCGGACGAGGGGGTGGCGAAAGTGCAACTCGTCGCCGCTCACCGAGATGAGCTCCGCTCGCTCGGCCGGGCGCATGGCGTCTTCTCCGAGGCCGAGCGCCGTCGCGGCTGCGACGATCGGCCCGAGCTCGCTCCCATCCGCCGACGCGGCCACCGTGACGAAGCGCCGAGTCGACTCAGGAAGACCGGCTAGACGGTCGCCGAAGACCTGCTCGAGCCGCGTTCTTGGCACCGACGAGTCGGTCGGGGCCGCCTCCGCCCTCATCTTGTCGCCCCCCAACGCCCATGCCAACTCGATCAGCGCCAGTGGGTTGCCCGCGGCATCGGCGAGCACACGGTCGCGCAGGAGACTCTTCATGCTTCGGCCCTGTGCGGCGAGGAGCTGGCGCGCCGCCTCATCCCCCAGCGGTTCGAGCACCATCCGTTGCGGGGCTTCGCCGAATGGCCTTACCACATCCTCGGCTCGGCTGGCAATCACGACGGCGATCGGTTCGGCACTGAAGCGGCGTACGGCGAAGGCGAGCGCCTCGAGGGAGCCGCGATCAAGCCAATGGACATCGTCGAGAACGAGCAAGAGGGGTTGATCCGCGAACTGGGCAAGTAGGGTCAAGGTCGCCAGTCCGATCAGGAATCGGTCCGGGGTACTTTCCTGACCAATGCCGAATGCGCACCGGAGCGCCGCAGCCTGTCGGGTTGGCAGCCGCTCGAGCTCCGCCATGGCTGGTCGGAGCAGCTGGTGGAGCCCTGCAAACGCCAGCTCTAATTCCGCCTCGACTCCGGCGGCTCTCAAGACGCGGAAGCCCGAGCCTGTTGCCTTACTGGCCGCCAGATCCAGCAGTGTGCTCTTGCCCAGCCCCGCGCCCCCAACGAACAGGAGCGCCGCGCTCGACGATCGAGCACGCGCCAGCACGGCATCGATCAGCGCAACCTCCCGGTCGCGACCGATCAGGCGTGGCGCCTCGCCCGGCTCCAACCGGCTCATTGAGCAAGGCTACGCGCGTTTTCCATGACTCAACCTTAAGCACCGCGCTGATCATCGAGTCAAGGAAATCCTTAGTCCTTGCGGCAGATCCATGCTCTGACGATGCGGGACTTCCTCTCACGGTGCTCTTGCGGGCGACGCCGAGAGTTTCGGCTGGATCAATCGCTGATTACATCGTGATGAGTACCGCTGCCCCGACGGCCGCTCGACTCGAGACGTTTTTCGATTGGCTGGCCAATCGTGGGCATGTGGCCTTGCTCAACCACGTAACCGGGACGGTGCAATTCGACGTTGGAGATGGGGACCACTGGTGGGTGACCATTCGTCGCGGTGACGTCGCTGTCAGTCGCACCCCAACCAAAGCCGATTGCGTCCTGGCCTGTGACACCGAGACTTTCATCGGAATCATTTCCGGCAAACAGAACCTCGTCGCAGCGGCGATTCGCGGCGCGGTGAAAGTCAGTGGAGACATCGCGCTGGGGCTCAGCATTCAACGTGTGGTCGGCAACGATGGCCAGTAAGACCGTCAGCATTCTCGAGGGCAACACCTTCGTCGTCAGCGACCTGGCTGGAAACATCGATGCGTCGCCCGTCGACACGCACGGGTTGTTCGCCTGGGACACCCGGTTCCTGTCACGCTGGGTACTGACCATCGATGGACAGCGACCCGGTGTCCTGTCCACTGACGACCTCGCGTACTTCTCGACCCAGTTCTTCCTGGTGCCCGGGACCGGCACCGTGTATGTGGACGCGGATCTGTCGATCATGCGCAAGCGTTCGGCACGAGATGGCTTCCGCGAGGACTTGCTGATCCGCAATGAGGACACAAAACCGAAGGACCTCGAGGTCCGCCTCCAGGCGGCAGCTGACTTCGCCGACTTATTCGAAGTCAAGGACGCGCTCGCCAAGAAGGGTCAGACCTACCAACAGGTCACCGACGGCCGACTCGTGCTGGGCTACCGTCGGGAGACGTTCGTGCGTGAAACCTGGATCACAACCAGTGTGCCCGCCGTGATCGATTCAACGGGAATCACGTTCGGTGTCCACATTGAGCCTCACGGCGAATGGCGCGCCTCGATCGACGTGCGCGTGCCAGCTGTGCTGAAGGCGACGCCAGAAGAGGCTGTCACCGGCGGCGTCAATGCAGCGTCCGACACGGACGCGCCCGTGCCATCCAAAAACCTCGACGACTGGCTGAGTACAGCGCCGAAGCTGACGTGCGAGTGGTCGACGCTCGAACAAACCTACCGGCGCAGCCTGGTCGATCTCGCCGCGCTGCGGTTCTTTCCAGGATTTGTTTCCGGCTCCCTTCCGGCCGCCGGCTTGCCGTGGTTCATGAGCATCTTTGGCCGCGACAGTCTGATCACGAGCTACCAGGCGCTACCGTTTGTTCCGGAACTGGCCGTCACCAGCCTGCGCGCCCTCGCCGCCTGGCAAGGCACGCGGCATGACGAGTTCCGAGACGAGGAGCCGGGGAAGATCCTGCACGAGCTCCGATTCGGAGAGATGACGGCGTTCGAAGAGCGGCCGCACTCCCCCTACTATGGCTCGGCCGACAGTACACCCCTTTTCCTCATCCTCCTGGACGAAACCGAGCGCTGGACCGGCGACCGCGCCCTGGTCGAGGATCTCGAGGGTGAGGCACGAGCCGCGCTCAACTGGATTGCCGACTACGGAGATCGCAACGGCGACGGCTATGTCGAATACGAGCGCCACATGAAGACCGGTCTCGAGAACCAGTGCTGGAAAGATTCGTGGAATTCCATTCTGTTCGCCGACGGCACCATGTCGAAGCTGCCGCGGGCGACCTGCGAAATCCAGGGCTACGTCTACGATGCCAAGGTCCGCACCGCCCGGCTGGCCCGGACCTTCTGGAACGACCCGGCGCTCGCTGATCGTCTGGAGCAAGAGGCGGCTGACTTAAAGGTTCGATTCAACCGCGACTTCTGGCTACCGGAGCGCGACGCGTTCGCGCTTGCGATCGACGGGGATGGCCGCAAAGTGGACTCGATCACTTCGAATATCGGCCACCTGCTCTGGAGCGGAATTGCCGACTCGGGACGGGCGGCGGCCTGTGTCGCGCACCTGATGAGCGACGGGCTCTTTTCAGGTTGGGGGATTCGGACGATGGCCGAAGGTGAGGGGGGATACAACCCGATCGGCTACCACCTCGGAACGGTATGGCCACACGACAACAGCATCATCGCCATGGGGCTGAGGCGGTATGGTTACCGCGAGCAGGCCGCCCGCGTAGCGATGGGCATCCTGGAAGCGGCCACCTTTTTCAACGGGCGCCTTCCTGAGGCCTTCGCGGGTTATCGCCGTGAGCTCACACGGTTTCCCGTGGAGTATCCCACGGCGTGCAGTCCGCAAGCCTGGGCCAGCGGCACGCCACTCCTGATGCTGCGGGTTTTACTCGGCCTCGAGCCCGTCGGTGACCACCTCCTGGTCGACTCGGCGCTCCCAGACCAAATCGGATGGTTGCAAATCCTCGACGTTCCGGGGCGCTGGCAGCGCAGCGACGCCTTTGGCCGCGGGCGCGATGCGAAACCCGCTGTCTAACGCCGGAGGGCGAGCTCTCACGGTGCTCTTGCGGTGCGAGCGCAGGCTGCTGACTCGGCGCTGGGTTACCGCATCAATGACCAGCCGCCGATAAGGAGGTCGCAAACATGGATCAGGCACCGACTCTGGATCAGTCAATTACCCGAGGCTCCCGCTTGCTCGCGCTGAGTGGCGCCGTGGGTGTCATCTTCGGAATCGTCGCGCTTTTCTGGCCGAACATCACGCTCCTCGTGCTGCTCGCCCTGTTCGGGGCCTACGCCCTAGTGACGGGCGCTTTGAGCGTCGGTTACGGAATCAACTTTGCCACCCATGGGGCCCGGCACTGGGTGCCGATGGTGCTGGGGGGTGTGGCCGGTATCGCCATCGGTGTTCTCACGTTCTTCCGGCCCGGCATTACCGCGCTCGCGCTCGTCTTCGTGATCGCCGCCTGGGCAATCGTGACCGGCGTCTTCGAGTTCGTGGCTGGCATCGAGTTGACGGGCATGGTCACGAGTGCCTGGACGCTGTGGCTGGCCGGCCTGCTGTCGGTGGCGTTTGGCGTCTTGATCGCGGTTCGACCGAGCTCCGGGGCGCTGGCGCTCATCTGGATCATCGGCATTTACGCCATCCTCGGTGGCGTTGCTCGGCTGTTCGCCGCCTATCGCGTGCGCAGCGATCTCGGCGCCGTCAAGGGTGCCGTTCGCAGCATGGAAGGCGCGTCGACTCGCTAGTCCCTCTCCCTGGGAGGCGCGCTCGCAGCTGGCGAGGCGCCTCCCACACCGCTCGGCGGACGGATGACGAAAAGACCCGATAGGAGGCAATTCACCATGGCCGACACCGAAGGAACCCTCACGGAGGACGTCGCCACAAGCATTGTTCTCGGTCAGACGATCTATGACCGCGACGGCGAAAAAGTCGGCACAGTCGACGACCTCGACCGACACACCGGCTGGATGAAGGCCGAGGTCAATCCGTTCTCGAACGAGGCGCTGTACATCCCGTTGAGGTTCGTAACCAATGTCGACCCTCACGAGCTGTACCTCTCCCGGTCCAAAGAGGAGCTTCGTCGCGACTATGCCGATCCGCCGGCGCGCTCCACGCTGGTCGAAAAGCTCCTGGGCGAGACCATTGCGACGACCCGCCAGGCGAGCGGCTACGACGGCAAACCAATGGTCGTGGAAGAGGCGAATGTTGACAGAATTCGGAGGCGCATCGTCGTGGGCGACCTCGTGCTGACGTCCGATCAGATCGACCTCGGCGCGGTCAAGCGCTACGATGCAACGACCGGCTGGATGCTCATCAGCAAGGGGCTGCAGACGCGTAATGACCTCATGGTGCCCATCACCGCCGTCAGCCATGTCGATCGCGACGCCGCCGAGATATATCTCGCCGCCTCGCGCACGGACTTGCGAGCAATGCAGCACCTGGAGCCGGTAGATGTCGTGTTCGTGGATTCAGCGCCGGTGGTGGCGAGCTAGAAGACGCCCGAGCATTTCACGCTAGGCGGATCCCTCTCACGATTGTTTCGCGGAGGGCTCGCAAGCTGACACTGCGGCGCTGGGCTAACAACCATCCCAGCCAGCGCTCCGCTGGAGGTAAGCATGTCACTCTCTGATCAACTAACGGATCTCGCCGGCCGAACCAAGAAGCTCGAGGACGCCGCGGCTGCCACCAAAGAAAAGGACCGCGCAAAGCTCGAGCAGCAGCGGGAGCAGCTCCAATCAAAGATGAAGACGGAGGCGCAAAAGATCCAGGCTTCGGCCAGCAAGTCCCAGGGAGACGCTCGCACCTGGTGGGCGGATACGACGGCGCGGTTCGAGCAGCAGCGCGCCGAGTTACGGGCCAAGATGGACCAGAGAAAGGCAGAGCGGCAAGTGGATCGAGCCAAGCGCAACGCCGACGACGCGGAGGACTACGCGACCGACATGGTTGCATGGGCCGCATATGCCATCGACTCCGCGGAGTATGCCGTGATCGACGCCGTCGTCGCCCGAGACGAAGCCGACAGCCTCGTCCCCGCACGCCGCTGACCTGGCTCGCGACCAAGGCGTCAGTGGGCACGGTTTGCGTGCTCACTGACCTGTCCAGCTCCTTGAGGTTCGGCCAGCGCGATGCCGAGTTCGATCGTGCGGCTGTTGCTGAATGATGTGCGCTCGGGTCGCGTGAAGAGCGCCTACCATTTCGAGAGTAGGCAATGAGCAGGGACCCGCAGGTGACCAAGGCGCGAACAGCTCGTGGTCAGGGGTTGGATCAACCGCTAACTGCGCCACTGACCCCATTCGTTGACGCCCTGCTCGTGCCGCGGCGCCTGATCGCGGCTGAACACCAGGGTCAGCTCACGGTGCGGATTCAGGCCGCGACGCATCGCTTCCACCGTGACCTGCCCGAGTCGAGGATCTGGGGCTACGACGGGACGGTGCCCGGGCCGACGATCGAGGCGGAGCGCGGAAAACCCGTCATGGTCGAGTGGCGCAACGAACTCGAAGGCCCGCTGCCGGTGATGGAGACGGTTGCTTCCAAGCACGCCTACAACGACGGCGTCCCGGTGCAGTGCCTGCCTGGCCTGAGCGGCGGCACGCCCGACCCACGTGCGGGCGCGCTTTCCGGCCACGCGGTGGTACATCTCCACGGTGGTCTCACCCCGGCACCGTATGACGGGTGGGCTGAGAACCTGTTTGCTCCCGGCCAACCAGCGGTCTTTCACTATCCGATGAACCAACGCGCGGCGTTGCTCTGGTACCACGACCACGTGATGGGCGTGACCAAGTTCGATGTGTACGCCGGCCTGGCGGGCCTGTGGATCGTACGGGATGAACGCGAGCGCGAGTTGGGTTTACCCGAAGGTCCGCCGTTCGAGGTGCCGCTGTTGATTCAGGACCGCAACTTCAACCTCGACGACCGCGGACGGCTCACTGGACAGTTGGTCCACAAGACCGATCCGGAAGTAATGGAAGCTTTCGCACCGTTTACCGTCGTCAACGGCAAAGTGTGGCCGATCCTCGACGTGCAGCCGGCCACTTACCGCTTTCGCGTCATAAACGGCTCCAACGCGCGCACGTACCGGCTCGTACTGCTCCGCGACGGCGACTCCGAGCTCGAGCGAGTCATTCAGATAGGGACAGATCATGGGCTGCTCCCGACGCCTGTCCGCCTGCCATCGGACGGACTCGTTCTTGCGTCAGCCGAGCGTGCCGATTTGCTTGTCGACTTCTCCGACCTTGAGCCCGGCAGTGAGCTCATGCTGCTCAACACCGCCTCGGCGCCTTTCGACGGCGCTTCTTTTCCCGCGGCGAGGGCCCGGGAAGCTGCCAATCTCGAAGGACTGCTCCCCTTTCCGCAGGCCATGTGCTTCAGAGTCGTCCCGGGCCCGGGCGCACCGCGAATCATTCCGACTGTGCTCGCCACCGACTACGTGCCGCCGCCGCTGGAGGAGCTGGCGGATGCGCCGCGAAGAGCGATTGTGCTTGTCGAGCGCGAGCTCGAGGGCCAAGCCAACATGCTCACGATGCGCGAGCTCAGGATTGTCGAGGACGACCATACGGGACCGTTGGTCACCGTCACCAATGGCGAGCGAATCACCCGGTACCGCGCGGTCGCCGCTCATTTCGAGGACGTGACGACGTTTTTTCCAGTGCTCGGCCAGTTTGAAGTCTGGCAGCTGATTAACCTGACAAGCGACACGCATCCTATCCACGTCCATCTCGACCCCTTCCAAATCCTCGCGCGACATCCGATGCGCTATCAGATCCCTGACGCCGGCATCGAAGACCTCGATATAACCGCCTCGGTCATACTCGGGCGCGACCCCGATGACGAACTCAGCCACGCGATCGATGACAACGAGCGCGGACTAAAGGACACCATCCGCGTCAATCCCAACGAGATCGTGGAGATCGCCGTTCGCTTTACCACCTATAGCGGCCGGTACATGTACCACTGCCACATCCTGGAGCACGAGGACCGCGACATGATGCGCCCCTTTGTAACCATAGCGCCGGAGCTTATGCCCTTTATGGCCTGACACGGGCCGTCGGACGCCTGGTGCAGCCCGGCTCGAGCAAACCGAGGAATGCGCGCCAATGGCGTGCGCGAGGTGACGCCGACCTTCCTGAACACCTTTGCCAGGTGCTTCGGGCGCCGCGCGCGCTCGCCGGTCGCCAGAAGCTCAACTCTCGCTCGCTCCGCACGGAGGTCGCGTGTCCGGCCCTGCCGGCGGCGATACCACTATCTATATAGGCGGGCCGCCGCGAATCCATAATTAGCGGGTCGCTTACATAGTCAGCGCGGGCTCGAGGGGTGCCAGGGCCCGAGCGAGCTCGAATCGGGAAGCGATCCCGAGCTTCGGGTACACGCGGTAGAGGTGCGCTCCCACCGTTCGATGCGAGAGGAATAGGCGGTCAGCAATCTCGCGATTGGAAAGTCCGGTGGCCGCCATCTGGGCGATCTGCAGCTCCTGCGACGATAGCGGCTGCCGAAGCGCGCTGCTTGGCTCGGCGATGCTTTCCCCAGACGCCCGCAACTCAACACGCGCTTTGTCCGCCCAGGGGTGCACCCCGAGCGCCTCGAACGTATCACGAGCTGCGCGTAGGTACGGCCTCGACTCGGTGATCCGGCGCTGCCTTCGGAGCCAGGCGCCGTACGACAGCTGAAGCCGCGCGTAGTCAAACGGCCATTTCGGCTCAGCGTGGAGGGCGATTTGGTACAGGTTCTCAGCCTCTGACTCGTGGGCAAGCACTGCACGTGCGTATCGGAGGCCGACGTGGAGTAGTGGTGCAGGTGTTCGCTTGCCTAGTGCTTCTAGCTTGACCATGATCTGGCTCGCTTCTTTGCGCCGGTCGGCGCGAACCGCGGACTCAATCACGTAGCCCACGGCCAAACACGACTCGTACTCGCTGAAAGCCATATCGTCGGGGTCAAACATGCGAGCGAAATGGTCGAACGCATCAGAGTAGCGACCGACGGTCATGGCGGTGAGGCCGCGAGCGAGCTCTGCGGCGGCCAAAATGATTGATGGCCTGAGCGCCCTTAACGGCTCGGCTGCGTCAGTGATGAGCTGCTGGGCAAGCTGGTCTTCACCGCGCAAGCCCAGCAAAAGTGCGCGCGCGGTTTGACTTTGGGCGATAAAAATCGATTGCTCCGTTTCAATCGCCAGGCGGTTGCCTTCATCGGCGTCGCGGATAGCATCGCCGAACTGACCGAGAACGATTGCATCCCAAGCGCGAGCGACAAGAAGCTGGGCGAGCAGACCGAGCCGGCCCTGAGCTCGAAGTCCGGAAGCCGCACGGTTCAATAGCTCCATCCCTTGTCCGTAGTCACCGGCTGCGGAGGCGGCGAATCCGAGCAGCTGCGTTTGGAATGGGTCGGCGGTTTCAGGTTGAGCAGCCTTAGCCACCGCGAGCGAAACGCGCGCTCCAGTTTCCACCGGTGCGGCGAACGAAAGGATCTCCAGGACCCGCGGATCCAACTCATCACCGCCGATCTGTTCCACCGTCTCAACGACGAGCGTTCTTGCTCTAAGACCCGGATCGGCCCAAAAGCAGCGACGTGCGGCGCCCTGCAAGAGATTGAGCGCCAGGTTACGGTCACTCTGGGCTGCTGCCTCGCGGGCAATGGCGACCAGCTTTGTGATTGCGAGCGGGTCGCCCGGCATGCCGTCGTGGAAGATCTCGCGCAACCAGGTCATTCGCGCGACGTCGTGCGGCGTGAGCTCCAATTTAGCGGCGGCATCGAGGAGCCGACGCACGACCGCCGGTTCTCCCAGCTGAAACGCCATCTCGGCCGCAGCCAGAAGCCGGCGCGCCCGGACTACGCCGTCCGGGGTCAATGAGGCGGCCAGTTCTTGAGCGCTCAGCGCGATCGTGGTGGCGCCTCGACCCTGCGCTCGAGCGGCGGTTGCCTCGAGATCCGCCGCGGCGCCCTCATCCGTGCCGAGCACTGATGCGGCGCGATGCCAGGCGTGGCGGTCCGGATCCGCGACGACCTGGGCCAGCGCGCTGTGGGCGGCCCGCCGCTGTGCGGGAGTCGCGGCTTGATCCAGTGCAGATCGGATGAGGGGATGGCGAAAGCGGACGTCGCTGCCCGCGATCAGCAAGATCAACCCCGAGTCGAGCGCCGGCTCCAAAACATCGACCGTAGCCTCATCCCCGGTCTGTATTCGGGCCGCGCCCACCACCTCGGCCAGGCTGGGCGCGTCGTCCAGCGCAGCGAGAAGCAGGGCTGATTGCGTCTGTTTGGGAAGTTGTGCGGCCTGGGCCGAAAAGCTGCGTTCCAGCCGGTCGGTCAACGGCACGGTCATCTGCCCGGTCGGCGTCTGCCAGCCGTCAAGGGTTTGCTCGCTCAAGGCACGTGGCAGTTCAACCAGCGCCAGGGGGTTGCCCAGCGCGTTCGTCAGAATCCGGCGGCGCGTAAGACGCTCCAGATCCGGGGCAACCGAATAGAGCAGTGCTACGGATGCCTCATCGCTCAGAGGCCCAACATGTATCTCCGACAGATGTGCGGATCGCAGCGCGGCCTCGAAACCATCACGCAAACCGATCACGAGAACGATATGGGTGGACTCCAGGCGGCGGGCGATGAAGGTCAGAACCGAAGAGGTCAGGCCGTCGAGCCATTGAACGTCGTCGGCGATCAGGACGATCGCCTTCTCCCCCGCCGCCTCGTCGATGAGATTGAGGGCGGCAAGCGCCACCAGGAACATTTCCGGCGGCGCCTCCGCGCTCAGTCCTAAGGCGGTCAGCAGGGCGGTCTTTTGCGGTGCCGCTAGCCTGTCCGCTGCCGGCAGCACGCTTTGCAAAAGCTGGTGAAGCCCGGCGTATGGAAGGTGAGACTCGCTTTCCACACCGGTCACCGCGAGTACCTTGTAACCGCGGGTTCGGGCCTCATCCGCGGCGACCTTGAGAAGGGAAGTTTTCCCGATGCCCGGCGGGCCGCTGATCAGGAAAGCGCCTCCGTGCTCGATCGCCAGGCGGAGAGCGGCGTCGAGCTGGGCAATTTCAGTCTCGCGTCCGAGCAGCACCGGGACCCCTTCTCCTCATGACTATTCTGCGCTACGGCGAACCGCGCCGCACGATCTCGGGCTCGAGACCGGCTGGAAAGCTCCTGCAACTCCGACTACCATGTGATAGGAGGGTTTGCGTTGGGTGCGACCGAGCCGGGCGGGCCAGTAGCGAGCGACACTATCCGCGCCGCCCCCAGGCCCGCGCTCCTCAATCGCAGACTAGAGAAGGCAGCTCTTAGCGCCCTGCTCGACGCCGTGCGGAACGGACGCAGCGGAACACTGGTTCTCTACGGCGAGCCGGGAATTGGCAAAACCGCCCTTCTCGACTATGTCATCGAGTCAGCGACGGATTTTCGACTTGCGCGAGCAACCGGTATTGAGTCAGAACTGGAACTGAGCTATGCAGGGGTTCATCAGCTCCTCATCCCCTTCCTTCCACGTATTGATCAGCTGCCTCCGCCCCAGCGGGACGCGCTGGCATCGGCATTTGGACTCGCCGGGGGCCTCCCTCCCGATCGATTCCAGATCGGGCTTGCCAGCCTGACTTTGCTCGACATGGCCGCCGTCGATCAACCGATCCTGTGTGCGGTCGATGACGCGCAATGGCTCGATCGCGAGTCAGCGGCAGTGCTCGCGTTCGTGGCCCGCCGGCTCTACGCGGACCGTATCGCGATGCTCTTCGCGACAAGGGATGAGGCGGAATTTTCAAAGATCTTCACCGGACTACCTGCCCTTAATCTCGCCGGAATCCCGGACGCCGAGGCGCGAGACCTGCTGTCCACCGCTGTCCCTGTTGTTCTCCGTACCGGCGTTGCGGATCGGGTCGTCGCCGCCGCGCGCGGGAACCCATTGGCCATCCTGGAGATCAGCTCCGATCTAACGCCAGGTCAGCTCGACGGCTCGTCATTGCTTCCTGAGCCGTTGCCGATCGGAACCAACCTTAGGGACATCTTTTTGCGACGTGTGAAATCGCTGTCGACCCAGGCGCAGACTCTCTTGCTCCTTGGCGCGGCTGAGCCCACTGGGGATGCGAGCTTGATCTGGCGGGCAGCAAAACACCTCGGCGTCACAGTCGAAGGGGTCACGATGACGGAAGTCGAGCGCTTGATCACGCTCGGCCCGCAGGTCACGTTCCGCCACCCCTTGATCCGGTCGGCCGTCTACCACGGCGCGCAACTTCCTGAACGTCGGCGGATTCACGAGGCGCTCGCGGAGGCGAGCGACTCTGGGCTGGACTCCGACCAGCGGGCGTGGCACCGTGCCGCGAGCGCGATCGGGCCCGACGACGACATCGCCCAGGAGTTGACTGGGTCTGCCGAGCGGGCCAGACAGCGTGGAGGTTATGCGGCCGCCGCCGCGTTCCTGGCACGCGCCGCTGAACTCAGCGTTGTGCAGATTGATGCGGCCAAGCGCAAGCTGGCTGCAGCCCAGGCTGAGCTCGTCAGCGGGCGCCCTGAACGCGCGCGGGCGTTGCTCGACCAGGCGTCGCCGCGACTTGTGGACCCCAGAGCTCGCGGCGAAGCGCAGAGGCTGGATGGAGCCATCGATTACGCTCGGGGGCGGCTTGGCGATGCGCCTACGACGCTCCTCAAGGCGGCGCGCATGCTCGAAGCAGCCGACCCGCGACTTGCTCGCGAAACCACGCTCGAGGCGCTCCAGGCAGCAGTCTACGCAGCCCGGTTCGCTCACGGCGACGGTGCACGCGAGGTCGCAGCCGCTGCTCGAACGCTGCAGCCAATCAGTCCGTCGAATCCGGCACTTTACGACTTGCTTCTGGCCGGCTTTGCGAGCTTGTTGCTAGACGGTCGATCTACTGCCGTCCCTGTCCTTCGTCACGCGGTTCGGGCGCTTCAAGCAGAGGACGCCAGCGGCGACGATGCCCTCCGATGGTCAATGCTCGGCTGTCTCGCCGCGAGCGAGATGTGGGACGACGAGGCGCAGCACGGTTTGGCCAGCCGCTGGGTGAAACTCGCACGCGATCGTGGCGCCCTCACCACGTTGCCTGTCGCGCTGAACTATCTAGGTTGGTACGAAGTCATGGAAGGGCGGATCGTGCCAGCCGAGGTGTACCTGGACGAAGGCCTGCAGATCTCGAGGGCCATCGGCAATCCGGGCATCGTGGGAGCATCCGGTGCCGGCGCGTTGCTCCAACTCGTCTGGCGCGGCCGAAGCGACGAGGCGCGGATGGCCGCCGCGGAGATGAGCCGGGATGCGCGAGAGCGCAGCCAGGGGGCCAGCCTCACACACGCGAATTCAGCGCTAACGGTGCTCGAGCTCTCGCTTGGCAACTATAAAACCGCGATGACCCTGGCCCTCGATGTCTTCGACGAAGATATGGTTTATCTTGGCACGCTGACCTTGCCCGACTTGGTCGAGGCCGCGGCGCGTAGCGGAGATCGACATGTCGCACACCAGGCGCTTGATCGATTTCGCGATCGCGCACAAGCCTGCGGAACAACCTGGGCGCTCGGTGTCCTGTCGCGCTCAGTAGCGTTGCTGACTACTGATCCCGCCGCGGAACAGCACTACCGGGAAGCAATCGAGCGCCTCGAACGAACCCGGATCGCCACCGAGCTGGCCCGCAGCCATTTGCTGTACGGGGAGTGGCTTCGCCGGCAGGGTCGCAAGCGCGATGCCCGTGAACGACTTCGCGCGGCCCACGCCATGTTCGAGTCAATGGGCGCCCAGGCGTTCGCCGAGCGCGCCCGGGCTGAACTGGTGGCGACGGGGGAACGCGTGCGAAAACGCAGCGATGAGACTCGCGACCAGCTGACGCCGCAGGAGTCGCGCATCGCGCGGCTGGCAGGGGAGGGCTCCAGAAACCAAGAGATCGCTGCGCAGCTGTTCATCAGCTCGAGCACCGTCGAATATCACCTGGTGAAGGTCTTTCGCAAACTCGGCGTCAGCTCACGCGCCGAACTTGCGCACACGCTCGTAAACGCCCGCTAACGCCTGGCGATCTCAGGCTGCGGCGCGGCCGGCGGCGACACGGCCGACCTCTGGGCTCGGCCGCCAAGGACTTCCTGAAGAACAAGGCGCAAGATTTCCGCGACAGGAATCGCGATCAACGCCCCCAGGATGCCCATCAGCGCTCCACCGATCAGGACGGCGAGAAAAACCACCAGCCCTGGCAGATGCACGCTGCGGCCGTAGACGATCGGATTCAACACCTGGCTCTCGATTTGCTGGTAGACGATGATGTAGGCGAGCAGGATCAGCGCCTTGATGGGCGAGACGGCGAACGCCGCCAGGATGGGCGGGATTGCGCCCAGGGTCGCGCCCACCATCGGGATCAAGTCGAATACAGCCAACAGCAGTCCGAGCGCCAGTGCATAGGGCACGCCAAGCAACGTCATCCCGATGGTGACTCCCGCCCCAGCGATGAAGCTGATCGCGAGGTTGCCGCTGACGTAACCGGAAACTGCGTTCGCCGATGCGTCGAGCAATCGGTGAAGTCGCGGGCGGTGCGCCTCTGGGAAAAGGTCGACGGCCCCGTCGACGATCCGAGCGCCGCCGTCCAGGAAAAAGATCATCAGGACGAATACCGTGACGATGGCCGTCACGAGGTTGATGGCACTCGCGGTTACCGACGCAAAGGAGCCGACCGCGCTTCCGACTTGCCCGGGAAGCGCGTCGAGTTGCGACCGGAGCGTTTGAACGAGGCCGCCGAGACCGAGCGGCGTCGCGACGCCCATGACCTCGCTGGAGAAGCCGCCTGGTTGGCGCAGCACATTCGCGATTCCTCGCACCTGTCCAACCAGCGATGGCAGCGCGAGTGTCGCGATGGCGATGATCGCGCCAAACAACACGACGAGAACGATCAGGATCGCCCACCTTCGCGGGAGGCCACGCCGATGCAGCCCCTTGACGGCGGGGTTCAAGGCGACTGCCAGAAAGGCCGCGACGATGATCCACTGAATGATCTCAGCCAGCCGGTAAACGAGGTAGCCGGCGAGCAGGAACGCAGACGCGCTGAGCAGGATCACGATAACGGCGCGAGACAACGCACGGGAGCTGGTCATGAGACGTCCACGATGTGACACGGGATTTCAGCGTTCTCATCAAGGAGGTAGCTGGCGCACATGCGGTGGTAGCCATCGGCGATCATCAAGGGCGCGCCATCCGTCCATCGGCCGCGCACGAGCAGGATCGGTGACAGCGCTTCGCCGTTCTTGACCTTCTTGAGGTCGGCGGCAACGTGTGGGTTGGTTGCCGACAGCATGGGAAGGCCGCTGGCTCGTTCGATGTCCTTCGCCTTCTTCCGCACCTGAGGCGCTGTGCGCAGTGCGGCGACCACCCGCTTGACTTGCTTGTCGGTCAGGACAAGCGCCAGGTAATCCGCAGCGGCCGGGTAGTCGTGTTCGGCAGGGGCCGCCTTCCAGGCGACCGCTGAGACAACGGTCGGGTTGCTGCTCATGCCGCGGCCGCCTTTGGTTGATCAACGCCCGGCGGCATCGGGATGTGCAGCACGCGCGGCCAGTCGATCCTTGTGAAGACGACGATCGCCGCGATTGACACGAGCTCGAGGATCAGGGTCTTCGGATTGTGCCAGGCACGCAAGAAAAGGTTGTCGAAGTGGTCGTTGACGCCTCTGGCGCCGCCGGCCAGGACCGGATAGCTGAGCAGGCGGCCGACGAAAAAGCCGGCAGCCACCGGCCCGATGCTGGCTCTGGCCATGCCCGCCGCGATGAAGATCTGATTGGACGGGATGGGGCCCAATGCGTAGACGAAGACTTCCAGCGCTCGGCGCCAGTCCGCCCGCTTATTGAGCCAGGACCCAAGGGCGGCGACGTTTTGCTGCCGCTCGGGCGAGAGCAATCGGCGTCCCCAACGCCTGCTAATCCATGCAAGGATGCAGCGCCCAGCGGTCGAAGCAATCGCGCAGCCGACGCACAGTGGCCAGAACGGCAGGTGTAAGACGAT
>WNGM01000484.1_pt1 | contig 32177 bp, 26 predicted proteins | sample 5400571 | NCBI WGS metagenome assembly WNGM01 (sample SAMN13153378, study PRJNA577476) | soil metagenome | isolation source: 100 cm soil or saprolite under Garry oak tree replicate 2 | place: USA:California | collected 2016-06-15 | reverse complement strand
TCCAGCCGCCCCAGCTGAAGCCGACGATCATCGTGACGATACTGCCAACGACAAAACCCCACGCGCCCGCCTTGAACCACTTCATATGACTCTCCTTTGGTCCCTGCGCAGCCCCCCGCTCGCCACATCGCTGCTGGAGGTGCATGTCGCCTTGCTCCACAGCTTCATCCGATCCGCCGGCCGTTGGCTATTGGACCAAGGTCGAACAGGCGCGCCGGCCGCTCGCGGCTAGATTGAGGAGCCAAGACTGCGTGAGCCGGAGGATCGTGCCATCGCGCTTTCGCCTTCCACCGCTGACCCATTGAGGCCGACCACCATGAAAGCCCTGCTCTCCTACGTGTCGTTCCGGCAGCGCGCATTTGCGCTGTTCCATCGCGCTGACCAGCTCAAAGCCAATTCCGACGAGCGGCGAGAGCGCTGGAATCAAGTGATTGCCGAGCACCAGAAGCCGCTGGAACGGCGAGCGGCCACCTCGACGTCGTCCACCAGCGGGTCGGCGGGTCCGCCCTCAGAAAAGACTGATCCGCCCAAGTAGGCTCGGGCCGGCTCACCGCATGAGCAGGCCGCCGTTGACGTGCAGCGTCTGGCCCGTCATGTGCCGCGACTCTTAACCGCAATCGTAGTGGGCAGGCCTGTCTCTCAGGAGCCGCTCTGGACGGCTCCGCGTACCTGATCCGCGAAGGTTAAGAGGCGTTCAGCGATGTCGTCTAGCTGCTCAGTCGTCAATAGCTTTTCGAGATGGGCAGTCGCGCACGCCGGCGCGACGGAGGCGCTCAGCACCGCGTGCTCGTCGAAGCTGCTCACCCTACGTGAGAGCTAGGTCTTTGCTCTCGTTGTGACGGGAATGCTCAACAAGCAGATCGCCTCGGAGCTCGGTGTCGCACTCCTCGCTTCCGTCTCTATGTTCGGCGGCACGTGACCTAGGTCCAATAGCGATCAGACGTACGCACGACTAGGGTGGGTGTGTGAACGATATCGTGAAAGGATGCACGGCCGATCTACGCGAACTGCGTAGGGGCCGCGGCCCCCCCGGAAGCCTGAAGCCGCTACAAATGAGCGTACCCTGGTGTTCCCCGGGATGCTGTTAGGGCCCCCCGTCTAAGCGGTCAGGGAGTCGATACGTCGAGTAGGGATCCAGTGCTTGGCGGGCCTCTGCCGCCAAGGCGTCGGCCTGAATAAAGAGTTCTCGGGAGCTCCCGGCCGTGACGGGGAAACAGCTGCCGCCAATGCTCAGGACGACAGGAGTGTGCCGCTCGTCGAACCGGTGGTGGCTGATTTCGGCGATGATGCGCTGAACGATATTGCGGAGGTCCCCCAATTCTCCGCCGACCAGCAGAACCCGAACAGTAGCGGCGGAGGGCCCGATCTCAATGAGATCGGTATTTCGAATCAATGGGCTGACCACTTCAGCAAGCTGCTCAGCCGCCTCAGCAGGATTGGCGACATAGCCGTTGCGGCTCTGGTGGATTGTCAGCATCGAGACCGCATACCGCAGACGCACAGCCTGGCGGATCTCGAGCTCGGTGACACCGCCAAAGGTTTCCTCGTCGACGATGATGCCGCGGGGCCTAAAGTGCCAGCCGGGCATACCGCACACCTACGAGGTCTGGGAGCGCCGGGGTTTCGGGCGCGCTCCGCGACAAACGTTTCGGGCCACGGTCCACAGGAGTCAAGGAGTGGCGATTGGATCGGCTAGGGCACGGGGGACATCGCTCCACCGGCGACCAGCCGGTGAACTGTCTCCTCGAGTTCGCGGATATTCCCAGGCCATGAGTGCTCCATGAACGTGGCCATCGCGTCAGAGCAGAGCCGGACGTCCTGTCGATGCCGACGGTTGAATTGCTCAAGAAAAAATGATGCGAAGACTGGTATCTCGTCCCTTCGCTGCCTCAGTGGAGGGATCCGGAGCTCGACCACGTTGAGACGGTGCAGTTCCTGCCAGAGGTCGTCATCACCGCCTGTCGGCCCGCTCTGCACTGTCGAGGCGATGACGCGCCCACCGACCCAGATGATCTCGGGGCCGCCGGTGCGCGAGAACTTCCCCGTTCGCAGCACGTACAGGAGCTTGGGGACCAGGGTGCGCGGCAGGGCCCCAATCTCCTCCAGGTAGACCGTGCCGTGGTGCGCGAACTCGAAGCTCCCGAGCCGCTGCCGAAGCGCCAGGGGGCAGGCCCCCATCTCGTGGCCGAATAGATCGGCCTCGACCCGGTCCTCGGGCTGACCCCCGCAGTTCACCTTGATGAAGGAATTCGGGTGACGCGCCGTGGCGGCGTGGATGAGGCGAGCCAGGATGTCCTTGCCGACGCCGGGTTCGCCGCGGATCAGCAAGGGCACTCCGGGGGCCGCACGCTGTGCGGTGCCCACGAGGTCGAGGATCCGCGGGGTCTCTAGAACAGTCGGAACACCCGTCCCGCCAAGAGCAGATATCTTCCTGCCCTCCCTGGTCCGGAAAGAAGTCCGGCCGTGACGGGCGCCATCACGGGCGAACCGGCCCTGGGGTCCCAAGCGGCCTCGCATGGGCGTCGGAGAACTGTCCGGGTGCCGTATCGACAGGAGCCCCGAGCGTCCAACCCAAGAACAGACCGGAAAGCTAAGCGATGGCCAAAGGCTTGTCAATTCGAAATTTTTCGGGCTGGATACACGATTCCCCGCATCAAGTGCTATGCGACCCGCGCAACGAATCATCCTCGCCTGGATTTATGCGGGGAATCATGACGCATCGTCTATCGCGGTCAGAGAAAATCACACAATTCTCGATCCCCTGGCCCCGAGCGAGCGTCACACCGTGCAATTTTGCGATTGTGGACAACGGTGGAAATGTGGATGGAGGCCCGCACCGCCGCCGAGGGGGACTCTTTAGTCAGGGGTGCGTGAGACGCGACGAAGTCCTAACAGACTGAGGTATCGGGGCCTCGGTGGTGGCGGTGATGGAGACGTCGGCAGGTGAGGTACAGGTCCAACTCAGCACGCGATCGCCCGGGTCACTTTCGAAGAACCGCCACGTCCGCGATTTGGCAGGACTTTGGACACGGGTTCTTGCGGAGACGCGGGCGCGGTTCTCGCGCGCGGCCAGACGCGTTCACGCTGGTGGCGACGGCGGTTAGAAGGGAAGTCTTTAGCCTTTTAGTGCTGCGGCCGTGTAGGCGGACGGGGCGGTGCTTCTACAGATCCTCGGGCGCAGGTCCTGGGGCGCCAAGGCCGAGGGGGCGGGGCGCACGGGTGCGTCGGCTTCATGCCGCCCGCCGATACACAACGCCACGTACCGGTACAACTGCAAAGGGTGGCGTATCCCCTTCACGACACCATGATGTGTCAGGACCAATTATCTTGCCGACGCCGAAGCCCAGCCCTCGAAGGGCAGGTTAGTCAGGCGCCGCGATAACACGTCTGTATGCCGGATCCCGTTGGGGATTCGCCCCGTGTTCTGCCGAACTGCCGGCCCCAGGAATTCTGATATACTGATTTTCAGTATGGATACCTACCCCACCATGACGATTCAGGTCCGAGGGCGAGGGACTCTGACCCTTCCGGCATCCCTACGCGAGAAGTACCGGCTCGGTGAAGGGGACCCGCTGACGGTGGTCGACCTCGATGGTGCGCTGCTCCTCAGTCCTCGAGTGCTTGTCGTGCCACGCCTTGCTGCCGAGATGGACCGTCTGCGTCGAGCGCGAAAGCTGTCCTTGAAGGATCTGGGTGGCCCGGCCCGAGAAGACTGAGCCGCTCCACGTTTGCGTCGATGCTGACGTCCTGATCGCCGGACTGCTATCTCGCACGGGCGCCAGTCACGCGATCCTGGTTCTTGGTGAGCTTGGCCTCCTTCGCCTGGTGCTCCCCGAAGCCGCCGTTGCCGAGGTGCGACGGAATCTGGCCGCCAAGCTCCCAGAAGCCGCGCCGCTTTTCGAGGAGTTCCTCCGTGCGGTTCCACTCCAGCTCCACCGCCCGACACCGCACGACCGGGAACGGGCTCGCGAGCTTGCAGACGCGAAGGACGTCCCAATCTTCGCCGCCGCTATCGGCGCAGGGGCCCGCATCCTCGTGACGCACAACATCAGACACTTCCGTTCAGGCGAGGGAGTGCGTGTCGTGCGACCGCGAACGCTGATCGAGGAAGTCCGTGGCTGGCTCGCATCGCTCGGAACGTGATGTGGTGGATGCGTCGTCCCCGAATTGAATCTTGATCAGCGGCTCCGGACAGCTATGAAGCGCCTATGAAGTAAACCGACCGAGATGAGCCTAGACGCTCCGATGGCGTCCCTCTGCAAGCCCATGTCATCGCTGGTTCTTATTGGCTCCTCTTGGTTGTCATGGCGACCGGATTTCCCCTCATAACCCAAAGGTCGCTGGTTCAAATCCAGCCGCCGCAACCACATAAGTAGCGAAAACCAAGGGGTCGATCGATCGACCCCTTAGCGCCTGCTAGGCGTCTGAAAAGCGCGGCACTGTCTTGCGCCATCCGCCACGCCGTAGAAGGCGCGTGCTTATCTGCCCTCCAGCACTTCTGCAATCTGCTCACAAGACACTGGCTTAGTCAGGTGCGCGTCGAATCCCGCCTCCTTGGTTCGACGTCGATCCTCCGGTTGCCCGTACCCGGTCACAGCGATCAGCCGCACGTGCCTCCCCAAGAGTGCTCGCATCTGCTTCGCGACCTCGTAGCCGTTGAGTCCTGGAAGACCGATGTCGACCAGCACAATCTGTGGACGGCTCGACCGCGCCATCGCGACGCCTTGGGGCCCGTCCTCCGCCACCTCGACACGATGCCCGTCCACCTCCAAAGTGACTCGAAGCATCTCGCGCGCATCTGGGTTGTCCTCGACCACAAGGATGTGGTGCGAGGGACGAACCCTCCCCTCAGAGGCTGGCTCCGGTGGCGTGTGAGACCGGGTTCCGAGCGGCAGTCGGACCACGACTTCGGTGCCTCGGCCCAGGCCCTCACTGTGGACCGTGACCGTCCCGCCGTGGAGGTCGACGAGCTTCTGCACCATCGTGAGGCCAATCCCCAAACCTCCCTGGGAGTGTGCCAGAGATGGATCACCTTGCGCGAAGAGGTCAAACACGCGGGGAAGCATCTCCGATGAGATGCCGACGCCGGTGTCCCGCACCCGAAGCACGACGCCGTTCTCCTCTAGGGAGGCCATCACCGCGATGTGCCCCTTCGGCGGCGTGTATTTTGCCGCGTTGTCGAGGAGATTGGTGACGATCTGCTCCAGACGCGTGGGGTCGGCCTCCAACAGAATAGGCTCCTCAGGCAGGGAAATCGTCAACGAGTGTCCGTGCGCGTCAATCAGCGCTCGGCTCGTTTCCATGGCGTGGGCCACCGCTGTCGCCAAGGGCACCGATGACTTCCGCAACTCGATCCGGCCGCTCGTGATGCGGGACACATCCAGTAGGTCATCCAGTAGCCGCGCCATGTGCTTGACCTGCCGATCGACGATTTCGGCCGCCTTCTGAACGGCCGCCTGGCTCGCCCCCCCCAGTCGGATGATCTGAGACGCAATCTGAATCGCCCCGAGCGGGTTGCGCAGTTCGTGAGAGAGCATGGCCAGAAAGTCGTCCTTCGCCCGGTCCGCGGCCGTCAGGCGCATCGCAGTTCGCTCCTGCTGCCGGGCGCGATAGCTCTCGCTGAGGAGGGCGTTGCAGAGTACTTGGAGCAGTTCGCCATACACGTTCGAGCGCGCGCGAGTGAGCGGCAATTCCTCACGGATCCGCCGCGACAGCGCGGCGAAGGTAACGTTGCACTCTTTCGCGAGCCGCCGCACCGCGTGCTCATCGGGGAAGGCGGTCAAGACGTAGGCGGCGACGGCCGCACCGACTACCTCGCCGTTGAGCATGAGCGGGCTCCCGATGACCGCGAGGCTGTGCCGCTGCTCGACGACAATCGTGGACGCCGCGGCGGTCTGAGTCAGGCAGCGTTGAACGCACGCGGCGAACATGCTCAGCGCATGATGGCCCGGCGCCAGAAGCTCAAACAGGGGAGTTGGATGCACCTGCGCAATGGGCCAGCGCGCGTCGCGGCCATAGAGCTCGACGGTCAGGTGGGTCGCGGCCCCGTACTTCTCGAGGGCCCGCTTCCATGCCGCGTCGGGCTCGAAGACGGTCTTGTCGAGCGCCACGACTGACAAGGACGGCGGTTAAAGGGCCCTTTCGGGGACCACCTGGCCACGGCGTTCGGGCGCGCGAGAGATGAGCCCGACATAGCTGGCGAAGGGCACCATAGGGAGCGCTCCAGCGAGCGGTCGCGGGAGCACCTTCATGCCCTGGCCGTTCACGATCTCGCACTCGTGGGTCGTTCGGCGCGTCGGCATTGCCCGCATCTTGGCGACCGTGAGCGCGTGCCGAAAGGTATCGCCCAGCTCGACCCAGTTCATCAAAATGATGTTGTCCACCAGCGAGCTGACCTTGAACTCTCCCATCATCGACGACATGCCGAGCATTTCGGGGTTCTCGTGGTTGTAGACCGCGGTGACCTGACGCTCCTTCATCAGCGCGACGACGGCATGGAAGAAGTCGCGAAAACTGCGTTCGCTGGCGCCCAGGCTCGACCCGTAGGTCGACAAGCTGTCGATCACCGCGCGCTTGGGCTTGAAGTCCTCGACGATCGCCTCAATCTGAGCGAAATGGCGGTCGATCTCGAACTCTTGTGCCGGCTCGTACCACAGATGCACCAGCCCCCGATCGATGACCGATGGGAGATCAATCCCGATGCTATGGGCGTTGCGGAGGACCTGGGCCGGCGGCTCGTCCAGGGTGATCATGAGGCTGCGCTCGCCGCGCCGCGCCCCTTCCGCGATGAACTGCAAGGCCATGACGCTCTTGCCGGCGCCCGAGATCCCGACGACGAGCGTCGTGCTCGCCACGAAATACCCGCCGTTCACTAGCTCGTCGAGCCCGGGAATGCCCGTCGTGACCCGCGAGGTTGGGTCGAACGAGGCGCCCCCTTCGCGCTTGGCACCGCGGGGCGCCTGGACGCGTCGATAGACCTCGAGCCCCTGACCGTTGACGATCCGGAACGAGTGACGTCCCAGGGCATACTCGTGGCCGCGCGACTTAACGACCTCGATCGACCGCAGCACGGCGCGCTGGACCGGCTCGATGCTGAGCCGCAGGATCGTGTCGGCGACGAACTCCTCGGGCGCTCGCATGGCTTCGGCGTCGGCAAACGTCGACTCCAGCGCGAGCATCGCCGTCAGGTTCTCGCGATGCAGCCCCTCGGCAAGGAGATGGAAGGCGTCGCGAGAGTCCCCGCCATTGGGCTCGGGGAGCGGGACGAGACCGTCGACGAAGAGCCGCCGCGCGCCAAACTCTGCGGCCTCCGCAAGGAGCACGCTGTCGGCTTGCAGAAGCTCCTGCTGAAAGACCTGCCGCGTCGTGAATACGATCTTCAGTCGCCCGTCACGCTCGAGTTCGCGCAAGTCCCACCCGAAGAGCGCCGCGTCGCGAACGAGCTTATCGGGCGCCACTTCGAACAGGACGATCATTCCCGGCTCGTGGAACTGGCGGGCGCCGCGATACACGAACTCGACCCCGAGTGTCGTTTTTCCCGTCCCGGCCGCTCCCGAGACCAGGATGGTGTTCCCCCGCGGGAAGCCGCCGAAAAGAATCTCGTCGAGCCCGTTGATTCCTGTTTTCACCACGTCTGCTTCAGGCATAAAGCACCTCTAACCTCCATGGGACACCTCGAACGCTCGCGACGGGTTCAGGCTCGCGACGACCCGCGGATGCTGAGGATTGCCCTGCCGGAGGTGCCGGGGATTGCCGCACTTTGAGCGCGTGGATGACAGCCGCGCGCCCTTCTCGTGTTGCGACGAATCGCAGGAGCGATGAGAGCCACTCGCCGAGCGTGCTGCCCGGCGTGAGAAGGTAAAGCCGCGCGGGATGGGTCGAGTCCGGGGACCGTTGTAGGAGCCCGGCGGCGATCAGGGTCTCGAGCGACTGTGCGACTTGCGGGAGGTCATACCCGACGTACTGGGCGAGGCGTTCGCTGACGAGGAAGGCCCGCGGATGACGAGAGAAGAACAGCAGCAGATCGAGATCGCACGGGTGCCTCAGGCACCCGAGACGGTCAAGGACCTCCCCGATTTGCGGCGGCATGATGCGCTCCTCTACTAGAGACGAGCAGTATGGTCGCCCTCTCTCGGGAGCGCAAGAGGCACTAAAAGTTTGACCAGTCGCGCTGAACCAGGTCGTGCTGATGGTTTCGGGGCGCGCTTCAGCGGCGCGGTCGCTGCGGACACCCGGGGAAGCGGCGCATACGACGGCATCATAAGACGGCGTCATGCGACGGCGTCCTTCTACTCGTGCGAGTGGCGTCCGACGAGTTCCGGCCCTCACGGGTTCAGCACCAAACGGAAGATCTGCTCATCTATTCTCGCCTTCGTCTTGTCTTACGGCAGCGATTCGATCGCGGAGGTTAACTTAAGATCCCGCGATCGAGGATGTCAATGCTTCGTTTGTCCGCATCAGATGCTTTGTGCACGCGCCTCGAGGCGCTCGTGACCCCGTCGAATGGGGTATTTTTTGCGTTGGTGCTCGCGGTGGGTGAATCGGCGGTCGTTTTTCGCGCCCTCAACCCGCGAGACCGCGTCACGCCGTGCGATTCTGGGCCTGTGGACAACTGTGTATATGTGGAGAAGCTGTGGACGGAGGTTAAGGCGGGAGGTTGCCCGCAAAGCGCATCAAGGCGTGCGGCGGCGCTAGAACCGCACCCGGACACGGAATTCGAGGGGGGCCGCTGTGTTTGCCCACGGTACATTGCGGGCCGCCGATTTGAACCAACAAGGCTTTTCGGAGGGGCGGAGTTATTCGCCTTCTCGGCTGAAGGGCAGACACCTCGAACGGTATCCGGAACAAGCAACCAGCCTCACGGGCGAATCCCGTTCCGGTCTCGACACGTTGTCCATCCCGAAAGTTAGCCTGACGGTTGCACCGCCTTGGATGTTTCCGATGAACGTCGCTGCCCGCGGGCCGCAGAATAGCGGTGGGATGGCCGACCGGAGCGTCCGCCCTTGGTCGCCCCGCAGATTTTTCGGATCGTCCCGCGGCGGCGCACGCGAGACGTCGGACCGCCGGTACTTTGCCCTCGACCGTGCCCTCGGCCCTCTAAACCACCCCTATTGGGGCCCACTAGATCCAACAGCGCCGCACGCGTGATCTCCCACTGCTCGCGATGAGAGATCAGCGAGTTACACCACTTCGGCGACGCGGTGCAACCGAGGGCGTCGCGCTCGGTCAATCCAGAGGTCGCGGGTTCAAGTCCCGTCGAGCCCGCCATTAAATCGCAGAAACGAAACGCGGGGTTGTACAATGCCCGCGTTTTGCCTTCTCAGCGCCTCCGGCATCCGGTGCCCAAATGGTGCCTGGCGGCCGCTGACGGCCTGGGCACCGTCGGGTGCTGGTGGCGGTTCGTCGAGCGCGCGCATCGCTTCCCGGAGGTGCTAGGGCGACAGGTGCGCGTAGCGCGTCGTCATTGCGGGTTTTCAGCGCACCTTCTCACCGAAACGGAGGTCGGCATGCAAAAGGCGCGTGGTGCAGCCATAAGCGTAGGGTTACTGCTCCTGCTGGGGATTTGGCCGGGACCCGTGCGGGCCGCTGATACGGTGATCCTCACATGTCGCGTTGGGGGGCCGGTCCCTGGTCCTCTGGAAGTCTCATCATGCGCAACCAGCGCCGGCGTTCCCGTGGCGTGCCCCGTCACTCCACCAGGTCCTCCTCCTCCACCTGGTTTCGGCGCACCATGCGCACAGACATTGGCAAACTTCCTGACGCCGCCCGGCTTCAAGCTCTTGGACGTTCACATAGTCTTCGATCAGATCGTCTATACCATCGTCAACAAACATCCGGTCGGCGACTAGTGGTTCATCGACCGCCGCCGTACCGCCAAGCAGCACACGAGCGCCGAGGATTCCTCGGCGCTCGTTGCGTCTTCACGTCCACCTCAACAGCTCTTCCAACGTGACGAGGCGCAGGCGTCCGAGGCCAGCAGGAGCAGGAGTTGAGCGCGTCTCATCGCGTATTCGCTCTAGGCTGAGGTGTTCACTCCGCACGTCGTGCTGCTCGACATTCGGATGCCAGGCATCGACGGCCATACCGTGCTCGATCACCTGCGAGGAAGCCCGCAACCACCGACAATCATCATCGTCAGCGGCAATCACGAAGAAAACGAAGCGCGGCAGCTCCTGCAGCGCGGCGCGTTCGACTATGTGACGAAGCCCGTCGATTGGGGTTATCTGAAGCGGGCGATCGCTGCTGCTGCGCGGACCCCTCACCGCCCTTTCCGGATGTCCTCCTCGTAGCACTGTCGGTGCATCATCAGGCCGTGATGACGGACGACTTGGTCGTTGCGGATAATGATGGCATCGCAGAGGTAGCAGCGCTCTTCGGGCATTGGCTGGGCAGTGAGTGTTGACGATTCTCGCGATCGCGCGCGCGACATGATCCTTTATCTCACGGCCTGCAATGCCGCCTGCTGAACGGCCTTCCACGGCGTCGCCGCCTGCGCCGTGCCGGCGGCCTCGAGCGGCTGGTGCCTGCCGTGCCCCGCTAGAACACCGGGATCCCCTGGCCGGCGCCGTGGTCGCCGAGGCTGACCTGGAAGCCATGCCGCTGCATGCCCGTGACGACGTCGCCGACGCCGCGCCAGGTGTCGAAGCAGCGGTGCAGGAGCTGCGGCTCCGGCGCGCGCGACCTCCTAGCCAGCGTGGGACTCGCAGGACCTGACCGCCGACCAGGCGAGACGTCAGAACCCGCGCCGGAACTCGGCCGGCAAGAAGGCGAGCGCTCCCAGGAACGACTGCCCAGAGAGGCGCGCCGCGCGAGCGACTCGACCAGCGCGCTTGTGACGCCGCTGTGACGCGGGCCGGAGACCATTGGGCCACGCTGCATGGCAGCGCAAGGAGGCCGTCATGCGATTCGCGAGGCGTCATGCGTCCGTGCTTGGTCTCGTGCTCGCGGGTACTGGTCGCTCACAAGGATCTCGATGAGCTCGGCGTCCGACATGGCCTCGAGCCGTTTGCCACGAACAGCGCTGCAGGAGCGGCAACCCCGGCGCACGCGAAACGGAAGGCGCGGCGCGCATCACTTCGTGCCTGGACGCCCCGGTCGCGAAAAGGTCACGTGCCACGTCCGCGACAAGCGAAACTCCCCCGTCAGCGACTCGCCGTACCTGCGCAGAGTCATGGTCAGGCCCTCGGGGGCGCCGATGCTGTGGCTTGCTCTGAACCATCCCTCGAGGACGATCGTGCCTGGGTCCTCGATGCGTGCGGTCCCGCTCGCAAACCAACTACCGCCGACTGTCGAGGTGTATTCCCAGGTCAGGTTTGACTTGATCGTGAGCTCATAACCGCCTCCGCTGCCGATCCAGTTCCCCGGGAGCCACGTCCGAAGATCGAATGGAACGATCGGGGTCAACTCCACTATATATGTCCCATCGTCCGGAACTATTCGCAGAGTGCGCCTGCCGTTGGCTTCCTGGACCGTTGCCCTCCCGGTTCGCCCGGTTGTGTCCGCCTCCCAGACCACGTCGCCCCCGCGCAGTTGCCACGTCCCATCAAGGCTCCCGGCGTTCATCGAGCCAGACGTGGCATGGTAGGTACCATCGCCCTTGAATGTGATGGTGAGAGGATAGGCTCCCTGCTGCCCCTGTAGGGTCCCACTCCACGTACCAGCGACCCCCGTGTGACTGGACCGGAGAGGCGTCGTCGGAGCAACTGCGACGTGAGGCGACGGAGGCGTCGGTTTTCGATTGTCCTCCAGGTACTGTCTTGCGATGTCGGCGATGTAGTCCAACAAGTTTCGGTCGGTCGCACCCACGGAAAATGCACCGGCCACTGCGCCGGCGCTGCGGATAATTCGCGGCTTGGCTATCACCGCGCCGGTCGCCTCATCCCTCAGCTCTAGATCCATGTCGATCGACGATTCCCCTGCCAGCGCACCAGCGAACAACCGCGTGGCACCGCCTATGATCCGGATCTTCATTGCACGCGGCTGGACGGTCAGCACCTTGTCCGAGGCCGGGCTGTTCGCCCCCTGGGCGTTCCACTGCGCGAGGACCGGCTGCACGCGCGCGTGCACCCTCGCTTCGAGGTCCGTCGCGACCGCCGCCTTTGCAGCGTCGGTAGCGACATCGACGCTCATCTCCATCGGCTTCAGGTCGAACCTCCCGTAGGACGACAGCGGCGTGGTCGGAGCGGAAAGCCGGGCGGATTCTTCAGTCGCGACCTTGACACGGCGGGCGGAATTACTCGCGCAGCCAGAAAGAAGAACAACGGCGACGACCGGGACAAGGAAACGCTTCATACACGTCCCTCCGTGAGTTCCAGTGATCGTTCTCCGAGGGCTACCGGGCGCTCTGAGCAGCAAAGACCTCGGCCAGCGTCTCCCGCATATCCTTCTTGAGCTTCGCGTGAGCTTGCGGGTGATAGGCCACGGTGAACATGACCCCCGAAACGTTCGCGACGATCGGCGTCCGGAACTGGGGATTGTCGAACGCGTGGTGGGCGCCTTCGTATTCGAACAGCTTGACGTTGGCGCCGGCGGTGCGCTGCCTTTCCGCGAAGTCGCGCACCGTCGTGATCGAGGTGGCCTCGTCGGCGGTGCCCGTGAAGAGCCGAATCGGGCGGCTCGCAAGCGTCCCGTAGTCAACGGTGGCCCTGATCGTGGGGTAGATCGCCAGGTACGCGCAGAATTCGAGGTTCTCTGGCGCCTGCGCCGTCAGCGATCGCGTCATGGCAGCCAGCATCGACAGGCCGCCGCCACGCGATCCGCCCATCAGCGCGATACGGGCAGGGTCGACCCGGGGGTGGGTCGCCAGGAGCGCAAGGGCCCGATAGACGTCGTACACTTGCCCGGCGCGACTCAGCTCGGTCTCTGGTGGAAAGCTCCGGATCCGGCGGCCTCTGAAGCTATCGACGAGGAACACGGCCGCGCCCTGTGAGCGCAGCTCACGAGCCCAGGTGTCCTCCGCGGCTCCAACCCCGCCACCGCCATGCGACAGGACGACGGCGGGCACGCGGCCATCGCCCTTGGGTAGGAATAGTTCGCCGGAGATGGTGGCGGGCTGCCCGCTCTTGACGCCGCCCCAGAAGTCGCTCGCGCTCAGCGTCAGCGTCTGGAACTCGACGTCACCCTTGGGGCCGTGGGCCATCGTCGTGACGGGCTTGGCCGCGGCGTGAAGGACGAGCCCCCACGAGACCAGCACCGTCAGAGCCAGGACCATCACAGATCGTGGACTCGCCATGGTTCACATCGTAGCGCGCCGGACGCTTCTCGCGGAAAGAATAAGGCTCAAGCGCTTACAACGCGCGATCCATTGGCCCGCGCTCCGGTGACGAATGTCACCAGGCCGCCGCCCAATGTGGGTAGGCCCGCAGTAGTCGAAAGATTTCATCGAAGTTGGCCGCCAGTCCGAGTCGGTCTTCGGTCGTCTGCGTGGCTACGAAAAAGTCGTGGTCGTCGTCGACATAGGGGCGGGACCTTAACATCGAGCCGAAAGCTTTTTGGACGATCGTCCTCAGATTACTCAGGCTGTACTCCCCGATGCGCTCAAAAGACATCGACAACGTTAGTCGTGGATTGTAGATCGTATGCGCCAGCTCGTGACCGTCCACTGGCTCTGGCCGCCATAGACTGCCGTCTTCCGCATATAGCTGTGAGTGCCGCCAGTAACGGCGCGTAATGGAGAGTGTCTTTGCCTCGACGTATCGTGGCCGGTAGTCATGAAGGACCAGCCACCGATCTTCGCGTATTTCGATGTGTCGCACGTCCTCGTCCTAGTCCAGACATGCGGGCGATCGTAGGCGGCTTGCGTTGCCCGTCATGCCGCGGCTCTCATTTTCGTGGCGCTGGCTCCGCACGCGACGCTCGGGCTCGCATGGCTCAAGGGTGAGGAATCCGAGGGCGGCGGTGAGCAGGACGCGCCGTGGAGTGAGATCAGTCATCCACACCAGCGGTGCCGATCCAGGCTTCCGCCAGAGAAGGCAGTCACAAAGACGAACGGGTAGTCACCGTAAGAAGAAAACTGCGGCCAGAGCCATCAATGAGCCTAGCATTACGACGAGCACGAGGGACTCTGTCCAGCTCATCGGATATGCCGGGTCAGTCATCAATTCTGTATCGTGCGGTATCTCGTCTACGTCGTAGCCCCGGTCCCGCCGGTCTTGCAGAGCGTCTCGAATGACCGCGCGCGCGTCTGCCGTCCAGTCGGGTCATCGTGGCTCTTGTAGCGGCCGGAACAGGACCTGCGCGACCCTTAGCGCACCGATGGCGACGGTCACCACGCTCACTCAGCCCGTTCTGCGCCGCGCTCTCCACCGTCGGTTCCGTAGAAAATGAACGTCTTCATGCTCGCCTGCATCATCGCGAGGGTCGCGGCCGCATGTGATTTCACGTCGTGGGTAGTCACGACGATCACTTCGTCGCCTATAACGGTCACGTAAATCAGGCCGGTCTGCTCCGCTCCCGCCACAGAGGCCGACCATTCCACGGCCTTGAAGGTCAGCGATCCGATTGCTCGATCTCCGATGGGCCTGTGGACCCAGTTCTCCCACCGCCGGCTCTTCAGGGACTCGACAGTCATGGTGAGGTACCATTCCGGTGCCGCGACGAGCCGACTGCCGGGAAACACTGTGGCGGGCGCAATCCCCACCGACAACATTGCCGCAGTCTCAAGATCAGCGTGGAGCCGGAAGAAGTTCTGGACGCGCCCCGGCACATCCGCAGGTGCGAGCGCCGCAATGAATCCGCGAGGCAGGCGGATCGAAAACCTGTCAAATCGACGCGGAGGTCCTAGGTCGGCCTCCGAGGGATCGATGGAGGCGCCGTCATACCTCCCGACGTTCTCGCACTCGACCTGCGCGAACAAGCCACGCGCGAACTGCGGTAAATCGTAGAGCGCCTTCTTGTTGCCGCTATCGGACCCAGTGATTTCCCGAAACTCCGTCTCAGACATGGCGGCCCGGAACTCCAGCATGGCGCAGAGACAGTACGCCCGTACATACCGCTCGTCGACGCCACGCTGCTGTTTAGTCTTGATGCAGCCGTTCAGGAAGCCGGCCTTGAAGTTCGTTTCTCTCTGCGTTGCGCTGTCCGCAGCAGCCGGGGGAGGCTGGGCGACAGCCGGAGACGCGACTAAGCCAACCAGAAGAGCGCTGGCACAGAGCTGCTTCAGATCGCGGGGAACGCGCAATTGAAGCATGGTGGCCTCTTCATGTGCAGTGCCCCGGCGACCTCCGGGGAAGCCCCGCCCATCTTTTGATAGTAATTCAGCGCGCAGACGAGAGTCGACCACGATTATGGGGCCGCGGTCGGTGCCCAGGTCCTGCCGGTGCTGCAGAGCATCTCGAATAATTGCGCGAGCTTCCTCCGTCCAGTCGGCTGCGTCGGGGTAGTACATCTGTTCGAGGCGTGATGTCGGCAGATCGGCAAGTTCTCTCGCCAGCTTCTGCCTGTCCATGCACGATGTTATGAGCCCTGGCGAGGCGCCATCAATTCGGCGGCGCTGGCAGGCTGGCACCAGCGATCATTCCGGGGTTCTTGGGATGATCTCGGTGGCTCGTATTACCGTCCCGTCCCAGGTACCGACGCAGCCGACGCCCGCCCGTCCGCCGCTCGAAAGCCTTGATACAGGCGGGGAAAGAAACGCTACGATGGGCTGTCGTGGTGTTGAAGGCGCTCGAGATGGAGGCGGCATGACCTGTCCCCGGTGCCAACATTCGAGCCCGCCTGGGGCACGCTTCTGCGAGGAGTGCGCGACGCCGCTGGCTCGGACGTGCTCGAACTGCGGTGCCCCTCTTTCCGCCACGGCGAAGTTCTGCCACGCTTGTGCCCACCCCGTTGTCACCGGTATCAGCGGCCAATCCCGCTCGCCTGAGTCCTACATCCCAAAGCACCTCGCGGAAAAGATTCTGATTTCTCGGAGCGCGATCGAGGGCGAGCGCAAGCAAGTCACCGTGTTGTTCGCCGACCTCAAGGGCTCCATGGAGCTCATCGCCAACCGCGATCCCGAGGAGGCGCGCAAGCTCCTGGAACGCGTGGTGGAACGCATGATCGAAGCCGTTCACCGGTACGAGGGCACGGTGAACAATGTCATGGGCGACGGGATCATGGCCCTCTTCGGCGCGCCGCTGGCGCACGAAGACCACGCAACGCGGGCGTGTTATGCGGCCCTGCAGATGCAGGATTCGGTGAACCACTATGCCGAGGAGGTTCAGCGGGCCGAGGGCGTGACCGTTCAAATCAGGGTAGGTCTCAACTCCGGCGAGGTCGTCGTCGGCTCCATCAGTAATACCCTGCACATGGATTACACGGCGGTCGGCCAGACGACGCACCTGGCGGCGCGGATGGAACAGACGGCCTCCCCGGGCTCCATCCTGATCACGGCGCACACGCTCGCGCTGGTCGACGGCTTGATCAAAACGAGGTCGCTGGGGCCGCGCTCCATCAAGGGTCTGGAGGCGCCGATCGAGGTCTACGAGGTCGTGGGGGCGGGCCGAGTGCGCTCGCGGCCAGGCGCCGCAACGGCCGGCGGTCTCAGCCGCTTCGTCGGTCGGCAGACCGAGCTCGCTCACCTCGCACGCGCGTTCGACCGCGCCCGCGCGGGGCACGGCCAGGTCGTGGCGCTCGTGGGCGACCCTGGGGTGGGAAAATCTCGGTTGGTCCGGGAGCTGATCCGCTCGGGCCAGACTCACGATGGTCTGGTTCTCGAATGCGGAGCGGTGTCCTACGGCAAGGCGACGCCGTATTTGCCGGTGATCGGGCTGCTTCGGGCGTATTTCCAGGTCGAATCTCGTGACGACGGGCGGACGGTCCGCGACAAGGTCACGGGCAAGCTCGTGCCACTCGATCGATCGTTCGAACCCATGGTGCCTGCGTTCCTGGCGCTCCTGGACGTGGCCGCCGAGAGTGGCGAATGGCAAGCGCTCGATCCGCCCCAGCGGCGTCAGCGGACGCTGGAGGCCTGCAGGCGGCTCCTGCTCACGGAGAGTCAGGTCGGGCCGCTCGTGGTCGTCTTCGAGGATCTTCAGTGGTTCGACTCCGAGAGCCAGGCGCTCCTGGATACTCTGGTCGACAGCCTCCCGGCCACGCGCATGCTCCTGCTCGTCACCTACCGGCCCGAGCATCAGCACGCCTGGGCGAGGAAGAGTTATTACACGCAACTCCGGATCGATCCGCTATCCCCCGAGACCGCCCAGGAACTCCTGGACGCTCGTCTTGGCGACGACGCCTCGCTTCAGTCCCTCAAGCGGGCCTTGGTCCAGCGGACGGAGGGCAATCCGTTCTTCCTGGAGGAGAGCGTAAGAACACTCATCGAAACCGGAGCCTTGATCGGCGGCCAGGGGGCGCATCGGCTGGCAAGGGACGAGACGATCATCCAGGTTCCGTCCACGGTCAACGTTGTCATCGCCGCTCGCATCGATCGCCTGCCGCCCACGGAAAAGCGCCTGCTCCAGTGCGCTGCCGTCGTCGGCAAGAACGTACGGTTCACGCTCCTGGCCGCGATCGCCGACTTGCCGGAGGACGATCTTCAGCGAGCTCTCGCGCACCTGCAGGCGGGCGAGTTCCTGTACGAGACGCGCCTGTTCCCCGATCGCGAATACACGTTCAGGCACACGCTGACGCACGAGGTGGCCTACGAGAGCCTTCTGCATGAGCAGCGACGTGTCCACCACCGACGCCTTCTGGAGACGATCGAGCGACTCGATGCCGACCGGCTGACCGAAGAGGTCGAATGGTTGGCTCACCACGCGGTTCGTGCGGGGATGTGGAACAAAGCTGTCGTCTATCTCTCCCAGGCCGGCAGGAAGGCAGCTGCGCGTTCCGCCCACGTCGAAGCGCTCGCCTGCTTCGAGCAAGCGTTGGAGGCGCTCGAGCGCGTCCCGTCGAGCCGCGAGATGGTCGAGCGGGCCATCGATCTGCGCTTCGAACTACGCCAGTCGTGCGTGCCGCTCCGGGACGACCGGCGGGTTCTGGATCATCTGCGCCAGGCGGAAGTGGCGGCGGAGAGTATCGGCGACGACGAGCGCCTGGGGTGGGTGTTCGTCTACCGCACGAATGGCCTCTTCCTGGCCGGAGACTGTCGCGCTGCGGTCGAGGCCGGCCAGCGCGCCCTCGCGATCGCCGGCGCGCTCGGGGACGCGTGTCTCGAGGAGTCGGCAAACGCCTACCTCGGACAGGTCTATCACTGGTTGGGGAGCTATCGTCGCGGCGCCGAGTTGCTCGAACGCAATCTGAACGTGCTCGAGCGCGAACTGAGGCGCGGCAACCTCCCCATCAGGCAGGAGATCACCTCGCGCACATTCTTGGCCTGGTGCCTGGCGGAAATAGGCGAGTTCACGCAAGGCCTCGTCTATGCGGACCACGCGGTCAAGCTCGCCGAGACGAGCGGCAGTGCGTACGCGCTCGTCCATGCGTGCTCGGGAGCTGGCGTCGTCCACCTCCGCAATGGACGATTTGCGCAGGCCATCGCTGCGGCTGAACGCGCCGTGGAGTTGTGTCGGGGCCGGGACTTCTCGGCGCTGTGGGCGATCCCCGCGTCGATCCTTGGTCCGGCGTACACATCCACGGGACGCTGCGATGAGGCGATCCCACTGCTCGAGCGGGCGGCCGCGATCGCCTCGGTCTTGGGCGCTCCGGTGTTGGGCTTTCTCGGGGAGGCGTATCTGCTGTCTGGGCGCGTGGACGAGGCGCACCGCGTCGGCACCCAGGCGCTCGGACTTTGCGCGGAACGGAATGAGCGTGGATGGGAGGCCTGGACACTGCGCTTGCTCGGTGACGTGGCCGCGCGTCGGGGAGGGCCGCAGGTCGAGGTGGCTGAAGACGCCTATCGTCGAGCGATGCGCGTGGCGGAAGAACTCGGAATGCGGCCACTGGCCGGCCGCTGCCACCTCGGCCTCGGCGAGCTATACCGCCGCACGGACAAGCGCCAGCAGGCTCAGGAGCATCTCGGCATTGCGACGATGATGTACCGCGAGATGGGGATGACGTACTGGCTCGAGAGGGCCGACGCCGCGCTCAAAACGGAGTAGGCCATGCGGGCGAGGATCATCAGGGCAGAGATCGGCGCACGGGCCCACCCGAAACTCATCGCTTTCTCTCCAACCAACACCCCTCGTCGGCGAGCCACGTCCGGCTCGCCGGCTATGGTACCGCCGTGGCCGCGAGACCGGGGCTCGTCGTCGGCTCGAGCCAATTGAAGACCGGCCATGTTTGCGCTAGGCTTCCGCGCGTGAGTTTGATACGACCCGTCGTGGCGATGGTTCTCGTGACCATCGCGCTCCTGCTCACCTCGGTAGCATTTGCGAGCGCGCCTGATCCGACCCGGGTCGGCGAGTTCTTGGATGACGGCGACTTCGATGGCGTCGTCATCAGATCCGACTTGGGGCATACCGCTGCTGCCCGTCGGACCGCGGCCATCCCCGCCAGGAAGATGGTCGATCAACCACCGATTCGGATCGTTGTCGACCTCCTTCGCGAGGCGCCGACGCCCGCGGAGCCACTCGTCGGTTCGCTCCCGCACGCACCCCGCTCCCCGCCCGCGCCCGCTCGTTAAGCTCGCTCGCCGCACCGTCGCCTGACGATCTCTGGGAATCGGACGGAGCCTCGCGCCACGCGCGCGCGCAGGCTGGTGGAGCTACCGATGATGCCTCAGCGCCCGATGCACCACCCATGATTGGCAGCCGTGGCCCTCCGGTGACGCGCCCCTCCGACACCATTACGTCGTGATCTCGTGACCTCCTCGAAGTGCACCTCCGCGCCAGGAGCATGATGATGGACATGCGAGTCAGAACACCGTTGTCTGCGCTGCTGCTCATTGCGTGCGTCGTTGCCGCGGCCACGCCCGCGGTCGCGCACCCGCCGTGGAATCCCTACGACAACACCCGGTTCGCTCCGATCACGAGCTTCGGCCCCAAGGTCGGGATCGAGCTCGTGACCAAGGGGACGAACGACCCGGTGACGGGCGCGCCGATTGGACCGACGCTCACATCGCCGCTCAAGATCGTCACCGCACCGGGACTCACCGGCCACATCTTCATCGTCGATCAGGTCGGCAAGCTGTGGGTGGTCCGGCTGAGCGATAACCATCGCACGCTGTACCACGACCTGAGCGCCCGGCTCGTGACGCTGGGCGTCTGCGGTCCCGACACCTTCGACGAGCGGGGCTTCCTGGGCCTCGCGTTTCATCCGAACTTCGACGGTCAGAAAGCGGGGCCGGGCAGGGGTCTGTTCTACACCTACACGTCGGAGCGACGAGACTCGGGCGTGGCCAACATCGCGACCCCGGGAACGACGGCAGCCAACTCCGATCATCACAACGTGATCATCGAGTGGAGGGCCGCCAACCCTGGCAGCGCGACGGCTCCCGGCATCACCTTCTCCAAAGAGCTCATCCGTATAAACTGGCCGCAGTTCAACCATGACGGCGGCGACATGGCCTTCGGGCCGGACGCCTTGCTCTACATCTCCACGGGCGACGGCGGCGGCGCCGACGACGCGGACGGCCAGGAGTTCGTCACCGCGCCACCGCACAAAGCGGTCTGTGGCTCTGAGCCGATCTTCGGCCACCAGGACAACGGCAACGGTCAGAAGCTCAACACGCCGCTCGGCAAGATCCTGCGCATCGACGTCAACACGACCTCTCCGGGCAAGCCTTATGGCGTGCCGTCCGACAATCCGTTCGTGCGCACGCCCGGCGCGGTGCCGGAAATCTATGCCCTCGGCCACCGGAACCCGTATCGTTTCTCGTTCGACAGGAAGACCGGCGATCTCTATGTCGGAGACGTCGGCCAGAACGACATCGAGGAGGTGGACCTCGTCACGAAGGGTGGCAACTCTGGCTGGAACTGCAAGGAAGGCACGTTGTTCTTCTACATCAACGGCAGTGTGCCCGACGACGGCTTTGCCGACCCGAGCCCCAATCGTCCCGAGCGGACGGGTGACTGCCGCTCCGGACCGCGTCCGTTCCGCGATCCGATTGCCCAGCACGACACCCACCACGAAGGCCATTCCGTCATCGGCGGGTATGTCTACCACGGCAAGGCAGTCCCGGCGCTGCTCGGCAAGTACGTCTTCGCGGACTTCTCGCTGCTCTTCAAGTTCCCCCGCGGTCCTCACGACTACGGCCGCCTGCTCAGCATCAACGCGGGCGCCGGCAGTGGCCTTCGCGCGATCAGCGAGCTGATCGTGCTACCGGGCGGCAGCGTCTCGCTGGCCGTCCTCGGTATCGGCCAGGACGCGCATGGCGAGATCTATATCGGCGGCAATGTCAGCGGCCTCCCTGACTCCCGTAACACCGGCGTCGTCGTCCGGATCGTCGAGGCACCCGAGGCCGACGACAACGGCCAGGGCGACGACGACTAGGCTGACGTCACGACACCTGGGCTCAGAGAAGGGGGCGGCGGCGAGCCGCCCCTTTCGTACGTTCAGGTCTCGTTGCCCGGGTCGCTGCCATGGAGTTGGCGTCAGCCACAGCCGAAAAGCTCGGCGCGGAACCGGGGCCATCGGTGACAATCGGGCGGTGGCTCCCGGCTTCTCCCCGCGCGAGAGGCGGATGCTCGAGTCGCTGCGCACGCCCGCTGGCGTGCAGCGGGCGCTCGACGCGATGCCCTACCATCTCGCGTCCACCGCCTGGTCGCCGCGCCGTGTCCTGCGCGAGCGCACCGCGCACTGCCTGGAGGGGGCGATCTTCGCCGCCGTCGCCCTGCGTGCCCTCGGCTACCCGCCGCTCCTGCTCGACCTCGAGGCCGTGCAGGACACCGACCACGTGCTGGCCGTCTATCGCGAGCGCGGCCACTGGGGCGCGATCGCCAAGTCCAACTTCTCCGGACTGCGCTATCGCGCGCCCGTCTATCGCTCGCTGCGCGAGCTGGCGCTCTCCTATTTCGAGGGCTACGTGAACCTGCGCGGCGACCGCACCCTGCGCGCCTATTCGCGACCGGTGAACCTCGCGCGCTTCGATCGCACCCGTCCGGGCTGGGCGACGTCGGACGGTGACCTCTGGTTCGTCGCCGAGCACCTCGTGGGCGTCCCACACACGCGGCTGCTGCCGCGCGCGCTCGAGCGCCGGCTGGGCCGCGTGGATCGCCGCTCGCTCGAAGCCGGCCTCGTCGGCTTCCGCCAGAAGTGAAGACCGGCCCGGCCGTCCTCGCGCTCGACTTCGATGGCGTCCTCTGCGACGGGCGCCCGGAGTACTTCGAGGCCGCGCGCCGCGCGTACCGCGAGGCGTGGCCGGGCGCGCGCGACGTCCCCGACGCAGCGGCCGCGACGTTCGGTGCCCACCGGCCGCTGGTCGAGAGCGGCTGGGAGATGCCGGTGCTCCTGCACGCCGTCGTCGCCGGCGAGCCCGCCGCCGGGCTGGTCGACCGCGCGGCGTGGCTGGCCACGGCGCGCCGGCTGCTGGCGAGCGCCCGCCTCGAGGCCGAGACGCTCGGCCGGGCGCTCAACGGCGTGCGCGACGCGTGGTTTGCGCGCGCGCCCGACGACTGGGTACGTCACAACGTCTTCTATCCCGGCGTGGTCGCCCGTCTGGTCGAGGCCGTCACGACGGGCACGCCGGTCGCCGTTGTCACGACCAAGGCGGAGCGCTTTGCGCGGGCGCTGCTCACCGCCCAGGACGGGCGGCTCGGGGCGCTGCCGATCGTCGGCCGCGAGCCCGGTCGCACCGTCGCCAAATCCGAGTCACTCACTCGACTCGCCGTTGCGCACCGGCTGCAAGCCGGTGCCGAAGGCCTCTGGTTCGTCGAGGATCTGCTGGAGACGCTCCACGCCGTGCACGCCACGCCGGCGCTGGCTGCCGCCCGCCTGTTTCTCGCGGATTGGGGCTACAACACCCTGGAACAGCGCGCGTCCGTCGGGTGGAGCGCCCACCTACGGCTGCTGTCCCTCGGGGCCTGGGCGGAGCCGTTTGCCGCCTGGCCGCGGTAGAAGTCCCCGGCACCCGCCTTGCTCTCTGGTCCTGCCGAAGACTGTCTGAATGGAGGGCAGCGTGATCACGAGCCTGCTGATGTGGTTCTACGGGGACCGGATCCGGGACGACATCGACGACGTGACCAAGACGGATTGAGCGGGGCGGCGCGGCGCGCGAGCTGACGTGCCCCGCGCGACGGGCGCCTCGGCCCGTGACTGGATCGCGCGGAGCTTCACCCACGTCGAGGACGTCCTCGACGTGGCACTGGGCGTGCTCCTCGCGGCCGGGGCGGTCGTCCTGCTCGCCGACGCGACGCTGACGTTCGTGGCGAATCTCGTCGCCGGCTCCCTGCCGGCCGAGACGCGGATGAAATCGCGTCGTGAGATGTCCATGTGTCACGCCATTTCTGGATGCCCCGTGTCGGAGAGGCAAACGCAATGCCGTTGAGGCATCGTACACACCGGTGCAAATGAAAATTGTGTGCAATCCCTTGCAGGGCTCAATATCGTGGAGCGATATAATCGTGTGGTGAAACCGGCTCGGGCACGACCGCTGGATTATGCGACCCTCGCCGAGTGGCGGTATCAGCTGCGCCTGCTCCTCGGCCGGCGCGAGACCGCGGCGCGGGCCGCGGGGGTCGAGCCCCAGCAGTACGTGATGCTCCTTCAGATCAAAGGGCTGGAGGCTCGCGGCGCGGTGACGATCGGCAAGGTCGCCGAGCGGCTCCAGATCCGGCATCACAGTGCGGTCGAGCTGGTGGACCGTCTGGTCGAGCGTGGCATGGTGGCCCGGCGTCGCCGCGAGGGTGACCGTCGGCAGGTTATGGTGATGCTCCGGCCGGCCGGCGAAGTAAAGCTTCGCCGGCTCGCCCTCAACTCGCTCGCCGAATTGCGCGCGGAGGCGCCGGCCCTGCTGGCCACGCTGCGACGGCTCCTCCGCCACGCGAATGGGCGAGGACGATGAACACGACATCATCGAGAGGAGAACGCGCGATGAGGAGCACAGCGCTGATAGTGCAGGGGATCCTCCTCGTGGGCCTGGCCACGGGTTGTGCGAAGACCGCGGCGACCACGGCGTCGTCGTCGGCGCCGCCGCCATCGGGCTCGAGCATGACGGTGCCCACGGGCCCCCGCTCCATGGACGGCGGCACGCGGCAGGCCGCGGCGGTCGGGCCCACCATGCGGCCCCGGATCGAGGGGTTCAAGGTGGCCGACAACCTCGGCGACATCCACTTCGAGTTCGACAAGTACGAGCTCACGGCGGACGCGACGAGGACGCTGGACACCAACGCGGAATGGTTGAAGGCGAACCCGAAGCACCTCGTGCTGATCGAGGGCCACTGCGACGAGCGGGGCACCGTGGCGTACAACCTCGCGCTCGGCGAGCGCCGCGCGAAGGCCACCCAGAACTACCTCTCCGCGCAGGGCGTGCAGGCCGGGCGCATCTCGATCATCTCGTACGGCGAGGAAAAGCCGCAGTGCTCCGAGCACAGCGAGGCGTGCTGGGCGAAGAACCGCCGCGCCCATTTGATGGTCAAGCAACAGTAAAGATGGGGGGCCCCGAAATGGCCCCCCATACCCCCCCGATGTTCGGAGCGCCCCGGGGAACCCGGGGCGCTCCTCTATATACCGCTATATACCGCGGCTCACGATATCGCGGCTCACGTTCCGCTCGAGCCGAATCCGCCGGAGCCGCGCGTGCTTTCCGGTAGTGTCTGCACCTCGATGAGCTCGACCTGCTCCACGCGCTGCACCACGAGCTGAGCGATGCGGTCGCCGCGGGCGAGCGTGACCGGTGTGGACGGATCGTGGTTGACGAGGACCACGCGGATCTCGCCGCGGTAGCCGGAGTCGACCAGTCCCGGCGTGTTGACGATGCTCAGGCCGTGGCGCAGCGCGAGGCCCGAGCGCGGCAGGACGAAGCCCGCGTAGCCGGCGGGGATCGCCACGGCGATGCCGGTGCCCACCACGGCGCGCGCCCCCGGCGCCAGCGTGACCGACTCGCGCGCGTAGAGGTCGAGCCCGGCGTCGCCCTCGCGGGCGTAGCCGGGCAGGGGGAGGCCCCCGTCGAGGCGCTGGACGAGGACGCGGACGGTGGCGCTCAGCGGTTGGAGAGCGCCCGCTCGCGGTCGGTCTTGACGACCATGTCGGAGAGCCGCCGCACCACTTCCTTGGTGAGCTGCGGGCGGTTGCGGATGAGCCAGTCGAGACGGTCGTTGTTGATGACCATCAGCTCGACGTCGGTGGCGGCCACCGCGTCGGCCGAGCGCGGCCCCTCGCGGAAGAGCGCCAGGTCGCCGAACAGCTCGCCCTCGCCGAGCGTCGAGAGCGTCTTCTCCGCGCCGTCGAACGTCCGCTTGATCTGCACGGTGCCGGCGTGGACGAGGAACGCCTCGCCCTTCGCGTCGGCGCCCTCCTTGAAGATGACCTCGCCCGCCCTGAACTTGCGGCGCTCGAGGTCGCCGAGGGTGAGGTTCTTGTAGATCTCCAGCCCGATCGACGGCAGGTACGACTTCGACTCCACCGGCAGCCGCGCGTTCGTCCAGCCGCCGAGGCCGCCCTTGAGGATGCGCACGCTCTTGAAGCCGCGCGCGCGCAGGGCGTTGGCGACCTTCTCGGCCGTGGCCTCGCCCGGGCTCGTGTCGTAGGTCACGATGAGCTGATCGCGCTCGACGCTCGGCTCGGCCTCCGGTTGTCCGGCCAGCACGGCGTCGGGGTCGAGCCGCACGGCGCCCGGCAGGCGGAGCGGGCTCGTCTCGAAGTCGGTCTTCGTGCGCACGTCCACGAGCTGCGGATTGCGCCCGCTCTCGATGGCGGCGATGACCTGCGCGGGCAGGATGCGGAAGCGGTTCTTCCACCAGCGCCGCCCGAACATGCCGCCGTAAATGCCGACACTCAGGAGCGTCACGCCGAGCGTCGCCCACGCCCACGGGAAGGGCCGCGGCGGCGGGTTCTTCATCTTTCGCTCGGCCTCCGCGAACACGCGCTTGACGTCGGCCAGGTTCGGCTGCAGCGCGTTGGCCTCGGCGATCCGCCTGACCGCCGTCGCGTAGCGTTCGGCGAAGAGCGCGTCGAGCCCCGCCTGCCACACGTCGTTGAACTTGCTCTGGCCCAGCGTCACCGGCGTGCCGGCGAGGAACTTCTTCACATCGCGCGCGGGGATCAGGAAGTTGAAGCCCTGCACGATGGCGCTGCCCGAGGTCGAGAGCGTGGTGAACGTCATGACGCCGACGAGCGAGGCGTCGTCGCCGACGGCGGGCCCCCCCGAATTGCCGTGCGCGGCCGCCGCGTCGGTCTGGATGATGTCCTGGCCGATGGCGTCCTGCTTGAAGCCGGAGACGGCGCCGTTGGTGACCGACGCTTCGAAGGACCTGTTGAGGAGCTCGTGCGTCTGCACGACGCCGGGGAAGCCGATGATATGCACGGCGTCGCCGATCTTCGGGTCGTTGTCGCGCAGCAGGATGGCGGGATACACGCCCTCCTTCACGCGCAGCAGCGCGAGGTCGCGGCGGGCGTCGGCCGTCGGCTTGCCGTTGAGGTCGAAGGCGAGCGGCGGGCTGAACTTCACGACGTCGGCCTTGAGGCTCAGCCCGCTCGACAGCAGCACGGAGAGCTGCGGGAACGTCGTCACCTGCGCCGTCGCGAGCGCCCGCGCGGTGGCCTCGCGGCGGATCGACTCCTCGAGGTTGGGGTTCTGGCCGCGCATGAGCCCCTGCGCGCGCAGCACCGGGTCCACGCACGCCTGGTCGATGGCCTTCTTCTTCAGCTCGTGGAGGACCCAGGGCGGCATGCGGTGCACGGGATCGACCACGTGGGCGTTGGTGATCAGGTAACCCGTGCCGTCGACGAACCAGCCGGTGCCCGTCTCGACGAACGGCGTGGGGCGCACGGTGACGGTGCCGCGCCCGCAGTTCATCGTGACCTCTCCGCGTACCTCCGCAGTGACGAGCGCGACGGCGGGCGTGGCGAGCAGGAGCGCCTCCTGGATGCTGACGGCAGACGCCGCGGCCGGCGCCAGGAGGGTGAGGGCCGCGAGCCCCAGGACGAGGGCGGCTTTCATCGCTCGTGAACCTATCACGGGAGCCGGGCGCCACACAAAGCGGCGCCCCGCCGAGTACAATGCGCGCATGCCACCAGCGAGCCGCACGGACGCGAACCTCCAGGTCGCGCTCGCGGGCGAGGCCGACGCCAACCGTCGCTATCTCGCCTACGGGATCCGGGCGCTGGCCGAGGGCCGGGCGGACGTCGCCCAGCTGTTCTTCGAGGCGGCCGGCGCCGAGACGATCCACGCCCTCGAGCACCTGCGGGCGATGGGCGCCGTCGCGTCCACGCGCGAGAACCTCGTCACCGCGGCGACGGGCGAGATGCAGGAGATCGACGTCACGCTGCCGCGCATGATCCGCGAGGCCGAGGAGGACGGGCGTCCCGACGCGGCTGCCTCGTTCCGGCTGGCCCTCGAGCGCGAGCGCCACCACCGCGACATGTTCCGCCACGCGCTGGCGACCTTCGACGGCAGGGCGCCGGCCCCGGCGCCGGCGATCGCCGCCGCCACGGCGGCACCCGCGCGTCGCGCAGAGGGCGCGGTGTCGGCAGGCGGCGGAGTGATGGCGGCCACCATGCGCCGCATGGACGGCCGCGCCCACATGTCGGAGCTCGACACGGAGCCCAAGCGCATCGAGCGGCTGGGCTCCATTCGCGAGGTCGTGTTCGGGGCGCAGGACGGTCTCGTCTCGACGTTCGCGGTGGTGGCCGGGCTCGCCGCCGCGGGCGTCGGCCCCCTCGTCGTGTTCCTCGGCGGCGCCGTCTCCGCGATGGCGGGCGTGCTCTCGATGTCCATCGGCACGTTCCTGTCGTCGCGCGCGCAGCGGCAGCTCTACGAGCGCGAGCTGGCCCGCGAGCGCCGCGAGATCCGCGACCACGCGGGCGAGGAGATCGCCGAGCTGATCGCGGCGCTGGCCGCCCGCGGCATGGCCCGCGCGGAAGCGGCGGAGGTGGCGCGGCGCATCGGCCGCCATCCCGACATCTTGTTGTCCGCGCTCGCGATCTTCGAGCTCGGCCTGGCGCCGCAGCGGCTCGGCGCGCCCGTGCGGGACGCGCTGGTGATGGCGGTCGCGTTCGGCGGCGCCTCCGTCGTGCCGCTGCTGCCGTTCATGGTCACGCAGGGGCTGGCGGCGCTGGGGCTCTCGGCCGCGCTGACGCTCGTCGCGCTTTTCTGCGTCGGCGTCCTCAAGGCGCGCGTGGCCGGCGTCTCGGCGCTGCGCTCGGGGCTCGAGGTCGCCGTGCTGGCCGCCGCCTCCGGGCTCATCAGCTTCGGGCTCGGCCGCCTCGCCTCCGTCGTCCTCGGCGTCGACCTCCGCGGGTGAGTCAGCGGCCCGGCCAGCGCGCCTCGTGGTAGGCGCGGCGCTGGGCGTCCGTCAGCACCTCGCGCGTCTTGAGGTGGGCCAGCAGGTGGACGAGGCGCACCTCGCCGCGTACACGCTCGACCTCGGCCGTGGCCGCGCGCACGGCTGCCTCGTCGGCGCCGCCGCCGGCGAACAGCGCGCGCAGCCGCGCCTCGGCGTCCAGCAGCCGCGCGCTCTTCGGCCGCGACTCGGCGAACATCGCGTGCATGAGCGCGCGCACGCGCGCCTCCTGCTCGGGCGTCAGGCCGAGGCGGTCCTTCAGCTCGAGGACGTGCATCGGGCCGGGATAGCCGTGCTGATCGGCCGCGAAGGCCAGGCCGAAGCCCCGCCCGTCGCGCACGACGGCGTCGAACTCGTCGAGGCACGCCTGGGCCTTGAGGTGACCCTCGGACGGCGCGCCGGGCGTGTGCTGATGGCCGGCGTGCTGCGCGGCGGCGGAGAGGGGAAGGAGCGCCAGCGTCAGCGCGAGCACGAGCGAAGCGCGCATGACCGCCTCCGGCTCAGGCGAACTTGGAGAGGTAGGCGCTCAGTGCGGCCTTCTCGCGCTCACGCGCCACCACGGCCACGTGCAGCTGCTCGAGGTACTGCTGCAGCACCTTGCCGCCGAACTGCGGCTTCTTCTCGGCGAAGAAGCGGTGGACGTCCTCCTCGAGGGCGGGCGTGGCCAGACCGGTCACGCCCTCGGCCAGCCGTCGCATGCCGTGCTTGGGGTAGAGGCGGTCCATCGTGTCCCAGTGGGCCTTGACGAAGCCCCACGCCAGCTCGCGGATGTCCACGCTCATGAGCATGCCCCGCACGACGAACGGCGCGTCCTGCGTGCGGATCTCGCCGTTGATCGCGCGCTCGAGCGTCTGGCGCGCCAGGGCGGGATCGCGGAAGCCGGCCAGCGCGTAGAGGTAGCGCTGCTCCTCCTGCGGCGTGGCCGCCGCGCGAAAGCGCTTGAGGAATTCCTCGTAGCGCGCGGCGTCGCCCGCGTGCGCCAGCACCGCGATGACGGCGGGCAGCACGTTGGGATCGACGGCCCCGGGATCGGCCAGGGACGCGCGGTACACCTCGGCCGCGCGCGCCCGCACGCCCGGATCGTTACCGACGATCCCGAGCGCGCGCACGAGGTCGCCCCGCAGCTGGCGGGTCAGCTCGTCCTCGCCGGGGCGCGGCGTCCAGCCGAGCGCGGTGAAGGCCGGGCTCACGCGGTCGCGCACGAGGGCCTCGAGCCGCCGCCGGTCGCCGGGCTCCACCAGCCGGTTGAGCGCGTAGAGCGAGCTCGTGAGCACCGACCACACGTTGCGGTCGCGCTCCTCGCGGAACCGCGCCGTGAGGTCGAGGTAGGCCGTCAGCGGCATCAGCCCCGCCACCGCCAGCGCCCACGCGTCGTTGACGAGGTTGAAGCGCTCGATCGGCGCCAGCCGCCCGAGCTGCCGCAGCAGCGCGTCCAGCAAGTCGGGCGCGTAGCGCACGCGATAGAAGCCGTGGCCACCGGCGTTCGCCACCACCGCCTCCGCGCCGGCGCCCGCGCGCAGCCGCGCCTCGCGGTCGGCGAGCAGCACGCGCTCTTCGGTCGCCTGGCTCCCCGCGTACACGCGCAGCTGGATCGGCACCTGCCACGGCTGCTCGGGCTCGGCCTGAGCCGGCGGCAGCGGCTCGCGCAGGTAGTTGAAGCGCTGCTGCGCCAGCGCGAGCGTGCCGCCCGCGTCGCGGCTCACCGTCACGACCGGATAGCCGGGGCGGAAGATCCAGCCGTCCATGACGCCCGGGATCGGCTGCTGGCCGGAGCGCCCGAGGGCCGCCCAGAGGTCGCCGGTGTCGGCGTTGGCGAACTTGTGTGTGCGCAGGTAGTCGCGCACGCCCTCGCGGAACACGACGGCGCCCAGGTACTGCTCGAGCATGCGCAGCACGGAGGCGCCCTTCTCGTAGGTCAGCACGTCGAACATCGCGTCCGCGTCGCGCGGCGAGGTCACCGGGAACTCGATGGGGCGCGTGCTGTGCAGGCCGTCGAGCGACAGCGCGGCCGCCCGCGACACGCCGAACGTCGACCAGCGCTGCCACTCGGGCTTCCAGGCGTCGACGGCGAGCATCTCCATGAAGGTGGCGAAGGCTTCGTTGAGCCAGATGCCGTTCCACCACGTCATCGTGACGAGGTCGCCGAACCACATGTGGGCGTTCTCGTGGGCCACCACGTCGGCCACGCGCTCCAGTTCCGCGTGCGACGCCGCCGTCTCGTCGACGAGCAGCGCCGTCTCCCGGAAGGTGATGGCGCCGAGGTTCTCCATGGCGCCGGCGGCGAAGTCGGGGATCGCGAGCAGGTCGAGCTTGTCGCCCGGGTACGGCAGGCCGTAGTAGTCCTCGAAGAACGCGAGCGAGGCGGCGCCGATCTCCTGGCCGAACCTCGCGAGCCGCTTCTTGCCCGGCACGCACCACACGCTGAGCGGCACGCGGCCCACGTACGTCGGATCCGTGTGTTCGAGCTCGCCGAGGACGAAGGCGACGAGGTAGGTCGACATGACGATGCTGTCGGCGAAACGGACGATCTTGCGGCCGTGCTCCAGCGTCTCGCCGACGATCGAGGTGTTCGACACCGCGGTGAGCGCGGGATCGATCGCGAGCGTCACCGCGAACACCGCCTTGAAGGACGGCTCGTCCCAGCACGGAAACGCGCGGCGCGCGTCGGTGGCCTCGAACTGGGTCGCGGCCATCGTGCGCGACACGCCGCTCGGATCCTTGTAGACCGAGCGATAGAAGCCGCGCAGCTTGTCGTTGAGCGTTCCGCGGAAGGCCAGCCGCAGCCGCCACCGCCCGCGCGCGGCCGGCGAGGCGAGCGCCAGCCGGCAGCGCTCGGTCGCCTCGTCCATCGTCGCCGTGGCCCGGATGGTCTCGCCGCGGTCGTTCTCGAGGCTCGCCGAGTCGATGGCCAGCTCGATCGCGTTGAGGACGAGCTCCGAGATGCTCTCCGTCACCTCGAGGGCGACGGTCTCCTGGCCACGGAACGTGAGCGTCGTGAGGTCCGGCTCGAGCCGGAGGTCGTAGCGGGACGGCACGGCCGTCCGGGGCAGTCGATAGGGATCCACGGATGCCTCCGAGCTGGGATGGGCGCTGCCCCGCTACTGTACTCCCACCCGGCTACGCACGCACGTCCGGTGCCGTCAGGCACGGGCGCCGGCCACGAAGCCCGCGAGCAGGTCCCAGCCCGAGGAGTGGCCGAGGCGCGTGAGCCGCCCCGCGGCGTCGAGCGCCGCCGGCTCGTCGTCCCGCGCCAGCGCCGCCGCGAGGTCATGCAGCGGCGCCCAGCCCTCGCCGGCGAGCAGGTCGCCGAGCAGCGCCGCGCCGATCGGATGGGTGAGTCGCGCGGCGGCCGTTCTCACGGCGGACGCGCCGGCCTGCCACGCCGCCGCGTCCACGATGCCCGCGCGCGCCAGCAGCGCCCGCGCGAAGAACGCGCCGCCGGTGAAGTCATCGCCCGCGGGCGTGAGCCCGGGCCCGAGGCCGAGCAGCGCCGTCGCCGCCTCGGCCGAGCGCGCCGGATCGTCGGCGGCACAGGCGCGCGCGAGCGTGTCGGCGCGCGCGCCGGCGCCGTCGAGCGGAAAGGCCAGCGGCACGCGCCAGTGGCGCGCGACGAACGACTCGACGGACTCCGCGCGCGCGCCGAGCGCGCCCGCGGCGCAGCCCGCGACGAGCAGAGCCCACGCCGGCCACGCGCGCGATCGCATGGGCACCACCATAGCAGGCGGCTAGAATGCTGCCATGCGCATCCGTGAGATCACCGGCATCGGCTGGCGCGCGGACGCCGCGCTGCGCGGCGGCCACGGTGAGGCGCGCGTGCTGGCCGTGCTGTCCACGTCGATCTACGTCGACGCCGGCGGCGAGGTGCTCTGGGTCGGCGCGCGC
>WNGM01001674.1_pt1 | contig 32204 bp, 25 predicted proteins | sample 5400571 | NCBI WGS metagenome assembly WNGM01 (sample SAMN13153378, study PRJNA577476) | soil metagenome | isolation source: 100 cm soil or saprolite under Garry oak tree replicate 2 | place: USA:California | collected 2016-06-15 | reverse complement strand
TCGCCTGCTCGCGCAGCTCGTGCGCGCGCTGGAGTGCGCGGTCGCCGCGATACAGCAGCGCGCGGATGTCCACGATCGAGGGGTCGACCGGGCGCCCCGTGTCGAGCGAGGGCGCGCGCGGTGCCGTGCGCGCGTCCTTCAGGGCGACGAGCTCCTCGAGCGACGCGGGGCCGACCCCCGCGCGCGTCAGCCGCTGGTAAACAGCCCAGGACCCCACCAGGTCGGGCGACTCGGGGACCGACTGGTCGGCGACTGCCGACGGAGCGGGGGGCGGTAGCGGCGCGCTCGGGGCCGGGCGCGCTCCCGGGCCGCCCAGCGCGTGCAGGGCGCCGGTGAGGTCGTCCAGCTCGGCGGCGAGCGCCGCCTCATCGCCCGCGCCGGAGCGCGTCAGGAGGTCGCCGGCGCGCCGCAGCACGTTGGCGAACTCGGTGGCGCGGCGCACCGCGACCCCGCTCGACACGGCCTCGCGCGCCGCCGCCGCGAACTGCGCCACGCGCTCGGGGAGCGCCCCGCCGCCCGCCTGCGCCAGCGCGCGGAACGTGCCCGCCAGCGTGTGGGCGCGGAGCTCCCGCTGCGTCGGGCTGGGGGCGCGCTCCAGCGAGTCCGCCGCCTGACGCAGGTGCTCGCCGTGGCTCACGAGCTCCAACCGTCCCAGGGTCGCGGGCCGCGCCGCCGGGATGCCCTGCTTCACCACGTGCGGGCCCGCGTCCTCATAGTACAGGGACGTGACGTGCACGACGTCGGGCTCGCTCTCCAGGACCTTCACGAGCAGGGCCGCGAAGCTCCGGAACTCCGGGCCTTCGGGATCGGGCCGGCCGCGCTCGGCGACCTCGCGGGCGCTCTTCGCGATCGCGCTCGCCGCGCCCTGGAACAGGTCGCCCACGCTCGCGGGGGGGGCGAAGCCCGGGCGGGACAGCTCGCCGATGGCGCGCTCGATCCCTTCCAGCAGGTCGGGGAGGGGCGGCAGGTCGCTCAGCGCCGCGAGGCCGCGCAGCCCCTGGAGCGCGCGCAGCACGTGCTGCAGCGGGTCGTGCGCCAGCGGGTTGGCGCGCAGAGCCTGGGCCGCGCGGTCCAGCGCGCTCGCGATCGCCGCGCCTTCGCGCGCCACGAACGCGCGGGCGCCGGCGTCGAGGCCGAGCGCCTCGGCCGCCCGCACCTGGGCGGAAGGGCGGCCCGCCAGCTGGTCCAGCTGCGCGCCCAGCGCCTCCGCTTTGGCGCTGTCGGCCTGGGTCCAGTTCGCCGCGCGGCGCACGAAGATCTTGAGGTCGTCGATCGCGCGCACGGCGAGCTGCTTCGTCTGGGCATCCCACGGGCGGCGGCCCTCGCGCAGCGCGCGCGCCAGCGACTCGACGCCCGCCGCCGCCTTGGCGATCGCCTGCTGATTCGCCATCAAGGCGCTGCCGCGCAGCGCCCGTGCCAGCCGCACGAACTCGTCCGCCCCGGGCGTCTCGCTCTGCTGGAGCAACGCGTCCAGCCGCTCGAGATACTCCCCCGCCTCGAGGGCGAAGAAGTCGGACATGCCGAGGGGTTTGCCTGGGGGCGTCATGGCGGAAACAAGCTAAGAAGACTTCCCGGCCTCGTCCACAAGCCGCCGCATGCGCCGCACCGCCTCCTCCATCCCCCAGAAGACGGCATTGCTCACGATCGAGTGCCCGATGTTGAGCTCCTCGATCTCCGCGATCGCGGCGACGGGCTGGACGTTGTGGTAGGTGAGGCCGTGGCCGGCGTGCACGGCGAGGCCGAGGGCGCGGGCCTCGCGGGCGGCGCGGCGCAGGACCGCGAGCGCCGCCTCGCTCCGGCTCCAGGTGTGGGCGTAGCGGCCCGTGTGCAGCTCGATCGCCGCGACGCCGAGCGCGGCGGCCCGCTCGATCGTGCGCGGCTCGGGATCGATGAACAGGCTGACGCGGATGCCGGCGCCGGCGAGACGCCGGATCGCGTCCGCGAGCTTGCGGTCGCGCGGCCGCAGGGCGAGCCCGCCCTCGGTGGTGATCTCCTGGCGCCGCTCCGGCACGAGCGTCGCCTGGAAGGGGCGGAGGCGGCAGGCGATCCGCAGGATCTCCGCGCTCGCGCCCAGCTCGAGATTCAGCACGGTGTGCGCGCGCTCGCGCAGCGCGCGCACGTCCGCGTCCTGGATGTGACGGCGGTCCTCGCGCAGGTGCACGGTGATGCCGTCCGCGCCGCCGCGCTCGGCCGCCTCGGCGGCGCGCACCGGGTCGGGTTCGTCCGTCTTGCGCGCCTCGCGCAGCGTCGCGACGTGATCGATGTTGACGTAGAGCCGCATGCCGCCTTACCTTCGGTTCACTCCGTTCACCTCAGGGTGCCGCCGTGAGACGACGACTCACCGTGCTGTGCGCGCTCGCCGGCCTCGCCTGTGGTGGCGCCCCGGGTCCCCAGACGGTCTCGCCGCAGTCGATGAACCAGACGCTCGACCAGTTCTTCGCCGCCGTGAAGGCGGGCGACCTGCAGCGCATGGGCACGCTGTGGGGCACCGAGCGCGGCCCCGCCAACGACTGGATGAAGCCGGAAGAGCTGCGCCAGCGTCTCCTCGTCATGCAGCGGTACCTCGTGCATGCGGGCTACCGCGTGGTCGAAGGCCCACTGCTGGTCCCCGGCAACTCGAACGAGCGCTCCTTCCGGGTCGAGCTGCAGCGGGTGACCGGATGCAACTTCGTGTTCCCGGTCGATCTCGTGCGCGCCAAGAGCGGCAGCTGGCTCGTCAACGACGTGCACCTCGACATCGTCACTAATCCGGCGGGGGCGTGCAAGCCCGGGTCGGGAACCGGACCCTAGGGGCCGGCGTTACGGTTACTCGGTCAGCTCCAGCAGGATGCCGGCCGTCGCCTTGGGGTGTAGGAACGCGATGCGCCGGTCGCCCGCGCCGCGCCGCGGCACGTCGTCCACGAGGCGATACCCCGCCGCTCGGCAGCGCTCCAGCGCCCGGTCCAGGTCCGGCACCCGGTAGCAGATGTGGTGGATCCCCGGCCCCCGTTTCGCGAGGAATTTCGCCACGGGCCCCGCGGGATCGCGCGGCTCGAGCAGCTCGACGTGGACGTCGCCGAACGCCAGACTCACGATGGTGGCCCCGTCGGCGGACTCGGGGGGACCAGGGGTGAGGCCGAGGACGTCGCGATAGAACGCCAGGGCCCGGGCGATGCTGGGGACCGCGATGCCCACGTGAGCGATGCGGGGACGGGCGTCGGCCATATGGCAGTCAACTTAACGGTCAAGAGAGACGGAGTGGAGGGTTTCATGGGAGCAGGACATCCCGCGGCGGTCAGTGACGCCACGTTCGCACACGAAGTGGAGCAGCACGTGGGGCTCGCCATCGTGGACTTCTGGGCCACCTGGTGCGGCCCGTGCCACATGGTGGCGCCGATTCTGGAGCAGCTCGCCGGCGAGTACAACGGCAGGGTCAAGGTGGTCAAGCTGGACGTGGACGCGAATCAGCAGACGGCCATGCGCTTCAACGTGCGGTCGATTCCGAGTATTCTATTCTTCAAGGACGGGCGCCACGTGGACACGCTGGTCGGCGCCTATCCGAAGCCGGCGTTCGTGCAGAAGATCCAACAGCATCTGGCGTAGCATCCTCCCCGGAGGACCATGCGCGCGAGCACCGCTCGCCTGACGAATTCGCCGGTTCGCCTCGCGGATCTGATGTTCCCGCAGGTGAACCGGCTGGTGCATCGGACCCGCCTGGCCTTCATCCACCTCGACAACCTCCTGGCGTTCGCCAAACGGGACCGCGACGGCCGCGTGGACGGCTACATCACGGCCTATCTCCCGGACGAGTGCCTGCTGCTGTTCTTCCGCAAAGGCGAAGCCGTGAACGCGGCCTCGCTGCATACCACGGGGCGGCAGGTCGTCACGATCACGGAGGCGCTGAAGCGGATGCGCGGCGAAGTGGAGCGGGGCGAGCTGATGTACGCCGCCGCGCCGATGGAGCAGCTCGCCTGGATGTACCAGTCGTGCGCCGCGCCCGTCCAGAGCCGGTTCGTGGACCCGGAGCAGCCGGGCGCCTTCTTCCCGGCGCTGCAGCAGGAGCAGGTCAGCGGCGTGCTCGAGCTGATCTCGAACGGCCGCGTGTCCTACCTGCGGTTCGAGAACGGCCGCTTCACCACCGGCTACTTTTGCGACCGGCCGGAGGCGCTGCCGGTCGGCAAGTACATCGAATCGCAGTTCGCGCACACGCCCGACGGCGCCACGCCGGCGGTGGTGGCATCCCTGTTTCCGCCCGCCGCCGAGCTGCCCGCCCAAGCCGCCAACGCCCTGATCAACACCTACCGCGAGCTGTACTGGCGCATCGTGGACGAGGTGGACAAGGAGGTTCCGGGTGAGGCGAAGCGGCGCGCGTCGCGCGTATGCGCGGGGATCGTCGGGACGCACAGGGCGCTGTCATTGCTCTCCGTGCCGCGCGGTGCCGACGCGCCGGACGCGGTGGTGCAGCCCGACGAGCTGTCGAGCGCGCTCACCGATTGGTCGCTGCAGCTGCTCGAGGGGGTGGAGGTCGTGACGCCGGGCACGGCGCCCAAGATCCTGCGCGAGGCCACCAAGGAGCACCGCTACGTGCTGCAGGCCGCCGGCTTCTACACGCGGCTGCCCTGGCAGGTGGCGTGGTGAGATGGCCGGCACGCTCTACGTCGTGGCGACGCCGCTCGGCAACCTGGACGACCTCTCGCCGCGCGCGGCCGAGACCCTGCGCGGCGTCGCGGCGGTCGCCGCGGAAGACACCCGCCACACGAAGACTCTGCTCGCGCACGTCGGCTCCCGCGCCGATCTGCTGAGCGTCCACGCGCATTCCCCGGCGGCCGCGCTGCGGCGCGTCCTCCACTTGCTCGGCAGCGGCAAGGACGTCGCGCTCGTCACCGACGCCGGCACTCCCTCCGTGAGCGACCCCGGCGCCGAGCTCGTGGCCGCGGCGCGCGCGCGGGACGTTCCCGTCGTCACGGTCCCGGGTCCGACCGCTGTGGCCGCTGCGCTCTCGGTCTCGGGGCTCGCGGCGGACCGCTACTTGTTCCTCGGCTTCCTGCCCCGGAAGGGCGGCGAGCGCCGCCGCCTGCTCGACCTCGTGGCGGAGAGCGAGTGGACGACGGTGCTGTTCGAGGCGCCGCTGCGCGTGGTGGACCTACTGGACGACCTCGCGGCGGCGTGCGGGCAGGAGCGCCGCGCCGCGGTGGCGCGCGAGCTGACGAAGGTGTTCGAGGAGACGCGCAGCGGGACCCTGGCCGAGCTCGCGGGTTATTACGCCCGAGCCCCGGTGCGCGGCGAGGTCACGGTCGTGGTCGCGGGCGCCGGTCGGCCCGCGCGCGAGGAGCGGCCCCCCGATCCCGAGGAGCGCGCCCGCGCGCTGCTGGCGCAGGGGATGACCCGCAAAGACGTCGCCGAGCGCCTCGCGGCCGAGACGGGGATCACGAGAAACACGGCGTATCGCCTGGTAAACGAGTTGTGAAGCGCCTGACGGTCTTGCTGTGCACACTCGCGCTGCCGCTCGCCGGCCGCTCCGAATGCGGAGTGTGGAATGCGGAATGCGGAGTATATCGGACGAGCGTCGAGAGAGACGGCGAGCGTTGGGGGTCGAACCTTCCCTTGATGTTCCGCACTCCGCATTCCGCATTCCGCACTCTGGGCTCCGCGGCCTCCCTGACGATCGGAAGGCTGCATTACGACGGCGGCGGCGATTGGTACGCCAATCCCTCCAGCCTGCCGAACCTCCTCACCGCCCTGCGCGAGCGCACGGCGCTGCAGGTCGCGGAGCGGGAGCGCGTCGTCACGCTCGCAGGGCCGGAGCTGTGGGACGTGCCGTACATCTATATGACGGGGCACGGCAACGTGCGCTTCTCGGACGAGGAGCTCAAGATCCTGCGCCGCTACCTCGAGCAGGGCGGGTTCCTGCACGCCGACGACAACTACGGCATGGACAAGTCGTTCCGGCGCGAGATCGCACGCGTCTTCCCCGACCACCCGATGGTCGAGGTGCCGCTCGCGCATCCCGTGTATCATCTTCTCTACGACTTCCCGCGCGGCATTCCCAAGATCCACGAGCACGACGGGCTGCCGGCCCAGGGGTTCGGCGTCTTTTTGGGTGACCGCCTCGTGGTGTACTATTCCTATCAGTCCGATCTGGGGGACGGCTGGGAGGATCCGGACGTCCACCACGACCCCCCGGAGCTGCATGAGGCGGCGCTGCGCATGGGTGTGAACCTCTTCACGTACGCCGTGAGCTCGACCCGGTGACGGAGACGGCGGTCCGGCTGCGACAGCTCGGGGTGCCGCACGCGCGCGCCCGCGCCGGAGCGATCCTGGTCTCCAGCGCGGGCGTGGCCTTTGCGATCGCGGCGGCGGGAATGCTGCTGGCGCCCCGGGTGAGCGCGGTGCTCGCGGCATGGGCGGCGATCCTCGGGGTGGCGGGGGCGGCGGGATGGGCGGCGGCGCGCGCCGGCGCGGCCGCGGCACCGCCCGCGCTCGGCCGGCTGGTCGAGCAGGCCGCCGGGATGCGCTCGGGCAGCGTTCAGAGCACGGTCACGCCCGCCGCGGGCCGTAGCGGGGCGAGCGCCGACCTGTTTGCGCTCGCGGACCGCCGCGCCGCGGGCATCGTCGAGCAGGCGACTCCGCTGGTGCGCCGGACACTCGCGCGGGAGACGCGCCGCGCGCTCGGCGTCGCCGTGGGAGTCGGGCTCGCGGGGGCGGTGCTGTTCGTCGCGGCCGCCCCCGCCACTGGGCGCGCCGCCTTCTGGCACCCGCTCCGCACGCTGCGCGACGCGCGCGCGCCGGTGCGCGTGCTCCTGGACCGCGCCACCGTGCGGCGCGGCGACAGCGTGACGGTGACGATCGAGGCGCCCGCCGCCGCCCGCGCGGTGCTGTGGACCCGCGGCCCCGGGGAGGCGTGGCGCGGGGCCGCCGTGCCGCTCGACTCCGCGGGCCGCGCCGCACGCCGCGTCGGGCCGCTCGAGAGCGACCTGTACGTGAAGGCGGCGAGCGGCGCCCGCACCAGCGCCGTACGGCGCGTGACGGTGGCGCTCCCCGCATTCGTCGCCGCGCTCGAGCTCACCGCCCGCTATCCCGCCTACCTCGCCCGCGCCGACGAGCCGCTCGTCTCGGGCGCCGACACCGTGCCGATCCCCGCCGGCACGGAGATCCTGACGAGCGGCTCGGCGAGCGTGGCGCTGGCGCGCGCCGCGTGGAGCCACGCGGGCCGGGGCCCCGCGTCACGGCTCGCCGTGGAGGGAGCCCGCTTCTCGGGCCGGCTGCTCCCTGCGGCCTCGGGGACGTGGCGGCTCGACCTCACCGCGGCGGACGGTGCACCGATCGAGGGCGCGGCGCCGGAGCTGGAGCTGCGCGTGATCCCCGATTCGGCGCCCGTGGTGCTCGTGCCACTGCCGGGCCGGGACACGACGCTCCCTCTGTCGCTGCGCCAGCCGCTCGTCGTGGACGCGCGCGACGACCACGGCCTGTCGCGGCTGGAGCTCGTGAGCTGGCGCGTGAGCCGCACCGGGAAGACGGGGCAGCCGCTGCGGCAGCCGCTCGATGTGAGCGACGTGGGGGAGCGCGCCATCGTGCAGGGCGACCTCGACGCCACGGCGCGCGGCCTCTTGCCGGGGGACACGCTGCGGCTGCGCGTGGACGCCTGGGATAACGCGCCCGTGCCGCACCGCGGCCAGAGCGTGGAGTACGCGCTGCGCCTGCCGAGCCTCGACGAGCTGCGGGCCGCGACCCGCGAGGCGGCGCAGGACGCGGCGGCGGCGGCCGATTCGCTCGCGGCGGAGCAGCGCGCCCTGGGCGAGCGCACGGGCACGCTGGCGCAGGAGCGCTCGCGTGACGCCGCGCCCAGCGGTACGCGGACGCCCCCCCCGGGGGCCGCTCAGGCGGGCACGCTGCCGTTCCAGGCGACGGAGCGGGCCGAGGCCCTGGCCCGCGAGCAGGAGGCGCTGCAGCAGCGCGTGCGCTCCCTGGCGCGCGAAGTGGCGGAGATCGCCCGCGCCGCCCATGCCGCGGGGATCGACGACACGGCGTTCCAGGCGCGGCTGCGCGAGGTGCAACAGCTGCTCGAGCGCGCCATCAGCCCCGAGCTGGAGCAGCGGCTGCGCGACCTGCAACGGGCGCTGGCGCGGCTCGACCCGGAGGCGATGCGACAGGCCTTACAGCGGCTCGCCGAGGCGCAGCAACAGTTGAAGGAGGAGCTCGAGCGGAGCGGCGAGCTGTTCCGCCGCGCGGCCGTCGAGGGCGCGCTGGCGTCGCTCGCCGCCGATGCGGAAGAGCTGCGGCAACGTCAGGCCGAGTGGAACCGCGCGGATGCGCCGCGCGCCGACACGGCCGCCGCCCGGGGAGAGCGTGCGCTCGCGGCGCGGGCGGATTCGCTGGGGCGGGGGATCGCCCAGGCGGCGCAGGACCTCGCCCGCGCGGCCGACGCGGCGCCCGAGGCGCAGCCGCTGGCCAGGTCCCAAGACGCGGCGCGGCGCGCCCAGCGGGCGATGGGGCAGGCCGCCGGTGCCGCGGTGGCAGGCGATGCGCGTGGCGCGGGCGCGACCGGCGCCGAGGCGGAAACCGCACTCGCGGAGATACCCGAGGCGCTGCTCGCCCGGCGCGACTCGCTGGTGCAGGCGTGGCGCGAGGAAACGCTGGCCGCGCTCGATCAGGCCCTGTCGGAGACGGCGGCGCTCGCCCGGCGGCAGCAGCAGGTCGCCGAGGCGCTGGAGCGCGGGGAGGGCGGCGCCGCCACGCGGTCGCGCCAGGCGTCGGTCGAGGAGGGGACGGCAATGGTGGAGCGTCACATCCGCGAGGCCGCCGGCCGGCACGCGCTCGTCTCGCCGCAGCTCGAGCGCGCGCTCGGCTTCGCGCAGCGCCAGATGGCGGCGACGCGCGAGCAGCTGGAGCAGGGAGAGCCCAACACCCCGGCCGCCGCCGCGCTCGCGGGCGAGGCGGTCGACGCCCTGAACGCCACGGCGCTGGCGCTGGCGCGGAGCCGTGGCCAGGTCGCGGGCGCGCGCTCGGGCACGGGGTTCGCCGAGGCGGTGGAGCAGCTCGCGCGCCTCGCCGAGTCGCAGCGCGGGCTGAACGGGCAGGCGCAGGGACTGCTGCCGTTGATGGGCCTGGGCGGTCAGGCCGTGCTCGAGCAGCTGCGCGCGCTCGCGACCCGCCAGCGCGCGTTGGCCGAGCAGCTCGAGCGCCTGCAGGCCGCCGGCGGAAGCGCCGCCGCGGGGCCCCTCGCCGAGGAGGCGCGCGAGCTCGCCCGCCAGCTCGAGGCCGGCCGGCTCGACCGCCAGACGATCGAGCGCCAGAGCCGGCTGTACCGGCGGCTGCTCGACGCGGGCCGCACCCTCGCGGGCCCCGAGCCGGACGATCAGAAAGAGCGGGTGAGCCGCCCGGCCATCGGCGACAGCGTCCATCTGCCGGGCGTGCTCGCCGCCGGGGCCACGGGCGCCGGTCCGAAGCTCCGCTATCCCACCTGGGAAGAGCTGGCCCGACTCACTCCCGAGCAGCGCTGCCTCGTGCTCGAGTACTTCCGGTTGATCAATGCGCCACAGCATTAGGGCGGTGCGCGGCGGCCGGTTCGTCTTGGCCGCACTCGCACTGTGCGTCCTCCTGACGCGCCCCGTCCGGGCCCAAGTCATCGGCGAGGCGGTCGAGCTGGAGCGCACGGGCCGGCACGACCGCGCGGCCGTGGTTTACCTCGCCGTGCTGCGCGGTGAGCCGACGAACCTCGCGGCGCTGCTCGGGCTCGAGCGCGTGCTGCCGCCGCTCGGCCGCCTCCCCGAGCTGCTGCCGCTGGTGCGGCGGGCGCTCGCGCGAGACTCGACGAACCGCGCTTTCCGGGCGCTCGAGGTGCGTACGCTCGCCACGCTGAACGAGCCGGACAGCGCGGAGGACGCGGCACGGCGCTGGATCGCGCTCGCGCCGGGCGACGAGGGGCCGTATCGCGAATGGGCGCTCGCGCTGGCGGACGCCCGCCGGTTCGACGAGGCGCGGGCGGTGCTCGTCGCGGGGCAGCGGGCGCTCGGCGGAAGCCGCGCGGGCGCGCTCGCCGTCGAACTGGCCGACCTCGCCGCGCGACGGGGAGACTGGGAGGACGCGGCGCGCCAGTGGGGCCGGGCGGCGACTGCCGCCCCGGACCAGCTACCCAACGCGGCGGCGCAGCTCGCCGACGTGGCGCCGGGGCAGCGCGACCGGGTGACGCGGGCGCTCGTGGAAGACCCCTCGCCCGTGGCCCGGCGGCTTGGCGCCGAGCTGCTGCTCGCCTGGGGCGACCCGGCGCGCGCGTGGGCGGTGTTCGAGCCGGCGGTCACCGCCGCCGGGTCGCCGCAGGCGGCGTTCGCGCTGCGGCGCTTCGCGGATCTGGCGGGGGCGCGCGGCACCCCGGAGGGACGGCGGGTGCGCGCGCTCGCGCTGGCGCGACTCGCGGACGTCGTGCCGCAGCCCGTCGCCGCCCGTGCGCGCGCGGATGCGGCGCACGCCCTGCTCGACGCGGGCGACTTCGCGGCGGCGCGCCCGGTGCTCGAGCGCCTGGCGGCGGACTCGACGGCGCCCGCGGACGCGCGGGCGCTCGCCAACACCGCGCTCGTCGAAGCGCTGATCCGCCAGGACGACCTCGACGCCGCCACCGCCCGGCTCGCCGCCGTGGGCGATCGCGCCCCCGCGGACGACCGCGCGGCCCTGGGCCGGGCGCTCGTGCGGGCCCGTATCCGCCGCGGCGAGCTGGCGCGCGCCGACTCGGCCCTCGCCGGCGACTCGAGCGTCGACGCGACGGCGCTACGAGGATGGGTGGCGCTGTATCGCGGCGACTTGAAGGCCGGTGCCGACCAGTTTCGCGCCGCCGGGCCGTACGCCGGGGAGCGGCGCGACGCCGTCGAGCGCACCACGATGCTCGCCTTGATGCAGCAGGTGCGGCGCGACCGCTTCCCCGAGCTGGGCGACGCGCTGCTCACGCTGGCGCGCGGCGACTCGACCCGCGCCGTGCAGGCCTTGCGCCTTGCGGCTGTCGAACTGCAGACGGAGGGGCGGGGCGGCGGGGCGGCCGAGCTGCTGCTCCTCGCGGGGCGCATCGCGGCACGGCCGGGCGCGGGCCCTGAAGAGCAGCGCACCGCTGCGACGCTGTTCGCCGAGGTGGTGCGCATCGGGGGGGGCGGGGGAGAGGGAACAGGCGCCGCCGCGCCGGCCGCGGAGCTCGAGTGGGCGCGGCTCCTGTTGCGGCAGCTCCAGGCGCTCGAGGCGGTTCGCCACCTCGAGCACCTGATTCTCAGCTACCCCGAGAGCGCGGTCGTCCCCGAAGCGCGGCGCGAGCTCGAGCGGGCGAAGGGAGCGATTCCCGAGTCGTGAAGCGGATAGCGTTCGTCAAGGCGGTTAGCCGGTTAGGCGGTTGGGCGGTTAGCGCAGATCTTCTGGGTCTCTATCCGCCTAACCGCCTAGCCGCCTATCCGTCGCTGCTGCTTCCCATGGACGACCTGCAGTCCGACCACCTCAAGGCCTACGGCGTCGCCTACCGCGTGGTGCAGGCGGGGCTCCGCGCGGAGTGGCTGCTCAACTATCGCGGCGGCTCGTTCCTCGTCCCCGACGGCGATGCGATCCGGCGCGATGCGGCGCTCGCGGGCGTGCGGGTCGAGCCGGTGACGGACACTCAGGTCACGGCGATCAAGGGTGAGATCGAGGCGTCCAACATGGACGCCGTGCCGCTCGAGAAGGCGCCCAAGGTGGCCGTGTACGTGCCCCCCAACGCCCCGCCGTGGGACGACGCCGTGACGATGGCGCTGCAGTACGCGGGGATCCCGTTCGCGAAGGTATGGGACCCGGAGGTGATGGCGGGCGGGCTCCGCACCTACGACTGGCTGCACCTGCACCACGAGGACTTCACGGGGCAGTACTCGAAGTTCTACCTCATCTACGCCGGCGCGCCCTGGCTCGGCGAGATGGTGCGCTTCAACGGCGCCGCGGCGCGGCAGCTCGGCTTCGCGAGCGTTCCCCAGCTGAAGAAAGCGGTGGCGCGGGGCATCCGCGACTACGTGGGAAACGGCGGCTTCCTGTTCGCGATGTGCACCGCCACCGAGACGCTCGACCTCGCGCTCGCGGCCGAAGGCGTGGACATCGCCGCCGCCTTCGCCGACGGCACGCCGATGGACCCGCAGGCCGACGCCAAGCTCGACTGGTCCAAGGCGCTCGCCTTCACCGGCGCGCAGCTCGAGCCCAACCCCCAGGTGGCGAGCTTCTCCGACATCGACGGGCACCAGGTGAACGCCGGGTTTCGCCGCCAGCCGCTCGGGGCGTTCAAGCTGTTCAACTTCAGCGCCAAGATCGACCCCGTGCCCACGATGCTGGTGCAGAGCCACCGCGATGTGATCCCCGACTTCTACGGGCTCACGACGTCGTTCATGCGGAGCCGGCTCAAGCCGAGCATCACCGTGCTGGGCGACGAAGAGGGGGCGCCGTGGGTGAAGTACGTCCACGGCGACCACGGCAAAGGGACGTGGACCTTCTTCGGCGGGCACGACCCGGAGGACCAGCAGCACCAGATCGGCGATCCCCCGACCGACCTGTCGCTGCATCCGCACTCGCCGGGCTATCGCCTCATCCTCAACAACGTGCTGTTCCCGGCGGCGAAGAAGCGCGAGCTCAAGACGTGAGCGCCGAGCGCCTCGCCGCGCCGGTGCGCGAGCAGCTCAGGGCGGAGATCGCGGCGGCGCACGGGCGCGAAGTGTCGTTCGTGGTGCGGCCCGACGCGAACGGGCTCGTGGTGGACGCGCGCGTGGTGGCGCGCGGCACGGTGGACGCGGTGCTGGCGCTTCCCGGGATCGCGGGGCGCGGCGAGATGCTGGTGCACAACCATCCGAGCGGCGTGCTCGAGCCTTCCGGGGCGGACCTCGCCGTGGCGGCGCGGCTGCACGACGGCGGGGTCGGGTTCGGGATCGTGGACAACGCGGTCACGGAGTTCTACGTCGTGGTCGAATGCCCGCGCCCGCGCTCCACCACCCGGCTCGACGCCATCGACGTGGCGGGCCTGCTCGCTCCGGGCGGGGCCGTGGCGCGCGCGCTCGGCGGGTTCGAGGACCGGCCCAGCCAGCGGGACATGGCGGCCTACGGCGCCGACCTCTACAACGACGGCGGCATCGCGCTGCTCGAGGCCGGCACCGGCGTGGGGAAGTCGTTCGCCTATCTCGTCCCGGCCCTCGTGTGGGCGCGCGAGAACGGCGAGCGCACCATCGTCTCGACCAACACGATCAACCTGCAGGAGCAGCTCGTCGGGAAGGACCTGCCGATCCTCGCCCGCGCGCTCGGCACGGGCGACCATACGCCGAGCTTCGCGCTGCTCAAGGGCTGGCACAACTACCTCTGCCTGGCGCGCCTCGAGCAGGCGCGCGCGGGGCTGCAGACGCTGTTCGACGAGCGGGAGGCGGCGGAGCTGGCGTCGCTCGGCGCGTGGGCCGCGAGGACGAGCGACGGCAGCCTCGCCGACCTCGCCGACGAGCCGGGGGCGGAGGTGTGGGACGCCGTGGCGGCGGAGTCGGACCTGTGCACCCGCCTCAAGTGCCCGCACTTCGAGCGCTGCTTCGTGTTCCAGGCGCGCCGCCGCGCGGCCGAGGCGGACGTGGTGGTCGTGAACCATCACCTGCTCACGTCCGACCTCGCCGTGCGGATGGCGTCCGACAATTGGCAGGAAGCCGCGGTGCTGCCGCCCTACCGGCGACTGGTGCTCGACGAGGCGCACCACCTCGAGGACGTGGCGGCGACCCACCTGGGCGCGCAGGTGAGTATGGTGGGCGTGAACCGGCTGCTGTCGCGGCTCGAGCGCGGTGGGCGCGGCCTCTTGCCCACGCTCGCCATCCTGCTGCGGGGGCGGGACGACCTGCTCAGCGCCGCGAGCCGCGACTTGGTCGAGCAGGGCCTGCGGGACGGCTTGAACGCGGCGCGCCGCGCGGCCGAGGAAGTATTCGCGCACCTCGGCCGCCGGCTCGACCGCGAGCAGGGAGCGCCGAGCGTGCTGCGCCTGGGCGACGAGTTCGCGGGCGACGTGGTCTGGGCCGAGGGCCTGGGCGTCTCGCTCGACAACCTGCTCGTCGCGTTCGGGCGCCTGAGGGACGGCGTGGAGACCGTCGCCGACCGCCTGTCGCTCGACGACCCGAGCGAGCGGCGGGCGCAGCTCGTCGGCGAGCTGCGGGGCGTGGTGCGGCGGCTCGACGCCTCGGCGACGGGCCTCACGGCGGCGCTGCGCCCGGCGCCGGGCGCAGCGGCGGCGGTACGCTGGCTCGAGCGGCGCGGCAAGAAGATCCCCAACGTCTCGGCCGCGGCGGTGCCGCTCGACCTCGCGCCGCTGCTCAAGGAGAACCTGTTCGACCGCGTCGAGACGGTGATCCTGACGAGCGCCACGCTCGCGGCCGGTGGCGAGTTCGGCTATCTCGAGGAGCGGTTGGGGCTCGACCTGCCGCCGTCGCGCGTCGCGGTGCGGGAGGTCCTGCCGTCGCCGTTCGACTTCCCGTCGCAGTGCCTGTTCGCGATCCCGACCGACCTGCCCGAGCCGCGCGACGACGAGGAAGGGCACGACGCGGCGGTGGCGCGGGTGCTGCTGGAGCTCGCCCATGCGTCGGACGGCGGCATGTTCGTCCTGTTCACGAGCCACGGCGCGCTGCGCCGCACCGCCGCCGCGGTGCGCGGCGAGATCGGCGGCCGCTGGCCGCTCCTGGTGCAGGGCGAGGGCCAGCGCGACCTGCTGCTGCGCCGCTTCCGCGACGCGGGCACCGCGATCCTGCTCGGCACCGATTCCTTTTGGGAAGGCGTGGACGTGCCGGGCCGCGCGTTGCGGGTGCTGATCCTCGCGAAGCTGCCCTTCAAGGTGCCGAGCGAGCCCCTCACCGCGGCGCGGCTCGAGCGCCTCGAGGCGAAGGGATTGAACGGCTTCAGCCATTACCTCGTTCCGAACGCAGCGCTCAAGTTGAAACAGGGATTCGGCCGCCTGATCCGCAGCAAAACGGACGTCGGCGCCGTAATTCTCTTGGATCGGCGCGTCGTCACGAAGCGGTATGGCCCGCTCGTCCTCGAGGGACTGCCCCCGGCGGAGCGCCTCATCGGTCGCTGGGAAGATGTGCGCGACGCCTGCGAGGAGTTTTTCGCCCGTCACGGCATCGGGGAACCCCACACTCAGGAGCTGTCGTGAAGATAGGCATGGCTGTCATAGCGGTCCTCGTGGCCGGCTGCCTGCCGCCCGCCGGCGGGCGCGCGATGGGAGGGCCGGTCTCGGAGCCGGGCGGTCCCCGCTACATCAACCCCGGCACGCTCGCCGCCCTGGACGGGTTCACCCACGCCGTCAAGGTCGGCCTCACGATCTACGTCTCGGGCGAGGTGGCGCTCGACTCGACGGGCCAGCTCGTCGGCCCGGGCGACCTCCGCGCCCAGGCTCGCCAGGCGTTCGCGAATCTCGCGCAGGTGCTGCGGATCGCGGGCGCCGTGCCGTCCGACGTCACCAAGCTGAGCATCTACGTCGTGAACTACCGCCCCGCAGACTTCGACCTGATCCGCGAAGCGGGCGGAGAATTCTTCCCGCAGCGGAACCCGCCCGCGGGTTTGGTGCTGGGCGTGCAGTCGCTTCCCAAGGAGGGCCTGCTCGTGGCCATCGACGCGATAGCGGTCACCCGCGGAATGTTCCCGGAGCGGAGACCCGAGGGACGGTACCCGCGGGAGTAGAAGCGGTCGTATAGATTGACCGGGTGGACGAACCCTGGGGCCAGGTCTCGGGGTTAGCGAACGGGTGGTGCCAAGGTCGGCTGACCCCGGGGCGGTGCCCCGGGGTCAACAAGAAAGGTGGGTTAGACCGGTTTGGAGTAACCCCGGGCCGCCGGCCCGGGGTCAGCCGCGCAGAGGGAAGCCAGCCCTCGGAGGAAAAGACCCGCGTGACGAAGCTCAGCAAGCGCCTGTCCGCGTTGCCCAGCTACCCCATGGGCGAGATTCCGTCCATCAAGCGGCGGCTCGTCCAGCAGGGCGTGGACGTGATCGACGTCGGGGCAGGGGACGCGGACTTCCCGCCGCCCGAGGCGGCGATCGACGCGCTGGCGCGGGCGGCGACCGATCCCGCGATGAGCCGCTATCCCTTCCAGCTCGGCCTGCCCGCGTTCCGCGAGGCGGCGGCGGCCTACATGCAGCGGCGCTTCGGAGTCGCGTGCGATCCGTTCGCCGAGCTGCACCCGCTGCTCGGCTCGAAGGAAGGCATCGCTCACCTCGCGATGGCGGTGCTCGACCGGGGCGACGTGGCCATCGTGCCCGACCCGGGCTATCCCGTGTATCACGGTGGCACCGTGCTGGCGCAGGGGGAGCCGCACCTCTATCCGATCACGCCGCGCAGCGACTTCCTGGTCGAGCTGGACGAGGTCCCGGCGGACGTGCTGAAGCGCACCCGGCTCGTGTACCTGAACTACCCCAACAATCCGACCGCCGCGATCGCGCCGCGCGATTACCTGGAGCGCACGGTCGACTTCTGCCGCAGGCACGACATCGTGATCGCCTACGACAACCCGTACTGCGAGATCACGTTCGACGGCTACGTCGCGCCCAGCATCTTCGAGATCCCGGGCGCGCGGGACGTCGCGGTCGAGTTCCACTCCCTGTCGAAGAGCTTCTGCATGACGGGGTGGCGGCTCGGCTGGGCGGTGGGCCGCTCGGAGCTCGTCACCGCGCTGTCGCGGGTCAAGAGCTACGTCGACACCGGGGCGTTTCTCGCGGTGCAGGCGGCGGGTGCCGCCGTGCTGCACGATGCCGCGGCGCACCTCGCGCCCTACGTGGCGCAATTCAAGGAGCGGCGCGACGCGATGCTGCCCGCGCTCCGCGCCCAGGGGTTCGAGCCCGAGACGCCGCGTGCCACGATGTACATCTGGGTTCCCTTGCCCGAGGGGCTCCCCTCGGCCGCGTTCCAGCGGCGTGCGCTCGAGGAAGCGGGCGTCGTCGTGATGCCCGGGAGCGGCTTCGGCGCGGGGGGCGAGGGGTTCTTCCGAGTCGCGCTGACCGTGGCGACGCCGCGGCTCGTCGAAGGGGCCGCGCGCCTGGGAAAGGTGCTCGCCGCTGTTTAGGCAATGGCCGGTCTCGCCCCGTGGGTCACGCGTCCCGTGGCTCGTCTCCGTGGCGCTGCACCTCGGCGTCGTGGTGCTGGTCGTGACCACCACGTTCCGACTCTCCGAGCGCCCTACGTTCATCAACCTCGTGCCGCCGCCCGCGCCCGAGCCGGTGGAGCTGCCGCCAGTGGGCGGCACGCAGCCGGGCCGGGGCCCGGCCGGTGGTCTCCCGCGCCCGGCGCCCGTCGAGGCGGCGCCGGCGCCCGTGTCGCAGCCCTCGCCGCCCGACGTGGGCCGCCCGGACACGACCCTCGCGGCGAGCCCGGCCGCGGTCGGCCCGCACGTGATCACGCCGCCGCAGCCGGCGGACGGCCGGCTGTGGGTGTTGCCGCGGCCCGCCCTCCCCGAGGTGGTGGCGGACGCCTTGTACGGGGAGCCCGATCTGCGCGACTCGGTCGCGGTGGGGCGGCTGCGGGCGATGGTGGACACGCTGAACCGCCAGCTCGACTCGCTCCAGATAGCGCGCAAGCCGCCCTCCTGGACCGCGAACGTGGCGGGGGAGAAGTTCGGGATCGACGGGTCCAACATCTACATCGGGCCGATCCGCATCCCAACCGCGGCGTTGGCGCTGCTCGGGAACCTGTTGCCGCAGGGGAACTACGACGAGTCGCGGCGGGCGCGCCAGCTCGCCGACATGCGGGCCCTGTTGCAGGCGGCGCGCCGCGCCGAGACGATGGACCAGTTCAAGAAGTACGTGAAGGAGCTGCGGGCGCGGAAACAGGCGGAGCGGGAGTTCGAGCGCCGGGCGCGTGGGGATACGACCAGGGCTCGGGCGGATACGCTGGTCCCGTAGACGGCGTTCGGGGGCCCGCACGGCTCGGGATGTGATTCGCGCGCTCAAAGCGCGCGCTGTGAGGGGGGTGCGTCCTTAAGGACGCACCTAACGCCGAGCCCGGGCTGTCAGCCCGGGTCACTCAACGCGAGGTCCGGATGTCGTTCGCCCTGCGCCCGGACATATTGGATCGCCCGTTTTAGATCGCGTACGCCCAACGAACGAAGGTCGTACCCATCGGCCCACCGCAGCTTCGCGCGTGGCATCACCCCATCTCGATTCGCGATTCTCGCGCTCGCGCCCTTCAGGCCTTGGACCAACCGCGGAATGTCAACGCGTGCCGGCAGCTCTAGGACCAGGTGGACGTGGTTCCGCACGATCCCCAACTCGATCAGTCGAGTGGCGTGCCGGTGAGCGATCTCGGGTAGGATTCGGCGCAAGAACGCAGCGGCTCCGGCGTGGACGAGCGGCAGACGGCGGAGGGTCGTCCACGTGAGCAGCGCGTATAGACGGACCGGCACGATGGAGACTACGAGCGATGAGGCGCGCGGTGGCGTCGTTTTCCCGCGTGTCGGACGTTTTTCGCGCGCTATCGAGAGGGCGCGGCTCGGGCGCCATGAGAGCGCGTTGAGCTCGGGATTGACCGCGCGAAGAGCGCGCACTCGCTCGAGATTTGATACGCGCGCTCAGAGCGCGCGCTATGAGGGGGTGCGTCCTTAAGGACGCACCGAGCGCCGAGCCCGGGCTGTCAGCCCGGGACATTCCTGGAGGCGGCTTCCCGTAGCCTCTTCAGGGCCGCCTCTTTCCCCACCACGTACAGCAGCTCGTTCACCGGCTCCGATACCGTTCCCCCCGTGAGCGCGACGCGGATCGGCTGGAAGACCTTGCCGGCCGCGACGCCGCGCTGCTCTGCGAGGGATCGCAAGATCTGCTCCAGCGTCTCGGGCGTCCACTCCGCCTTCCTTAGGACCTCGAGGCTCGCCTGCAGCGACGCCTTGTAGCCTGCCGGGTCTTTCGCGATCTCCTTCTTCGCCTTGTCATCGAGCTCGACGAACTTGGGGTCGAGCCGCACGGCCACCTGGCGCGCGATGTCGATCGTGGTGCGGGAGCGGGTCTTCACGGCCGTAATCGCGTTCATGACCGCGTCCTTCCGGCCGTTGACGCCCAGCTTTGCGAGGTGCGGGGCCACGAGATCGTACAGCTCCTCGGCCGCCGTCATCGAGAGGTACTGCCCGTTCATCCACTGGAGCTTCGTCGGGTCGAACACGGCGGGCTTCTTGAGGATCCCTTCGAGCGTGAACAACTGGATCATCTCGTCGAGGGTCATGATCTCCTTGTCCCCGCCCGGGCTCCAGCCGAGGAGGGCGAGGAAGTTGCGCAGCGCCGCCGGGAGGATGCCCAGGTGCTGGTAGTCGCCGACGGCGGTGGCGCCGTGGCGCTTGGAGAGCTTTTTGCCGTCCGGGCCGTTGATCATCGGCACGTGGGCGAAGACGGGGAGCGGGGCGCCGAGCGCGTGATACAGGGCGATCTGCTTCGGCGTGTTCGAGATGTGATCGGCCCCGCGCAGCACGTGGGTGATCCGCATGTCGAGGTCGTCCACGACCACGGCGTGGTTGTAGAGCGGCGTGCGGTCGGACCGGAGGATCACGAAGTCCTTGATGTCTTCGCCCTGGAAGCTGATGGGGCCGTGGACGGCGTCGTTCCAGGCGATCTCACCCTGGGGGACGCGCAGCCGGATCGCGCCGTCGTCCGTGTACGCCTTGTTCTCCGAAAGGAGTTCGTCGGCGACTTCCTGATGCCGCTTGAGTCGCGCGCCCTGAAAGATTGGCTGCTCGTCCCAATCGAGGCCGAGCCAGGTGAGGCCGTCGAGGATGACGCGAGTGTGCTCGTCCGACGAGCGTTCTCTGTCGGTGTCTTCGATGCGGAGCAGGAACTTGCCGCCCGTGTGGCGGGCGAAGAGCCAGTTGAAGAGGGCGGTGCGGGCGCCGCCGACGTGGAGGTAGCCCGTGGGCGACGGGGCGAAGCGGACGCGGACGCTGGGTGTCGTCACGGGTGAAGTCGGATAATGCGCTGTCGGCTTTGGCTGAAGGCTGATAGCTGACGGCGTCTTGCGACGGAGAGGGGGGGATTCGAACCCCCGATAGGGGTATTAGCCCCTATAACGGTTTAGCAAACCGCCGCCTTCAGCCACTCGGCCACCTCTCCAACTATACCGCGCTGGAACTTAGCGGTCCCGCGGGAGCCGCGGTACCCTCCAAGTGTGCCGGCCACGATCCGCTGTCAGGGCCACGCCTCGGTCTTCACGCTCGCAAGAACCGATTCCAGCGGGTTGAGCTCGAGCCGCGTCGGCTCTGCCGGAAGGCTGAGGGTTCCCTCAGTCGCGAGTGCGGTCACGTTCACCCGAACGAACGCCTGCCCGCCGTCGGCGAACTCGATCTTGAGGGGCACCGGCATCACGAAGTTCTTCGGCACACCCTCTTGACGCACCCGCACGCGCAGGAGGTAGTGACCGTCCTGCGGCGGATCGGCGTGCCAGGAGAGGATGTACGTCGGGATCGCGGTGCCGTCGACCCACTGGTCGAAGAACCAGCTCATGGGGAGCCCCGTGTGGCGCTCGACCACCCGCTGGAAGTCCTGCGTGGAGGCGCGGCGACCACGATACTGCTGGTAGAAGTCCTGCATCGTCGCGGTAAAGGCGTCCTCCCTCATGGTACGCAGATCGAGCATCAGGTTCCGTAGCATGTGGAGCACCCACGCCCCCTTCTGATAAATGACGAGCGAGTAATCACTGGGGTCGTCCGTCTGGGCCACGCGCCACCCCAGCCCGATCGGGGGTGCGGTGTTGCGCCGCGCGAGGATGTCGCGGCGCCGGTCGCGCAGCTGCTTGAAGAACTTGTCGTTGTCCTTGAGGATGGTTTGCATGTACCACAGGCCGGAGAATTCCGCGAATCCCTCCGACAGCCACACGTCCCGGTAACCTTCCGGCTCTACGCCGATCCCCCACCACTGGTGGGCCATCTCGTGCGCACGGAACGTCTCCTCGGCGCCGCTCTCGCTGATCGACTGGAACGTCATCATCGAGAGATACATCAGGCCTGGGAAGGCCTGGCCGTAGGGGAAGGGGATCTCAGTGGCGTTGTACCGCTCGAACAGCGGCGGTCCGAACACGTGTGTGAAGAACGCCAGGCTGTTCGCCACGTCACCACCCACGTCCTTCTCGGGCTCGAGTTGCCCGCGGACCAGCGCATCGAACTGCCGGTGCGCGTCGGCGTTCATCTGCACCGTCACGGGGGGGATCCGGGGGTCGGTGATCTTGAACTCGTCGAATTCCCCAAGATTGAAGGACGCCTCGCTGGCCGGTCGCTCGGTCACCCAGCGCGTTGTCCGCACATCGCCCTCGTCGTGAGTGTCCACGAGCTGCCCGACGCTCACGAAGCGGTATTTCCGGGGCGTATGAAACGTCAAGTCCATATCCGCGGCCGGCCAGTCGACGTAACGTGGGTTCGAAGGGCCGTAGCGCGGGAACCACGTCTCCGAAGCCTTGACGAAGAACCATTTGTCCACACCGGACGGCAGCGAAACGGGCCGCCTGCCACTGGGCAGACGGTTCTCCAGCCGCCGCCGGAGCTCGTCCATGATCGAGCGGTAGCCGAGGACGTCGCCGTGGTACATGACGCGAACGGATCGCGTCTCGCCCGTGTGCAGCGGCGCGTCGAACCGCAACCATAGCTCCGGGCTCTGCTTGGCGCGGAAGAAGGTGTCCACCGTCCCTGCTTCGTCGCGGAGCGAATCGACCGCCAGCTCTGGGAACAGGAGGAACCGGGCCCACCGCACGCCGTCGCCCCGGGCCGTGACGCGAATCTTCGCCGTCGCGGAGAACTCGAGGTTCTTCCCGATCGTGGTCTCGATCGCATACGCCTCGAGCTTGAGCGGGTCGCGGCGCTCAGGTGCCACGGTCGCCGTGTCTCGCAGGCCTTCTGCCCGCTTGAACTGGCACACGATCTGGACGCGCTGCCCTCTCACCCGGCCTCCACGGAGCAGCGCGATCTGTTCTTCCTGTTGAGGATCCATCAGGAACATGAGGTCCTCGCCGTGCTCTCGCTTGACATGGCCATAGAAGAACCCGGTCGTCTCGCCGTTGAGCAGCGCGGTCATGAGGCTTGGTTCCTCCGCCTGCCGCGTTCCCGCGTCGACCACATGGTCGAGCGCGTCGTGCAGCACGCCGGAGGCGTCATCAGAGACGCTACCCGCGCCGAAGGTGAGCTGGCGTTCAAGCTCGGCCAGGGTGGAGTCGGTGAAGAAGAGGGCCGCCGCGGAGATCTGCGACTGGAGCACCGAGTCACCGAGCACGCGCTGCAGCTGCGCTCGCTCGACGGCCAGCGGGGGCGTGAACGAGATCGACCCGTGGCCCACGAAGACGACACTGATCGTGCGGTGCGCTACGGGCGTCGTGAGGTAGAGTTTGCCCTCCTCGAGGTGGAACTCGATGACGTCGCGCCGCAGCACCAGATTCCGAACAGGCGCGACGCGCTCGCCCTGGAGCGCGATCTTCTGTAATTGGTCGAACACCGGCTCGTAGCGCTCTTCCAAGACAACGCGGAAGCGCGGCGGGTCCGGCGTGGTGGCAGCGGTGGAGACGGACGCCTGTTGCCCGATTGCGAACCCCGCGGGGACGGAGAGCGCGACCAGCGCCGAGGTCACACGGCGGAGAAACGGACCTGCGAGGAGTGGATGCACCAAACGCCTCGGTGTGGTTACGACGGCTGCGACGACCCCAACCCTAACCGCTCTGCGGCAGCGGGGCAAATCGGTGCCGGGACCGCGAACATGGATATGTTGAACCCGATGGCAATGACCCCACGCGACGCCCTCCGCTTCATCGCCAAGCACGGCGTCGTGCTCGAGGCCGCGCGCGGTCCCGTGCCGAGCCTCGTTGAAGCCGCCCTCGGCCGCCGCCCGCGCGGCAGCTGGTGGGGACATCCGCGCGGCAAGGAGTTCTTCTGGCTGACGCGCGCCGTGCGGGCGTCGCGCGATGTGCTCGTCTGCCGCCTCGTCTCGGGCAAGGTGACCTACGTCCACCGCCGCCTCTGGCCAGCGCTCGCGCGGCTCGAACGTCGGTTCGGGCAAGCGGCGTTGCGAGTGATTCAAGAGGTCCACACCTCCTCGGGGGCGCATCGGGTGGCGCTCACACCGTTCCGCAAGCTCGTGCCGCGCTCGGTCCTCACCGCGGGCGCCAAGCTCACCGAGCAGCGCGCGCTGGCGGCGCTCGGGTCGTGGACGGGAGGGCTGACCCCTCATTGACCCGCCTCCGCACCCTTCCGCTCGCGCTCGCCCTCGGCGCCACCTCCGGCGCCCTGCTGCTCGGCTTGGGCGGGCGCGTCGTCATGCGACTGTTCGCGCTCGCGACCGGGCGACCGGGGGCCTTCAGCCTGCGCGGAACCCTCAACGTCGTGTTCGCGGGCGCCGTGGCGGGCCTGATCGGCGGCGCGCTCCTCTGGGCTGTCGAGCGCTGGCTGCCGCGCCGCCCGCTCCCGCGCGGTCTCGCGTTCGGCCTCCTCTGCTTCGCTATCGCCTCGCCCGGCATCCGCCCGCCCCAATTTCTCACCTTCGGATTGTTTGCGCCGTTCTTTGTGGGCTACGGCCTCGTCGTTGCCTCCGCGTGGGCTCGCGTGGCGCGGCAAGAAGCGAAGCCGTAACCCGCGTTGCGCCGTGTAGGATCGGCTCGCAGCTTATGCGCTGCGTCTCTCGTCCATCTCCTCCGGGAGGAAACATGCAGCGACGCCTAGGTGCGGGCGGCTGGTCCGTTCTGCTTTGCGCCGCCGGTCTCCTCATCCTTCGTGGCTCAAGCGCGGCGGCGGTCACGGGCCGAGCGCCGGAGACCCAAGCCGCCCAAGACCAGCTCCCCGTGCCGCCAGGTGCCGAGGCGAGCGACCACTTCGACCCGGTCGTCGCCACGAACGCCTACCTCGCGACCGTCCCGCCGGACAAGCGCGCCCGCTCCGACGCCTACTTCGAAGGCGGCTACTGGCTGCTTCTCTGGAACTTCCTCGCGTCCGCCGCTGTCTATCTGCTCCTCCTCGGCAAGGGATGGTCGGCCCGGATGCGCGACCTGGCGGAGCGCGTGACGGGATCCAAGTCGCTCCAGACGTTCCTCTACTGGGTGCAGTTCCTCGTCGCGACTGCCGTATTACTGTTTCCGCTGACCGTGTATCAGGGCTTCGTGCGCGAGCACCAGTACGGTCTCGCGACCCAGACCTTCGGGCCCTGGTTGGGCGACCAGCTCAAGGGCCTGGCGGTGGGCGTCGTGCTCGGCGGTGTGTTCGTGATCGCGATCTACGGCGTGGTGCGGCGCGCGCCGCGCAGCTGGTGGATCTGGGGCAGCGTGGTGACGGTCGCCTTCCTGATGTTCAGCGCCATGATCGCGCCGGTCTTCATCTTCCCGCTCTTCAACAAGTACACGAAGCTCGAAGACGCGCGCGTCAAGGACCCGATTCTGAGCATGGCGCGGGCCAACGGCATCCCGGCGAGCGAGGTGTACGTCGTCAACGCGTCGCGGCAATCGACGCGCGTCAGCGCCAACGTCTCGGGCTTCCTCGGCACGGAGCGCATCACGCTCAACGACAATCTGCTGAACCGCTGCACCCTGCCGGAAATCGAAAGCACCATGGGCCACGAGATGGGCCACTACGTCTTGAATCACGTGTACAAGGGGACCCTGTTCTTCGGCGTGCTCACCGTGCTGGGCTTCGCGTTCCTGCGGGGGGCCTCCGGCCGGGCGTTGACCCGGCGGGGAGACGCGTGGCGCCTGCGCGGCGTGGACGACCTCGCCGCCCTGCCGCTGTTCGCGCTCCTGATCGCCGTCTACTTCTTCGTGCTCACGCCCGTCACGAACACCTACATCCGGACCCAGGAGTACGAAGCGGACATCTTCGGCCTCAACGCGGCGGGCCAGCCCGACGGTGAGGCGCTGATCGACCTGAAGCTGGGCGACTATCGCAAGCTCGATCCCGGCCCCGTCGAGGAGCTCATCTTCTTCGATCATCCGGGCGGCCGCACCCGCATTTATGCGGCCATGAGGTGGAAGGCGGAACATCTGAACTCGCCGCTCTACGGCGTTCCCGCCAGCAGTCGCTGAAACCGCGGATCGCCGCGCAGCGAGTCCCAGTTGGGGTCGACCCGCAGCAGCGGGATCGAGATCTCGGAGGGGATCGAAAGCAGCAGCTTCAACTGCTCGATCGCGGCCTCGGACTCGCCGACCAGCGCGTACACGTGGGCGAGGTTCACGACCCGCGCGGCACCAAAATACGCGTCCTTGGACAGGGGTAGCAGTTCGAGGCTGCGCCTCGCCTCCCGGATGGCGTCAGCCTTCCGGTTCAGCCCAGCGTAGGCGAGCCCGAGGGCCGCGCGAAAGCCGGCGTCTTCGGGTCGCTTCTTGATATCGGCCTCCAGCACGGCCCGAGCCGAGTCGCTGTAAGCCCGTTCGAGTCGTGGCTCGTGGTTTTGCCGATAGAACTCGGCCTTGAACAGGAAATACGCTGCCGTATCGCTCCCAACGGCGCTGAGCGAAAGTCCGCGGAGTGCCGTCTGGTACGCCTCATCTCGGGGAATAAAGAACTCGCCCAATCGTTGCGTCCGACCGGGCAAGACTAACCGGTCGGTCTTTCCCAGCGACTGCAGTAAAGACCGTTCGGCCTTGTGGGTGTTTCCTTCCCAGCTCAAGTACAGCCGGGCCCTGTCAGTGTAAGGCTCCGGCCACTCGGGTGCGAGCTCGATGGCGCGATCCAGGTACTGCTCGGCCTCCGGATAGCGGCGTATGAGGACGTTGGTGAGACCGACCTCGAAGGCAAGCGTATTAGAGCGCGGATCGAGCTTGATCGCTTTCGTCAGATTCGCAAGCGCTTCGGCCCATTTGCCTTGCCGCCGCTGCACGAACGCGGTCGCCGCCAGGACGTCGCCGTTGTTCGGCTGGTGCGCCTGAACTATCGCGAACTCCCGCAGCGCGCGGTCATAGTCGAGGTGCCCCCAGTAGTAGTAGTAGCCCATCGCGAGGTGCGCTTCGGGAAGCTCGGGTCGTAACTGCAACGCTTTCTCCGCGGCCTGCGACGCCTGCACCAGGCGACTTTCCGTACGGTCGTAGTAAAACCAAAACAGGGCAGAATGAACGATCGAGAGCTGAGCATACGCCTGGGCGAATCGGGGATCCAACCGGACCGCCTCCTGATACATCTCGACCGCTATGCGGAAACCCTTCTCCTCATAGCCACGGCTGTAATATTCATTGCCGCGCAGATAAGCATCGTACGCCGCCACACTGTTGGTGGGCTTCGCCACCAACGCCTGCCGTTCGGGCTCGACTAGTGCCACGTCCAGCGCGTCGATCACCTGCTGGGCGATGCCGGCCTGCACCTCGAACACTCCGGCCAGCACTTCGTCGTACACGTGTGCCCACAGGTGCGTGGCGTCGGACACTCGGATCAGCTGGGGGCTGACCCGGACCCGGCTTGAACCTGCGGGAGACCGTTCCCAGCGAACCGTTCCTTCCAACACGTACTCGACGCCCAGCTCCTGCCCGATCTGACGGATGGTCTTGGCGGTGTTCTTGTATTGACCAGCGGTGGTGCGTGCGATCACGCCGAGATCCTGAACGCTGCCGAGCCGCGCCGTGATCTCCTCCGTCATCCCGTCCGCGAAATAGTCGTCGTCAGGGCGGCCCAGGTTCTGAAAGGGCAGCACCAGCAGCAGCTTCCGCTGGTGCGAACCAGCGCCCCCGTGGCCGCGAGCGATGAAGACGACCCCGGAGACCGCCGCGAGGGCGAGCACGGCGAGGCCGGCGTACACAGCGAGGCGCGTCCGCCTGCCCGATGGTGCGCGGGCAGCGGCCGCCGGCACCGGCTGCGTCCCGCCGCTCGGCGTCGCCATCGCCTCCAGCTGGTGCAGCAGATCGTCGGCGGACTGCCACCGGTCCGCAGGATTCTTTTCCAGGCACCGCATCACCGTCTCGGCCAGCGCGGGCGGCACCGTCGTCCGGTACCGCGACAGGGGGGGCGGCGCCTCACTGACCTGCGCGGCCAAGAGTTGTTGCGGGGTCCCGCCGGCAAACGGCGGCCGACCCGTCAGCATCTCGTAGGCCAGCGTGCCGACGGCGTAGATGTCGCACCGGTGGTCGACATGGGGGTCGGCCGCGGCCTGCTCGGGCGCCATGTAGGCGGGCGTGCCCAGCGTCACTCCGACGGACGTGAGGGAAGTCTCACCGGTCGCCTCCCCGAGCGCCTTCGCCACGCCGAAGTCGGTGACAACTGCGTGGTGGTCCGAAATGAGAACGTTGTCCGGCTTGATGTCCCGATGGGCCACGTCGTGGCGGTGTGCATAGGCGAGCGCATCGACCACGTCCCGCAGAATGCGAACGGTGTCGGCGATCGGCAGCGCCCCCTCGCGGGCCAGCTTTGCCCGCAGGGACTCGCCCTCGATCAGGGGCATCGTGTAGTAGAGGACCTCTTCCACGTGCCCCGCGTGCAGGAGCGGCACGATGTGCGGGTGTTGCAATGCGGCGGCGAGCTGTATCTCGCGGCGGAAGCGGTCGATGCTCACACCCGCCCCCATCTCGGGTGGCAGGATTTTGATGACGACGCGCCGCCCGAGCTCCGTCTCTTCTGCCAGGAACACGCGGCTCATGCCACCGCCGCCCAGCTCCCGCTCGACCCGATAATCGGGGCTGAGCGCCACTCGCAGGCGCTCCAGCAGATCCCTCATGCGCCGCTAAGTTAGGGGTTACCTATGGCCGGCGCGAGAGTTGGACGCTAGGAAGCCGACGGCGCGTTGCCGCTCCCCGTCTCGGAGCGTACGTTCATGCCCGCCGCTCGCCGCCGGGTCGGTTCCTTCATCTCGGGAGGATTCTTCCATGCGCCCCGTCCTGCTTCTTTCCGCCGCCGCTCTCGCCGGCCACGCCACGCTCGCCGGCGCGCAGAAACCGGCCCCCATGCGTCACGAGGGTATCAAGCTCGCCGACGTTGCCGGCACGTGGGACACCAAGACGGTGCTGGGCCCGAAGGACAGCGTGGTGGTCACGTCCGTGCTGACCGCGACGGCAGACGGCAAAGGGTGGACGATCAAGCTCGCCAACCGCGACCCGATCCCGGTACGGGTTGTCGCCGTCGGCGGCGACAGCGTCGTCATGGAAGCCGGGCCGTACGAGAGCATCCTGCGGCCCGGTCAGATGGTGACCACCCACACCGTCGGGCACTACAAAGGCGACGCGATGACCGGCACGATTGAGGCCCGCTACGCGTCGGGGGACGTCCTGCGAGGCAAGACCACGGCGACGCGCAGGAAGTAGCGACGCTCGGCTCGCGGCGTGCGGGTTCTTCCCGACTTGCCCGCCGCCGCGACCCTCTCCATAATGGAGCGGCGCCCCCACCTCCCTCCCTCCAACCGGGAGCCACTCATGACGCACCCGCGCATCACTCAGGGCGCCGCGGCGCTCGCCGCCATCGCACTCGGCACATTCCTCTGGTCCGCCTGCTCCGATAACGTCGCCGACTTCCCCACGGGGCCGTCGGCCGCCACGCTGGGGCAGGCGCCGGACGTCCACGCGGCCATCGCGGCGCAGGGACGCCACACCGGCTCCTTGATGCGCATCCCCGGCGTCGTCGGCACCGCCGTGGCATTGGTCAAAGGCAAGGCGGCCGTGCGGATCTTCGTGGAACGGGCCGACGTCCGCGGGCTGCCGAGTCAGCTCGACGGCATGCCCGTCGACGTGAAGGTCACGGGACGGTTCATGGCGCTCTCCGACCCGACGACGCGGCAGCGGCCCGCGCCGCTCGGTTACTCGGTCGGGCATCCCGCCATCACGGCCGGCTCGATCGGCGGGCGCGTCGTGGATGGCGCGGGCGCCGTGTACGTCCTCAGCAACAACCACGTGCTCGCGAACAGCAACGACGCGAGCATCGGGGACCCGGCCTTGCAGCCGGGGCCCTACGACGGCGGCACCGCGCCCGCCGACCAGATCGGCACGCTCGCCGCCTTCAACACCATCGACTTCTCGGGCGGCTTGAACAGCATCGACGCCGCGATCGCGCTCTCCGACGCGACCAAGCTCGGCAACGCCACCCCCACGGACGACGGCTACGGCACGCCCAGCGGCGCGATCTACGGCGACGGCAACAACGACGGCGTGTTCGACGACGTGTCCACCCTGTTGGGCCTCAACGTGCAGAAGTACGGGCGCACGACCAAGCTCACGCACGGGCAGATCACGGGCGTCAACGCCACGGTGGACGTGTGCTACGAGGTGTTCTTCATCATCTGCATCAAGTCGGCCCGGTTCGTCGATCAGCTCGTGATCGAGCCGGGATCGTTCTCGGGTGGCGGCGATTCGGGATCGTTGATCGTCACGGACGACCAGAACAAGAGTCCCGTGGGGCTGTTGTTCGCGGGCAGCTCCACCCAGACCATCGCGAACCGGATCGACCTGGTGCTCAACAACTTCGGGGTGCACGTGGACGGCGGCGCGCCGCCGCCCCCGCCGGCTCCCGTCACGGATGTCGCCGTCACGAGCGTCACCGCACCCGCCGCCTTCACGCAGGGCGCCACGGTGAACGTCGGCGTCACCGTGAAGAACGTGGGCAACCAGCCGGTCGGGGCCTTCGATGTGACGCTCCAGGAGGCGCCGGACGGCGCGCCGTTCGCACCGCAGACCGTAACCAGCCTCTCCGCCGGCGCCCAGACGACGCTGACCTTCAGCTGGAGCACGAGCAGCACCACCTCGATCGGGAGCCATACGCTCACCGCCAGCCACAACCTGACCCCCGACGACAACGCGACCAACAACCAGGCGTCGACGACCGTCACGGTGAACTCGCCGTCCACGATCATCCACATCGGCAACCTGGACGCCAGGACGTCGAGGAGCGGCAGCCAGTGGTCGGCCACGGTCGAGATCACGGTGCACGACGCCGATCACAATCCGCTGAATGGCGCCACCGTCGTGGGTCACTGGAGCGTCCTCGGGCTGAATTCCAATACGTGCACGACGGGCGATCTCGGCGGCAACGGCACGTGCATCATGCTGTTCCCGAGCCTCAAGAAGAGCGTCCTCTCCGTGAACTTGACGGTGGTGAGTGTGACCATGCCGGGCCGGACCTACGACCGGACGTTGAACCACGACCCAGACGGGGACAGTAACGGCACGACCATCAGGGTGAATCGGCCGTTCTAGGCCGGCCATGGCGCGACGCAGCTCCGGGTCCCTCGTCGCGACGCTCGTCACGGCGGCGGCGCTCGCGAGCTGCGCCTGCCGGGACCACCGTGAGGAGACGCAGGCGGTGACGTCGAGGACGATGGAGGCGGTGCTCGCGGCCCACACCGATTCGCTTATGGCGTTGCCGGGCGTGGTCGGCACGGCCATCGGCCTGTGCGATGGGGCGCCCTGCATTCGCGTGTTTCTCGCGGATTCGGGTGCGGCGGCGCGGCGACGCATCCCGACGCAGCTCGAGGGTTATCCGGTGAAGGTCGAGGTCACGGGGCCGATCCGCCCGCGGGGGCCGGGGACTCCATGAAAACGTTGCTGATCGCGGTGAGAGCCGCCGTCTACGGGACGGGCTTCGTGCTGCTGTGGGGCTGGGTCGCCCTGAGCGTGCGGCGGCTCGATCCGGAGATCGGCGGCGTGCTTCCCGCGTGGACGCGGCCGCTCGGCGCGGTCCTGATGGTCGTCGGCGCGGCGGTCGCGGTCTCGTGCGTGGCGGTCTTCGTGGCACGGGGACGGGGCACGCCGGCGCCGTTCGACCCGCCGCGGGAATTCGTCGCCCAGGGCCCCTACAAGTACGTGCGCAATCCGATGTACGTCGGCGGCTTGGGGGTGCTCGCCGGGTTCGGGCTGTACCAGCGCTCGCTCGCCATCGTCCTCTTCGCGCTCGTATTCCTCTGCTGCGCGCACCTCTTCGTCGTCTTCTACGAGGAGCCCGGGCTCGAGCGTCGCTTCGGGCAGAGCTATCTCGACTACAAGCGATCGGTCAACCGCTGGCTTCCGAGGGGGTGACTCGGCCCGGCGCCTGACGGGTCTCGCGGCCCGCTCGCTCGGGGCCGTGCACCGCGCCGTGGTCGCCTGCGAGCGCTGCCCCCGGCTGCGCGCTTACTGCCGCCGCGTCGCCCGCGAGAAGAAGCGCGAGTTCCGGGACTGGACCTACTGGGGGAAGCCGGTGCCCGGGTTCGGCGACCCGCGGGCGCGGCTGCTCATCGTCGGGCTCGCGCCCGCGGCGCACGGCGCGAACCGCACCGGCCGCATGTTCACGGGCGACTCGAGCGGCAGCTGGCTGTACGAGGCGCTGCACCGTTTCGGGTTCGCGAACCAGGCGCGCGCGCTCGCCAGGGAGGACGGCCTCGCACTCTCCGATTGCTACGTGACCGCGGCCGCGCGCTGTGCTCCACCCGGGAATGGGGAGGATCGCGCACGATGCCTGGCTCAGGGCAGCGGGGTGGTGGAGCCGGCTCGCGCCCGCCGCGCGCCCCCCCTTCCGCCACGGGGCCGTGACTCGTCTGCCCGACGGCACCATCCTGATCGCGTCCTACCATCCCAGCCGGCAGAACACGAATACCGGGAGGCTGACGAGGGGGATGTGGTACGGGATTTTCCGGCGGGTCAGGAGGGAGTTGGGGGGGAGACGGTGAGGGAGACGCAAAGTGGATGTGAGGGAGCAGGGTGCAGCGGAGGGCGGAGGACTCGAACCTCCAAGGGCTTGCGCCCGCCGGTTTTCAAGACGCGCGCAGCGAGACACCCGTTGGTCCTTACCGGCGCTTAATCACCATGCGCCGATGCGCGCCGTTACCGCGAGGTACCGCGGGCGCCGCTCGGTCCGTTCACCGTTTGTTCACCACCGCGTGGGCGCATGGCTTGGCGACGTCGTCGCCGTGCACGGCGCGCTTCGCCGCCGCCGTGAGGGGGTCTAGGAGGATCCACTCGTACTCTCCGGGGGCTCGATCATCGGGGTTGTACGGCTCCCCGCAGCCCGCACAGACCAACACGCGGTCCATAAAATGAAAGCTAAATAGCCACCGCATGGCGTCGCCACCGCATCGATGAAGCGGGCGGAGCGCCCGATGCCGCGACGCCCCGCCCTCCGTTCCTTTACGCTCCGAGCGTGTCTCCTTTCCCGCCGTCCAGCAGGCGATCGATCACCGCGCCGGGCGTGACGCCGAGCAGCCGAGCCGTTACGTGGAGCATGCGGTGAACGTCCCGCGAGACCGCGACCGCGTAGTGCTTCCGCGACCGGCGATGGTGCGCGGCCCGCGTCTTGCGTGGCCGCATCACCGCACCGTCGCGGTGAGGGTGACGGTCGCGCTGTAGACGCCGGCGCGCGCGCCCG
>WNGM01002022.1_pt1 | contig 32235 bp, 31 predicted proteins | sample 5400571 | NCBI WGS metagenome assembly WNGM01 (sample SAMN13153378, study PRJNA577476) | soil metagenome | isolation source: 100 cm soil or saprolite under Garry oak tree replicate 2 | place: USA:California | collected 2016-06-15 | reverse complement strand
CGGCGGCAAGAATGCCTGGCTGTCCAGAGAGAAGACTTCGATTTGATCCTGAGTGTAGTTGGCGATGTACAACCGCTGGCGCCTGGAGTCCATCTGCATGTCGACACCTACGCCCGTCATGGGAACGATCGCGCCGCGATCTCCCACATCGCGAAAGTTCAGGTTCACCAGGATCGCGGGCTCGATATTTACCGCTTCCGGCGATACCAGCACCACGGCGTACTGCCGTGTGCCACGGATCGTCACGCTGCGCGGATCGAAGCTGATGTTCAGGGTCGATGAAGCCACGCCAGAGCGCTGGTTCAAAATCACTGGAGCGCCCTGATTATTCAAGGTGGCCCCAAACGTCATTCGGCCGCCGCCCACGTTGCGAACCTCGACAGAGGCTGTCGCGATCCCCCGGTTGCACATGTCCACGGACAGGACCACGTTCGTGGCGCTCACATCCAGGACGGGAAGGTTCGTCAGTTGACCAATGGGAATAACCAATAATCCGGACGCAGAATTGGCAAACAGGTTTTGCCCATCCGAAGAGGAAATGATCTTGGAGGTGATCGTTTCCGGAAGGCGCAGGCCAAGCTGCGGAGTGAGGCTCGAGGAGCGCAGGATTTGCAGTACACCTCGAGTCTGCAGCCCCGAAATCTGACCCGGAAAAGCACCTGGAATGACCGCTCCGCCCGGATTTTGAGGATTGTTGGTATTCAGAGGATTGATGGGAAGCTGTGTGGAAAACGTCGCATACACTGCATTTCCATCTACGGAGAACGCGCTGCCGCCAGTGAGTGTGGGCGTCACAGTGCCAGCCCGGCCCAGGATCGTTAGAGTTTGCGTGTCGAACAAAAACGGTCCGGCCATGAATCGGGAACCGTCTGTGGCAGCCGAAAGGATGGCCCGAAGTCCCGTCACCATCCGACTCCGCAAAACCGTTCCGGACGCAACCTCGTACACGAAGAGCCGGGTGTTGGACAGTCCGATAATGAGGTTGCCCGAGGCCGTTACCACCAACCCCGCCAGGAATCCGGCCGGCGTGGGGCTGACAGGAACGACTGGAAGCCCGGCAACGGGCGTCGGTGGCGGCGAGATCGGTACCGGTATGAGCTGACCGCCGACCGGGTCAAGCCGCAAAAGGCCGGCGGTACCCAAAATGACCACCTTGCCGTCGCTTCCGACAGCAATAGAATCCGGACGCGAACCCACGAAATAGTCGGCCACACTTCGGGAATTCAGGTTGACGGCGCTGATCGTTTGGGAGCCGATATTGGCTACATATAACGTGTTGCCGTCAGGGCTGAGCGCCAGGCTCGCAGGCTGGAGCCCGGTGAAAATGCTCCCGACGAGTTGTCCGCGATCTACGGAATAAATCTCCACGTCATTCCGGGAGGAGTTGGCGAGATACACCAGGTTGCGCGCCGCGTCGTAGATCAAATCGGCAACCTGGCCGACGACAGGAACAACGGTTCCGATATTGGCTGCGGAAGCGGCCGGAGGGGATAGCGAAATTAAAATGCCCAGGCCCAGGAGCAGCAGTACCGCTCGGCCGGTCCGTCGGTTGGAGATGAATCCCATCACCATTCGGAAGCCCCCCAAATATCCCAGGCGTGCGGGCAATATACGCCAACAGCGGGCATCGCGTAAAGTTCGGCTCGCTATTTTTACGTATTTTTACATCACGGGAACTCCTGTTTCGGTGTAACATGCGCAGCACTTGAAACAGGGTTTGGAGCAATGAAAGCGGCAGGGCCGTTCGTCGTTCACAATCGTACTCGAGGAGCTACCCTTGCGGCCAACGTTCAACTGGCGGACACCTCCCGCTCCCGCCGGGTCGGTTTGCTGCAACACGAATCGTTGGAGCCTGGAGAGGGGCTATGGATATACCCGACTCAGGCGATCCATACGTTCGGGATGCGATTTCCGATTGATGTGGCTTTCCTGGATCGCGGCCTGCGCGTCAAACGGATTTATCATCGGAGGTCCGCAATGACTGTGCGATGTAGCGCGCGATGGGCGACCGCCGCGCTGCTAACCATTCTGGCGCTCACGACGAGTTGCGTGCATCGCGCGACCGTCAGCCAGGACTTTGGTCTCTCCGGGACCGCATCCCAGCGGACAACCCCAAAAGCAGGCGCCGGATCACAAAAAATCGGCAGGCCGGCAGACGCGTCTTTGCGCACTATTTTCCAACAGCAAACGCAGGGAGCGTTTAACCCTCTCACCGATGACCGGCGCGTCCAGGCGCTCCAAACCCGTTTGAACCTCAATCCCCAGGATGCCGCCACCCGATTGGAACTGGCCGGAGCTTACGAAAACTACCGCTTGTACGAGGAAGGGTTGGAGCAATACACGGAGACATTGCGGCTGGCCCGTTCCGCGCCAACCGCAACAGGGAGCAATGGCCCGCTGGCCGAACAGGCCGCATTGGGGTTGGGACGTTGCGCTCAGGCATTGCGCCGTCCGGGGCAAGCCATTCCGCTGCTGGAGGCGTTCTTAAAAGAGTGGCCCCGTGCGGACCTGATGCCGAGTTCGTGGAATGAACTCGGCCTTTTGTATGACGAGTTGGGAGATCTTACTGCAGGAGAGAGCGCCCTTCGAGAGGCGGTAGCGCGGGACGCGGGATCCGACCGGCTGCATAACAACCTGGGTTACAACCTGCTGCTCCAAAACAAAACAGAATCCGCGGAAGCCGAATTCCGCAGGGCGCTGGAGTTGAATCCGAAATCCGCCACTGCCCGCAACAATCTGGGGACGGTTCTCGCGCGCCGTGGGGACCTGCAAGGCGCGCTGGAACAATTTCAATTGGCCGCCGACCTTGCCACGGCTCATAACAATCTCGCAGTCGTTCTGCTGGAAATAGGCCAGTACGAACAGAGCCGCGAGGAGTTGGTCAAGGCCCTGGCTATTCGGCATTATTTCGCCCCGGCCCTGACAGATTCGCGAGCGTGCGGAACTGCTGAAAGCGGGCCGCCTGTCATCGAGCGCCGTGGGCGTGCCGCCGGCGCCTGTCCCCGGAGCCGCGGCGCCAACGGTTTCCGACAATCGTTCCCCTAATAAGCAAGACGGCCGGCAAGAGGCCGCCGAATCGAAAGACCCTGAGGATAGATGATGAAAACATTCTGGATTCGTTTTTGGAAAGAGACGGACGGTCAGGATTTGGTCGAATACGCCCTGATCGTCGCCGCGATTGCCCTGGCCATGGTCGCCGCCGTCCGGGGAGTCGTTACCGCACTCAACAGCCTCTACGAAAGCATTGCGGCGGGGCTGGCGTTTACCTCCGGTTAGCGTGGCGCTCAGGATTGGAATAATGGATTCCCCTCCTGGGACGGGAGGCGTGGTTGCGCCGTACAAGAAAATGCTGCGAAGCTACCTTTGAAGGGGCAGACGGGGTGGTCATTTCAGATGAAATGTTTCGAAACGCATTCCAAACACTTCTTGATGACGCGTTCACCCCTCCTTTGCAAGGAGGGCTGGAGTTTGGACATTCTTCGAGGTGCGCAAAAAATTCCCCTCCTAGATTAGGAGGGGTGCCGTTCGCGCGTTTTTTAGCGAACGGCGGGGTAGTCGATCCATGATGCGAAACGACCTTATAGATATTCGCGAAGCGTACCGACTGAATAAGGAGCGCTACGCGAGTATCTATAACGTGGCTTCGCGCCATTCCGTACCACCCCGTCTGCGCCAATAAGGAACGGGAGCATTTTCTTGGTGGCGCAGCCACCCCTCCTAACCTAGGAGGGGAATTCGGACACACGTTTCGCTCCCACCACATGCCTGTGGGCGAAGCGTGAAGTTGAAGACATCGATGCCATTGCTATTGATCAAGAGTTCGGAAAAACGTCCAAACTCCACTCCTCCTTTGCATGGAGGGGAATACCTTCTAGAAAGAACTACCCCGTCCCCGCTCGCCGCCCTGCTGTTGCCGGGCCTCGGCGCAGTGGTATTTGCAGTGACACTTCTACAGGTGCTGTTCCTCTCTCAGGGCGCTGAAGGCTTGTTCCGCGATAGCGATACCGGCTGGCATTTACGCAACGGGGCAGCCATTCTGAACACCGCCACTGTAACCCGAGTGGACGGCTTCTCGTATACGCGAAACGGCCGCCAGTGGGTCGCCTGGGAGTGGCTGTCGGACGTCCTGCTCGGCGGCGCTCACCGCATCGCGGGCCTGCCCGGCGTAGCGCTACTGGCTGCCCTCGCCATTGCCCTGACGGCGTGGGGCGCCGCGCGCCTGTCTCTTTCTCTGGGCGGTAATTTGTTCTTCACAGCAGCCGCCATCGTCCTGCTGCTCGGCGTCACCAGTATTCATTGGCTGGCGCGGCCGCACGTTTTCTCCTGGTTGGTGTCGTTGCCCTTTCTTTGGGTCGCGGAGCATGAGCGGCGCAGTCCCAGACGGGCGATATATGGGCTGCCGTTGCTGGCTTGTCTTTGGGCGAATCTGCACGGCAGTTTCTTGCTGGGGCCCGCCATCCTCTTTCTATACGCCATCGGAGAATGGCTGGCCGAAGCAGCGAATTTCGAATTTCGAATCTCGAATTTGCAATCGGCGGCGAATGGTGGTGCGCGTTTTGCCGCAGCCTGCCTGGCGTCTCTCCTGGCTACATTGATCAATCCGTACGGCTGGCGCCTGCACGAGCACGTCATCGCCTATCTGCGAAACGATTATTTGATGGACCACATTTCGGAATTCCGCAGCTTCAGTTTCCACTCGTCCGGCGCATTGTACGTCGAACTGTTTCTATTGGTCGCGATTCTTGGGACCATCGCCATGCTGCGGCAGCGCGCCTTTGGTCCGGCATTGCTGACATTGGGAATGCTCCATCTAGCTTTGTATTCCGCGCGCCACGTGCCGGCGGCGGCCGTGTTGTTGCTGCCGCTCAGCGTTGCGGCGCTGAGCCGTGAAGCTGCAGACTGGCCCAGACTGCGCCCGCTCGTCGACTACTCGAAGCGACTGCGCGCCATTGACCGCAAGATCTGGGGCGTCGTCCCGATCGTGCTCGTGCTGGCGGGAACGCTCGCCGGTTTGGCCACGATGGCACACGCCGGACGCGTTGGCTTCAATTCGGCCAAATTTCCGGTCCGCGCCGCGGATTTCCTGGAACAACACGGTCTGGACGACCGCGTGTTCGCAAAAGATCAATGGGGAGGGTATCTCATCTACCGTTTTGCGGGCCGCACGAAAGTCTTCATGGACGGGCGGAGTGACTTTTATGGCCAGGATTTGCTCGAGACCTATGCTCAGCTCGTGGAAGTGAAGCCCGGATGGGATGCTGTGTTGAAGCGATACGATGTCCGATTCGTGCTCGTACCGCCAGACCATGCGCTGGCGTCGGTGCTTCAACTGAGCTCGGATTGGAAGCGGGTCTATGCCGACTCGGTCGCTGATGTGTTCGAAAGGGTAGGGTGAATCATGCCCGGGAGCATCGAAATTGCCCTGGTTGCTGTGGTCACGGCCGCAGCCTGGAGTGATTTCCGCACAAGACGGATTCCCAACTGGATCACCGTGCCCGGCGCCGCCCTGGGATTCGCCATGCAAGCTTTTTATGGCGGCCTCCATGGAGCGCTGGCGTCGCTAACAGGAGCCGGACTTGGACTGGGAGTTTTCATTGCATTGTACATTGCAGGGGGCATGGGCGCTGGGGACGTGAAGTTGTTCAGCGCGGTGGGCGCGCTCACAGGACCGCAAGCGTTGATCCTGGTGTTTGTATTCACGGGGCTGCTGGGCGGCATCGCCGCCGCCGCGCTGGCAGCATCCCGCGGACGTCTGCGGGAAACGCTGGAGAAAACCGGAGAACTGCTGTTGGACCTGGGCCGGCTGCGCTGGCAGCAAGTGCGGGGAACGAGAACTATGGGGGCTTCGGATTCGCTGCGGCTGCCCTACGGGGTTGTCATCGCCGGAGGCACCTTGCTCTCTCTTGTGGTCCTTGGTTAGATAGAACGGATGAATCATTGGGGAATTGGGTCAATGGGTTATTGGGTAATTGCGTTGTTTGACAAGTGCATTGGACATCGGACATGGGACATCCCGACATTTGATATTTTTTTCAGAAAGACAATCACGGTCGCAGCGCACTTCCGAAAATGTCAAATGTTGGAATGTCCCATGTCCGATGTCCAATGCACTTGTCAAACAACCCACTGACCCAATTACCCAATGACCAATGACCAATGACCCAGTTCGGCCCTGCCGGAGTAGGAGGGGATTGCTATGCAGCGTCATCGCGTACTGGTCGCGTTCGGGATCGCGTGGCTCTCGGCCGTGCTATTGAGTTGGTGGGTGTATAAGGAAAGCACAGCGCCACAATCGCGGGATTTGGTATACGCCGTTGCGGCGACACAAGATCTGCCCGCTGGAAAGCGCCTCCAGCCAGCCGACCTCAAGCTGATCACGCTGGACCGCAAGGACCTGCCCAAGGGAGCCTTTCTGAAGATTTCCGACCTCGTGGATCGCGCGGTCACCGTCCCGGTCGCCGCCGGCGAAGCCGTACTCGTCGGAAAGCTTGCCGCCAAAGGAAGCGGCGAGGGTTTGACCGCCTTAATCGAGCCAGGGGCGCGTGCCCTTTCTGTCCAGGTCAACGATATTTCCGGCGTATCCGGCTTCATTCAACCGGGAACGCGGGTGGACATCCTTTTTACTCGCGTGTTCTCCAATGGCGACGCGGCCACGACAACCATTCTCCAGAACGTGAAGGTGATCGCTTACGGCAGACGGCTCGATCCAGGAGCCAGGGTGAACCCGAACGAAACGACCAGGCCCACCGTGGCCACGTTGCTGGTTTCGCAGGAGCAGGCGGAGAAACTGGTATTGGCGGAGCAGCGCGGGAAGATCCAGCTTGCGCTGCGCAACGGAGGGGATGACCAGATCACGGAACCTTCGGATCCTGTCCAATCGGCGGATCTCGGAATTGACGAACCACGGAAACCCAGGGCTGCACCCGCCCGGCCTGTGGTCTATCCGGCAGAAATCGGCGGCGGGCTTTCGCGGACGGCGACATCCGTGGCAGCCAAGACAGCTAAGCCGGAAAGCGCCGGACAAGTGGTAGTGCGGATATACCGCGGTGAAAAGGTTACTGAGGAAAAGTTTCAATGACGAAACATTCAATTTCGAATTGCGAATTGCGAACTGCGAATTTGGAGAAAGTTTGCAGGCGATTTCTGCATCAAATTCGCAATTCAAAATTCGCAATTCGAAATCCAATATACCTGCTCTGCATGGCTCTGATCCTGGGTTCGGGCTCCTCTGGCACTATCGCCGCACAAGACCCGGCAGCGCCTCCTCAGACAGAACAGGCTCCGCCACCGGCTACGCCGCGACCGAGCGGGCCGGCGACGCCGCTGGCGCCGGTTTCGATGACGCTTATCGTTGGCCGGGGAGAACTTGTGCAATTTGCAGATGAGGTTTCGCGAGTCTCCGTTTCCGATCCTGCAATCGCCGATGCCGTGGTGGTGTCTCCGCACGACGTGGTCCTGAACGGCAAGGCGCCGGGCAACACGACAATCATGATCTGGCACGGCGAGAATGTCTCGCCGTACAAAATTACCGTCGAGTCGGATCTGAGCGAAATCCAGAAGCAGTTGCGCAGCAGCTTTCCGAACGAACAGATCGACGTGTCCAGCAGCAAGGATGCCATCCTGCTCACGGGTGTGGTAACCGATACGGAAATCGCGAAGCAGGCGGCTGCGATCGCGGCCGTGCATGCACGGGCGGTGGTGAATTTGCTCCAGGCGCCGCCTGCCGCCAATCCTCAGGTCATGCTGCAAGTGAAGTTCGCCACGATGGATCGCATCACCATGAGCCAGTTGGGAGCGAACCTGTTCAGCGTGAACAACAAGCTGGTGGGGACGTCGACGACGCAGCAGTTCCAGTTTCCGCGCCTTGGCCAGCTGCAGTTTTCTCAAGGCCCCGAAGGCCAGCCGGTGTTGGGCAACCAGCAGGTCAGCGTGACCGACTTGTTGAATCTGTTCGCATTCCGGCCGGATCTCAACTTGGGTGCGACCTTACGCCTGCTGCAAAACAACAACCTGCTGGAGATTCTTGCGGAGCCCAATCTGATCACAGTCAGCGGCCGCGAGGCGAGCTTCCTGGCGGGCGGAGAATTTCCATTTCCGGTGATCACCAGCACCGGCACCGGTGCGCAAACCGGTCCCATCGTTACCGTTCAGTTTCGAGAATTCGGTGTGCGCCTCTTCTTTACGCCAACCGTAGAGCCAAATGGGCTGATTCACTTGAAGGTACGGCCCGAAGTCAGCTCGCTGGATTTTGCAAACGCGCTCACGATCCAGGGCTTCCTGATCCCGGCCATCAGCACCAGGAAGGCCGAAACGGAGGTGGATCTGCGCGAGGGCGAAAGCTTCGCCATCGCGGGTTTGATTGACAATCGGGTGACTCAGGTCGTGAGCAAGATCCCGGGAATCGGCGACCTGCCGATTTTGGGGCATCTGTTCCGCTCCCGCGGCACCCAGAAGAGCAACTCCGAGTTGCTCGTGCTCATCACTCCGAACTTCGTGAAGCCGTTCGCGGCCGGCGCGGCGCCGCCACTGCTCCAGTTCCCCGAAGGCTTCCTCGGGGGACCGGAACAAACGCCGCCCGCAACGCCACCTGCCTTCATCGGGCCGCGGGGACATGACGCTCCTCCTGGAGGAACCCCGTGAACACTGGGACAGAGCCGTCCGAATTTCTAAGCGTAGCGTATCGGATTAGAGCCGCGGAGAGGCGGAAGAGTGTAGCCCACGGCGTGAGCCGTGTGAAGTATACGCATTTAATCATGCTGAACGCTTGGGCGGAGCAGACTCCCCTCCTTGGCAAAGGAGGGGTGGACGCGCCATCAAGAAATGTCCCCGTTCCTTTGAAAGGCGCGGACGGGGTGGTTCGTCCAAACTCCAAAACAATTTCTCTTGATCGAACCACCCCGTCCGCGCCCGTTGAGGTGGCTTCGCGACATTTTCTTAATGGCCGCAGCCACCCCTCCTTTGCCAAGGAGGGGACTTCGCTTCAAGCCAACTTTGCCAACAATCAAATGTTACGTTTATCTTCGCTTCGACGCGGAAAGAGATGGATTTCCTCTGGAGAATGAGCCAGCATTATGCGCCTTCAGAGTTGCAGAAAGGCGATTAGCCAACCACTAGAAATTCGCCGATGACGGAGTCTATTCCTCCAGGCCGACCGGGAATCAATGCCACGTGGACATCCAGTGCCAAGACCGGGGCTGGCACTTCAATTGGGCCGCAGAGCAAAGTCTGGTTCACCATCTCGCATGGCATCCTGGACGAAGTCTATTTTCCATTCATCGACCAGCCGAACATTCGAGATCTTGGGCTACTCATAGCTGATGGAGTGGATTTCTTTTCCGAAGAGAAGCGAGATGCGAACCACGTCATCAGCCCAATTGCGACAGGTGTTCCGGGCTATCACCTCACCAATACGTGTAAACAGGGCCGGTACCGAATTCGAAAGACAATCATCACCGACCCACGCCGCGATGTGGTTTTGCAGGCGATCCAGTTTGAAGCGTTGATCGGTTCCGTGCCGGACTATCACTTGTACGCGCTGCTCGCGCCGCATCTCGAAAATCACGGATCTGGCAACCACGGTTGGACTGGCACGCACAAAGGTACACCCATGCTGTTCGCACAGCGCGGAGGAACAACGTTGGCGCTCGCATGCTCGAGTTTGTTCAAAGCGATGAGCTGCGGCTACGTCGGATTCAGTGACGGGTGGCAGGATATCAGCGCGCACAAACGCATGACGTGGTTCTTTGATGATGCTCCAGACGGCAATATCGCACTCACGGGCGAAATCGTTATTCCCCGTGAAGGCGAGTTTATTCTGGCGCTTGGCTTCGGCCGTGATGCCGAAGAAGCTGGTCAACAGGCGCTTAGCGCGTTGGTGCAGCCGTTCGATGACTCGATAACGAAATACGTTCAGGAATGGCAAGACTATCAGACGCGATGCGAGCCACTCGACAACGGAGCGTCTGAAGTTAACCACTACCGAGTGAGCACGGCTCTGTTGAAGACCTGCGAGTCGAAGGACATTCCGGGAGGCATCATCGCGAGCCCCTCCATACCGTGGGGTTTCTCAAAAGGCGACGACGATCTCGGCGGCTACCACCTCGTGTGGACGCGCGACCAGGTGGAAGGAGCTGGAGCGTTGCTCGCGGCCGGCGATGTCGCGGGAGCTTACCAGGTACTGGTCTATCTCATCTCAACTCAAGAACCCGACGGGCATTGGGCACAAAACATGTGGCTGGAAGGCACTCCTTACTGGACCGGCATTCAGATGGACGAGACGGCTTTCCCCATACTGCTTGCCGATGCGCTGCGCCGGGCAAACGGTTTGGGGCGATTGAACGTCTGGCCGGCCGTGCGCAAGGCCGCAGCTTACCTCGTTTGTAATGGACCAGTAACTCCAGAAGATCGATGGGAAGAAGATGCGGGCTATTCACCATTCACGCTCGCCGTCGAAGTTGCGGCCTTGCTCGCCGCAGCAGATTTCGCGGACGAATACGGCGAAACAGAAACCGCCGTCCATCTTCGAGAGACGGCCGACATCTGGAACACGAATATCGAAAGATGGACATATGTCACCGGCTCGGAACTGGCACGCATGCATGCCATCGAAGGCTACTACGTCCGGATCGCAGCCGCCGATGTGGCCGATGCGCCTTCACCCTATTACGGCTTCGTTCCAATTAAGAACCGGCCTCCTGATCAATGCTCGGCGGAAGCATCCGCCATCCTCAGCCCAGATGCCCTGGCACTGGTTCGCTTCGGATTGCGTGCCGCCGATGACCCCCGGATACTGAACACCATTTCAGTGATTGACGCGATTCTGAAGACAGAAACCGCGACAGGACCCGTTTGGCACCGGTATAACAAAGATGGGTACGGAGAACATGACGACGGAAGTCCTTTTGACGGCACCGGCATCGGGCGCGGCTGGCCACTCCTGACCGGCGAGCGCGCCCATTACGAATTGGCGCGCGGAAATCGTGACGGCGCCGAACGACTCCGACGCGTCATCGAAGCGCAAACCAGTCCAGGCGGATTTATTCCGGAACAGGTGTGGGATGCTGCGGACGTCCCGGATCGTGAATTGTTCAATGGCCGCCCTTCAGGATCAGCCATGCCTTTGATGTGGGCTCACGCAGAATACATCAAGCTTGTTCGCTCGCTACGAGACGGACGTGTTTTTGATTTGCCGCCCCAAACCGTTCGGCGATATTTGGTCGACAAAGTCGTTGCACGCTACACGATCTGGCGATTCAACCAGAAGTGCACATGGACGCCGCTCGGGTACAAACTTCGAATCGAAGTGCTCAGTCCTGCTGTGATTTGCTGGACCTCGGACGGCTGGTCCTCCAAACACGAACAGAAGACCATCCCCACGAACCTCAACGTCCACTTTCTGGATATACCAACCGATTCTCTGCCGTCCGGCGCCTCCGTCAAGTTCACCTTTTGCTGGTCGAGCGGGCAGTGGGAAGGAAGCAATTTTGCGGTGGTGATTGCCTAGTAAACCGATGAAGCAATACAAATTGGGCTAACGAGCCATCACTTTGGAGCCATGCCGGATATGGACCCTCGGATGCTATGCTCAAAATGTGAGGGTTGACGACCCAAGTGGCTTCCAAAAGATGCGAGGAAGGCTGCGTTTAAAGTGGCTCGCCGTTGTCGCGTTCATGCCTCTGATGTGGTCTCTTTTCGCTGAAACTCCGATTGCGGACCACACAACGAAAACCCCGACTGTAGACAAGACGCCAAAATTTCGTTCTGGGGACCAGGTTGGGGAATTTCAATTTGCCAGACTCCGATATCCCGGAGGCATTCCTGGCTTTTTCAAGAACTGGTACACCGATTATCCGGCAATGGACGTTCACTTAGCGACGATCGTAGGCCGACTCACCCGGATTGACATTGGTCCATCGGTTGTTGTCGATCTTTCAAGGCAGAACATTTTCGATTACCCGTTGATTTATTCTGTCGAACCCGAACAGATGGTTCTTGGTCCGCGTGACGTTGCAACCTTGCGCGAGTACCTGTCGCGTGGCGGCCTCTGGTTTGCCGACGACTTCCACGGCGACGAGGAGTTCTGCAAGTTTCTGGAGCAAATTCATCAAGTGCTGCCCGATGCATCACCAGTAGAACTGGATACTTCACATCCCTTGTTTCACAGCTTCTATGACATCAACAAAATCATCCAGGTGACGAACAACGAAATCGCGGAATGTCGCGAGTGTGATCAGTGGGAGAACGGTCCATCCGGGAGAGAACCAAAGGTATTTGCCATCCTGGATCCACATCAACGAATAAGCATTCTTATGGCATGGAATACGGACCTCGGCGATGGACTAGAGTGGGCCGATGACCGGCGATACCCCGAGAACTACTCGAAGTATTCCATCAAGTTCGTCACCAACGTCATCGTTTACGCAATGACGCACTAGGTCTAACCTGCATTTTCAGCGGCACTTGCTGGCAATGCCGAAGGCGGGACTCGAACCCGCATGCCTCGCGGCGCCACCCCCTCAAGATGGTGTGTCTGCCAATTCCACCACTTCGGCTTTGTGCTGCAGGCATAAAAGCCCGCGACTACGTTACTTCTTCTGCTGAGCCGGCGGAGTTGCGGGCGGAGCCGGCGTGCCCTGCTGCTGTTGCGGTTGCGGGGCAGCGGGCGTTTGCTTTCCGGGAGCCGGCTGAGGTTGATTCTGCTGCTTGGCGCCCTCGCGCACGACGGAAGACCCGCCGGGCCGCGAAATCAGAATCGCCAGCGACAGCGAGGTAATCATGAAAATGATTGCAGCGGCCGTCGTGGCTCTGCTCAACACGGTGCCGCTACCTCGAGAGCCGAAAGCGGTTTGAGTACCGCCGCCACCAAAGGCACCCGACCAGTCGGCGCTTTTGCCTTGCTGAAGAAGCACAACCAAAATCAAAAAGATCGAAACGATCACGTGAAACACGGTGAGAATCGTCGGTAACCAGGTCATACGTATTTTATGATGGCTGCAAACGAGGCAGGATCTAAACTCGCGCCTCCTACCAACGCGCCATCGATATCCTCTTTGTTCATCAGAGCCGAAATATTGTCGGGTTTGACGCTCCCGCCGTACAGAATGCGAAGTGAATCAGCCGCAGCCGCGTTATAGATTTCAGCGAAGACCTTACGAATTTCGGCGTGCATCTCGGCGGCGATTTCCGGCGTCGCAGTTCGCCCGGTGCCAATGGCCCATACGGGCTCGTAAGCGACAATGATATGGGAAAGGTTCGCCTCCGTCAATCGACCCAACCCGCGCTGGACTTGCCTGCGCATCACTTCCAGGGCCTGACCGGCGTCACGTTCGGACAGCGTTTCGCCCACACAAACAATCGCCTCGAGACCGCCGTTCACTGCCGCACGAGCTTTCTTCTCAACCCATTCGTCGGTCTCGCCGAAGTACTGGCGGCGCTCGGAATGTCCGACGATCGTGTAGGCGCAGCCTGCATCCAGGAGCATTCGTACGGAAACCTCACCCGTGAAAGCTCCTTGTTCCTCCCAATGGACATCCTGCGCGGAGATCGCGACACGGGTGCCGTCGGCCTCTTCGACAGCGGTTGGCAGAGCCGTGAATGGAGGCGCCACAACGATGTCGCAATGTTCGACGTTTTGGATCTCGGGGATCAGTGCATCGAAAAATGCGCTGGTCTCCGGACGAGTTTTGAACATTTTCCAGTTGCCAGCAATAATGGGGCGTCTCATCTACTTATTCGTTAGCACCTCGACACCAGGAAGTTTCTGCCCAGACAAAAATTCAAGCGATGCGCCGCCACCAGTCGAAATGTGCGTTATTTTGGATTCGACGCCAGCCTGGGCTACTGCGGCGGCCGAATCGCCGCCTCCGACGATGGAGAAAGAGTGGGAATCGGCGACGGCTCGAGCTATCGCGAAAGTGCCTTCGGCAAACTTCGGATTCTCGAAAACACCCATCGGCCCGTTCCAGACGATAGTCTTGGCCCGTCGAATGACTTCCAAATAACGCCGTACCGTCTCCGGACCGATGTCCAGCCCCATGCGATCTGCGGGTGTCCGATCCACCCGGGTTACTTGAGACTCCCGGCTATCCACGTTCGGCGCGACGACGTGGTCCAACGGCAATTCAATCGAAACGTTTTTCTGAGAAGCCTTGGCCAGCAGGGCCTTCGCGAGATCAATCTTGTCGGTTTCCACCAGGGACTTTCCAGTCTCGAGACCTTTGGCGCGAAGGAACGTGTAGGCCATGGCGCCCCCAATCAAGATCGTGTCCGCGATGCTGATGAAATTCTCGATCAGGTCGATCTTGTCCGAGATCTTGGCGCCGCCAACAATCGCAACATAAGGCTTCTCTGCTTTTGTCAATGCATGAGTGAGAGCCTCCAATTCCTTCTGCATCAGGAATCCTGCGACAGCCCAGCGCACGAACTTAGCAATGCCCACGGTCGACGCGTGGGCGCGATGCGCAGTGCCGAACGCATCATTGACGTAGACATCGCACAACGCTGCGAGTTGTTTCGCAAAAGCGGGGTCGTTCTTCTCTTCTTCGGCATGGAATCGGAGATTCTCGAGCAGGAGCGCTTGACCGTTTTGGAGTTCGGAAACCATTTTCTCGACTTCCGGCCCCACACAGTCCGGAGCAAAGGCGACCGCCTTCCCCAGCAATTCACCGAGCCGGGCCGCTACCGGCCTCAGGCTGTATTTGGGTTCAGGCTTCCCTTTCGGCCGGCCCAGATGGGAGGCGAGAATGAGCCGCCCACCTTTTTCGAACACATATCGAATCGAAGGGAGCGCCGCCTCGATGCGGGTATCGTCCGTAATCCGCCCGTCCGCGATCGGGACATTGAAGTCCACGCGCATGAACACACGCTTGCACAGATCGAGATCTGAGATGGAGAGTTTGCTCATTATGTCGCTACGAGCTTGATGACATCCCGGAGCCGGCAGCTAAATCCCCACTCGTTGTCGTACCAGGAAAAGACCTTGACCATCTTGTCGCCAAGCGTCCTTGTCAGCGGCGCGTCGACGATGGACGAGTTTGGATTGTGGAGAAAATCGGCTGAAACCAGCTCTTCATCGCAATATTGAAGGATCCCCTTCAGTGGCCCGCCGGCCGCAGCTTTCAACGCCTGGTTCACCGATTCTACCGTCACCGGTTTGTTCGTCCGCACGGTGAGATCAACGAGCGACACATCGGGCGTTGGGACTCGAATCGCGATTCCGTCAAGCTTTCCCTTCAGCTCGGGCAGAACGAGTCCGATCGCCTTCGCGGCGCCTGTCGAAGTGGGAATCATCGAAAGCGCGGCCGCCCGTGCCCGGCGCAAATCCGGATGAGGCAGATCGAGAAGTTTCTGGTCATTGGTATAGGAGTGAATGGTGGTCATCAATCCACTATCGATTCCGAAGCTCTCGTGGACGACTTTGGCAACGGGTGCGAGGCAATTCGTTGTACACGACGCATTCGAAATGACGTTGTGCTTGGCGGCATCGTAGCTCTTGTCATTCACTCCGAGGCAGATCGTGATGTCCTCACCCTTGGCCGGCGCGGAAATGATAACTTTCTTTGCGGACCCACGCAGGTGTTTGCGGGCGTCTTCGGCATTGGTGAAAAGTCCGGTAGATTCGACAACGACCTCGATGCTTAGCGAAGGCCAGTCGATTTTGCTGGGATCCCTTTCCTTGAATACTTTAATGCTCTTGCCGTCGACATTGATATTGTCTTCGCCAAACTTGACGCTGGACTGCAGGTTGCCGAGTACCGAGTCGTACTTGAGAAGATGAGCGAGTGTTTTGGGATCCGTGATGTCATTGACGGCAACGATATCGATGCCTTTGTCGTCCATAGCCGCGCGGAAAAGATTGCGTCCGATCCGGCCAAAACCGTTGATGCCTACTCTAATTGCCATAGCTGCTCCTGTAAGGGATAGACACCGAATTCTGAAGTCCAAGAATTCGGTGTCTATCCCTTAATTCCCGAAATCAGCAAATCAAAAGTATACTGCGGCGGGTATGTATTTCACATACACGTTGATTCTTGGCCTGGGCCTTCTTTTAACGCTGCCGTATTACATCGTTCGGTTTCGAAAATATCTGCCGACCTTGCCGGACCGGCTCGGCTTTCCGAGCCTGCCTCCATTGCGGCACGCCGTTTGGGTGCACGCGGTTTCGGTCGGCGAGGTGAAGGCCGTCGAAAGGCTGGTAGAGCGACTGCGTGGGCAATTCCCCGGAAAACCTCTTGTGGTCTCGACGGCCACACCCACCGGGCAGCAACTCGCGCGCGAACGCCGGGACATTATCGATCATACGTTTTACTTCCCAATTGATCTGCCGTTCTGCGTACGGCGCGCAGTGGATCGCGTCAATCCGCAAATGGTAATCATTGCCGAGACCGAGATATGGCCGAACTTCCTGCGGATTTGCAGAAGCAAACAAATTCCCGTTGTGATGATCAACGGAAGAATTTCCGATAAATCGTTCCCGCGGTACCGCCTGGTTCGGCGCTGGTTGCGGCGGGTGTTCGCGGACTACATGATCCTGGGGATGCAATCGGAGATGGACCGGAAGCGGATCGAGGAGATCGGAGCAGATCCGCAGAAGGTGACGGTTTTCGGGAATCTGAAATACGACGTGGTGGGATCGAGCCGGGTGCTTGACGCCACGTTGGCCAAGCTGCTTCAGAGTTGGAGTCTGGTGTGGATTGCCGCCAGTACGACAACGGGCGAAGAGGAGATGGTGCTGGACGCATTTGCTGCGATAAGCAAGACGAATCCTGATTTGAAGCTGGTTATTGCGCCAAGGCACGCCAATCGATTTGACCAGGTGGAAGAGTTGGTGAAGCAACGAGGGCTTGGTTGTGTGCGCCGAACTCGGCTGGTTGAAGGGACCGCCGGGCTAAAGCCCGGCGGCTACATTCATCAAATATTACTCCTCGACACGATCGGCGAGCTGGCTGCGGCATTTCAATATGCGACCGTGGTTTTTATGGGAGGGTCGCTCGTGCCGAAGGGCGGGCACAATGTGCTCGAACCCGCGCGGCACCAAAAACCGATTATCTTTGGGCCGCATATGCAAAATTTTCGGGACATGGCTTGCCTATTCCTCGACGCGAAGGCGGCGGTGCAGATTCAGAGTGCGGCTGAGCTTGCGCCGGCCGTTGAAAAACTCCTGGCAGACCCGCATCACGCTTCAGAGCTTGGACGGCGTGCCCGCGCGATCGTGGAACAGAACACCGGAGCTACCGATCGGGTGCTGCGATTTCTCCGGCCCGTCGAGGCCGGCAGGTGAGAGCGGCGTTCCGGTTTTTACTCCACGCTCGTGAAAAGCTTTATAGCTCCGGGGTTCTGTCTAGTCTGCGGCTGAGTCACCCTGTCATCAGCATCGGCAATCTCACGCTGGGCGGAACCGGCAAAACCCCACTCGTGATCGCCCTTGCAGAAAGGTTGCGCGATCGCGGTTTTCATCCGGTGATCCTGTCTCGAGGGTACCGCAGAACCAGCCGCGAAATTGTGGTCGTACCGGCGGCCAGCCCGGTAAGGGTTGGGTGGGAAGATGTTGGCGACGAGCCTTACATGATGGCCCGCCGCCTCGGCAATGTTCCCGTCGTTGTCGGGGCCGATCGGTACCAAGCCGGACTCCTGGCCGAACGCAATAAGCTTGGCGACATCTTCCTTCTCGATGACGGATTCCAGCATTGGCGGCTCCACCGTGACCTGGACATCGTGACGATCGATCCCGTCGAGTGGGCCGCCGGTGAAGCGCTATTGCCGGTTGGACATTGGCGAGAGCCGAAGAGCGCCATATCGCGGGCTCACCTGGCGTGCGTTCAGGAAATTCCGGGAGCCGGAGCACCGTCCTTGCCTATTCCGTCATTCACGGTTCGAACCGAGATTCAGGGCATATACAAGGAAGACGTGTTGATCCCTCCCGAAACGCTCCAGGGACGGGCCATCGTCGCATTTGCCGGGATCGCCAAGCCCGAACGATTCTTCGCCACCGTGGAATCGCTAGGCATCCGTCCCGTGAAGTGCGTGCCTTTCCGCGATCATCATCGTTTCTCACCTCATGATGTCCAAAACGTCGGCGGTGAAATACGAATTACAACCGAAAAGGATGCGGTGCGGCTCCTGGGCCTCGGAGTCACAGACTTCCTGTACCTTCGGATCTCTGTTAACATTCCGGACTTCGAGCGGCTAATGTCTATCATTCTTAGCCGCCTGCCGAAGCTGTAATGCGTGTAGACAAGATCCTGATCCGAGGTCCGAACTGGATCGGCGATGCTGTTCTGGCTATCCCTGCAATGAAAGCCATACGCGCGCACTTCTCTGACGCTGAAATTACGTTGCTGGTGCGGCCCTGGGTAGCCGGACTTTTCATGTCCGTGCCGTTCATCGATAACGTGTGGAACGAACCCAGGCCGTCGCGGCTTATGGATTGGACCCGCATCACCCGCCAGATTCGAAGGCGCCGATTCGATCTCGCATTGCTATTCCCCAATTCATTCGAATCCGCGCTGATGATCTTTCTCGGACGAGTGCCGCGCCGCGTTGGCTACGCGACGGATGGCCGTGGTTGGATGCTAACAGAAGCTGTCTTGCCGGGAGATGAATCGCCCCACCAGGTGCATTACTATCTTGATCTCGTGAAAATGCTCTCCGTGAACACCGAACGGCCATCGATTCTAATCGAAGCGACCAGCGAAGAGCGCGCCAACGCTCGGAGACTGTTGAATGCGGAGGGCATTCCATACGGCGCCCCTTTTCTGGTTTTGAATCCCGGCGCAGCGTATGGATCGGCAAAGCGGTGGTACGAAGACCGGTTCGCCGAAGTGGCGGACATCCTCGCGCGCGAAGTATCTCTAAACGTCGCTATCATTGGATCGCTCGGCGAACGGCTCATGGCCGAACACATCCGGAAACGAATGAAAAACTGTACCGCGGTGCTCAGCGGTAAGACGTCCCTGGAAACATTAATCGGTGTCCTGGCAGAATCCTCTTTAATGATTACCAATGACTCCGGGCCAATGCACATCGCCGCGGCGCTCGGTGTGCCGACGGTTGCCGTATTTGGTTCCGCGACGGAACCGTATCCGAAGAAGTCGGGTACATGTATGATCCCGGCCTGTATAAGCCGTTCGTTTGGGCGGGCCCAGCGATCCGGCGGATTAACGAAAGCGGTATGAAAGCAGTTTTGATCACGAACCAGTCTGGTGTCGAACGCGGCTATTTTGATGAAGCGGGGGTGCATGCGGTCCACGATATCCTTCAAGCCGAACTGGAACGGCATGGCGCGAAACTCGATGCGATCTATTTCTGCCCGCATGGCCCCGATGCTGGGTGCGAATGCCGTAAGCCGAATCCAGGGATGCTGCTTCGCGCGCAAAGGGAATTGGCCATCGATCTGACTGAATCGTATGTCATCGGCGACAAGCATGTGGATGTCGAGACCGCCTATGCAGTGAGTGCAAAATCCGTGCTGGTCTTGACCGGCTACGGACGAGACGAACGGGAAAAGCATAAGGACAGCGAGCACCAGCCCCACCTTGTGGCTGAGGACCTGATGGAAGCCGTCGAAGTAATTCTTGCTGGAGCACTCCGATGAGCCCGCTTCGCCCAGTCGTTGAACGATTCAAGGACAAACGCATCGTGGTGCTCGGCGACCTGGTTGCTGATGTGTTTGTCTATGGCGAGATTTCAAGAATCTCGCGCGAGGCGCCCGTCTTGATTCTGAACCACCGCGAAACGCAGGTCGTTCCGGGAGGCGGGGCAAATGCCATCCACAATCTAAGCGCGCTCGGCGCGAAGCCGATACCGGTGGGCATCATCGGCGACGATTCCGAAGGCCACCAGCTCGTTCAATTTTTTTCAGACCGGGGAATCGATGTTAGCGGAATACGGGTGGCAAAGTCGTATCGCACGCCGACCAAAATGCGGATTCTGGCGGGAGCGGTTCATTCGCAGCGCCAACAAATTGTGCGGATCGACTCCGGCGGCCCCGTTCAGGAGGGCAAGGCAGTTGGCCACGCGGGGATCGAGCAAAAGCTAAAAATATCACTGAGCCACGCAGATGCGCTCCTCGTCTCTGACTATGGGTACGGCCTGGTGACGCCGCAGTTCGTTTCCAAAATCCGGTCGAACGGAATTCCGGCTACGATTGACTCACGCTACTCTCTCGAAACCTTTCCGCGAATGACGGCTGCCACACCCAATGAACCAGAGGTCGAAGCATCCCTTGGGATATCGATCGGCAAAGACGCAAAAAAGCTCGAATGGGCCGGCCGCACGCTGCTTCGCCAGTTGAAGCACGACGCGCTGCTCATCACGCGCGGAAAAGATGGCATGGCGCTGTTTGAGCGTGGTAAAAAGACGGTTCAAATTCCAATCCATGGGAGCGACGAGATCGCGGACGTCACCGGAGCCGGAGACACGGTTATCGCGACTTTCACGCTCGCGCTGGCTGCCGGAGGCAGCTATTATGAGGCTGCACGACTGGCCAGCTATGCAGGTGGCATTGTCGTCATGAAATATGGAACCCGGCCCGTGACCTACGAAGAACTCGTCAGAGCGGTGGAGGAGGACGCATCGTGAAACTTCGGCGTGTGGAGGAATTGCGGGAATTGCTGCAAGGCAAAAAGGTTGTCCTCGCAAACGGCTGCTTCGACATTCTACATGTCGGACACCTGCGCTACCTGCAGGCTGCGCGCGCTCTCGGCGATGCTCTGGTTGTTGCCGTCAACAGCGATCGGTCCGTGCGCGCGATCAAAGATCAAGGCAGGCCTATTCTGAATGAGAATGAGCGTGTCGCGCTTGTCGAGGCGCTGGAATGTGTGGACTTCATTGTGGTTTTTGACGAGCCGGATGTCTCGCGTGTTTTGGATACGCTTCGCCCTGACATACATGCGAAGGGAACCGACTATACTGAGCAGACTGTGCCCGAGCGAGATCAGGTGCTTGCTTACCACGGTGCGGTGCGCATTACAGGCGACCCGAAAAATCACTCCACACGCGGTATCATCGAGCGCATTTTGGAGAAAGCACGCCAGTGATCACGAAAGCGAGTCTCGAGAGCTTGAAAGGCGCCAGGCCGAGCCGGTTTCTCGTGGTGAAGTTTGGTTCACTTGGTGACATCGTTCATTGTCTGCCATCGGTCGCGCAATTGCGGCAGGCGTTTCCGGGAGCCGAAATCGACTGGCTGATCGAACGAAAGAACAAGATCGTGGTTGAGCTCAGCGGGCTAGGGGTTCGGCTTATCCCAATTGACACCTACCAGTGGCGAAACAGCCCTGGAATCGGCAGCGCGAAAGAGATCGCGGAATTCGTTTGGGCGTTGCACACCGACGGTTACGACGGCACGATCGATTTTCAAGGACTTCTTAAATCCGCCTTCTTCGCCTACCTTTCCGGAGCTCCGATCCGCATCGGATGGGAGCGGGACTTTCTGAAGGAATCCGTGAGCAGGTTTTTCTACACGGAGGTTGTCACCCCGAAGCGCATTCATATCATCGACCAACAGATGGAACTGCTGAGACCGCTGGGTATTGATCCCAATTGGGAGACCGAAGTTCCGCTACGCGCGACGGAGCCGGCGAGACGATCGATGGCTCAGAAGCTCAACGGACTCTCCGACTACATCGTGATCAATCCCGGAGGCAACTGGCCAACCAAGTGTTGGGAGCCGGAACGATATGGCGAACTGGCACTGAGGCTGATGAACGACGGGCTGCCCGTAGCGGTAACCTGGGGTCCCGGCGAAGAGAGACTCGTAAGCAGGTTGGTTCGTTCGGCCGGAAATGGAGTGCGCGAAGTGGCGACTTCGCTGGAGGAACTGGTCGCGTTATGCGAGAAGGCTCGGCTATTTGTCGGTGGAGACACTGGCCCGATGCATTTTGCCGCCGCTATAGGCACGCCGATCGTGTCCATCTTCGGTCCGACGAGCAGTGATCGGAATGGACCGTTTCGGCGCGAAGACATTGTTGTCGAGCGACGGCTTCCCTGCCGGCCATGTTACGAGCGGGACAAATGTCCGCTCGATCACTGGCAATGCATGATGGACATCACCGTCGATCACGTTTACGAGGCCTGCCGCAAACGCCTGTTGCTGGCCGACGCCCGAGAGCCACTCCAGCCCGCGAAATAATGCTTCAAAAGCTGCGCGTTCCGCTGGCCTTCGCGATCGCGCCGGCGGTATTGTATTTCGCTAACCCCACCATTCCGTCCATACTGCTCGGCCTACCTGTAGCATTGGTGGGCGCTGGGTTCCGAGCCCTTGCCGCCGGCGTGATTCAAAAAGATTCGAGTCTCGCGACGTCCGGTGTCTACGCCCTCACCCGTCATCCGCTCTATTTCGGAAGCTCGCTGCTCGCCGTTGGCTTTGCGATCATGAGCGCAAGCGAAACTGCGGCAGCGCTGTTGCTGGTTCCGTTCATCGTGATTTATCCCACCGTCATCCTCCGGGAAGAAGCCCGCCTGGAAAACCGTTTCCCTGATGAAATCCGTCCCTACAAAGCCGCTGTCCCTCGCTTCTTCCCCCGGTTCACGCGCTGTTTTCGGCCCTCGTTCTCTTTCGACCAATACCTCTGGAATCGGGAATACAACACGGCCTTAGGGTTTGTGGGAGCCTTGGCAGTGTTGATTTTGAAATGGTGGCTGGGCGCCGCGCCATGACGGTGGTATCTAACAAAAAACTTCAATCAGGCATGTAGTCGCGGGCTTCAGCCCGCGTTCAAAATCTTTCGACACATCGTTCAATCAGGCGGCAGCTCTTCTAGGAAAGCTTCAAGATCCACGCCAACAGCGGCCGTAAAAGGGTATTGGCGCCAATCCGTCACTAAGCCTCGCCGGACTGGATTGTTTAATACGTATCGAACTTTGGTACCCAACTCGGGCGTGCGAATGACCCGATCATGAAAGCTCTTTTGCCATTTCGTGTTCGGGTGTTGTTTCGCTAACCAATACCCGCTAGCCTGCTTGAAATGTTCTACTCCGTGGAGGAGATCAGTGTTGTCGTTCCTACCGATGCAAACGAGATGCGCGTGGTCGGGCATGAAACAATAGATCGCAACAAAGAGGTGTTTTTCGGCGCCTTCTTTCAAGAAATCCACGAAAACTCCGACTAGGCTGGGTTCTGTGAAGAAGGGTCGCCTTTCCATCAGGCACAATGTGAACGCGGCCGAAACTCGGCCACGGTAACATTCTCTTGGCAAACGGTGATGTCTGGTTCCCATACGTTATCCATAATTCGGGCGCGGGCTAAAGCCCGCGACTACATACGCAAGCAAGCAACAAACCACCATAGGGGGCCAAGCCAAACAACGGGGTTGATTTAGCGGCGGGCGATACCTATACTCAAAAGGTGGTTTTCTTTAAGTGGGCGTTCCGCCCACTTTTTTGTTGTTATGAGCATGGGAGTCGAGTGGGACCGGATCCGGCGTCTCATTGAGGAAGTTGTCGAAGGCCAGGGATATGAGTTGGTTGATGCGGAAATCAGGGGAGCGGGCGAAAACTCAGTCCTTCGGATCTTTATCGACAAGTTGTCGGGCATTTCCCATCACGACTGCGAGTTAGTCAGCGAGCAAGTAGGAACGGTACTCGATGTTGAAGATCTGATTCCGTTTTCTTACACATTGGAAGTTTCCTCTCCTGGTTTGGATCGGAAGCTGGTCAAAGAAAGTGACTACACTCGCTTTGACGGGAAGTTGGCCAGGGTCCAGACGCGAATCCCGTTGAATCAGCAAAAGGTTTTTCGAGGGCGTCTCCAGGGACTCCACAACGGAAAAGTCCGGTTGGAATTGCCCAAAGGCAACCTGTTGGAAATCCCGTTGGACGTCATTCAGGAAGCCAGGCTGGAAGTGGATTGGGCGGCGGAGAAAGCAAAGCCTGGCGGTTAGCGCCAAGCGTGGGGGACCGGCTGGCCGGCCCGACGCTAAGTACTTAGTTTCATAAATACGGTGACGTATTTGCCCTCATCCGGCCCTTCCCTTGGGGCTTCGCCCTGGCGGGCTTGCGCTTCGCGCGGGCCACCTTCTCCCAGAGGGAGAAGGACCATTCGGAAGGTTAGTCCCTCTCCCCCTGGGAGAGGGAGCCGCGAAGCGGCGGGTGAGGGCGCTGTACGTGACCGTATTTAGGAACTCGTGCACTCAGGAATGGAGTCAATTGATGTCAAATCTGCTTTTTCAAACGATCGATCAGATCAGCAGAGAAAAGGGGATCGACCCGAAAATCGTAATTCATGCGATCGAGGATGCCATTGTTGTGGCTTCACGCAAGTACTTCAAGTCGAATGAGGAATTGCGTGGGCGTATCAATTCCGAAACCGGTGAAATCGATGTGTTTGCGGTGAAGAAGGTCGTGGACAACGTGACAAACCCTGTGAAGGAGATCTCATTGGACGAGGCCCGCACGATCAAGCCGGATGTGCAGATGGAAGGAGAGATCGAATTTCAGAAACCTACGGCTGTCCTTGGACGCATCGCGGCCCAGATGGCAAAGCAGGTGATTTTTCAGAAGGTCCGCGAAGCCGAACGCGAGAGTGTGTATGCCGAATACCACAAGCATGTCGGCGAGGTCGTGAACTGCGTCGTGAAGCGGTTTGAAAACGGCGACATCATCGTCGAGCTTGGCAAGACGGAAGGAAAGCTGCCCAAGCGTGAACAGTCAAGACTCGAGAGTTTCTCGGTGACCGATCGCATCCGCGTCGTCATCATCAAAGTTGAAAAGACGTCGAAGGGCCCGCAAGTTATCGTATCCCGGACCGACCCCACGCTGGTCCAGCATCTGTTTCAAACGGAAGTGCCGGAAATTTACGACGGCACCGTCCAGATCAAGAGCACTGCGCGTGAAGCTGGCGAACGAACGAAGATCGCCGTTTCCTCGCGCGAGAAGGATGTGGATCCGGTCGGTGCGTGTGTCGGAATGAAGGGCACCCGAGTGCAATCCATCATCCGGGAATTGCGCGGCGAGAAAATCGACATCATTCAATGGTCCGACGACGTCGTCACGTTCGCGACGAATGCGATCAGTCCGGCAAAAATCAGCCGTGTGTCGATCGTCGAGAGCAATGAAAAGATTATGGAAATGGTTGTCGAGGACAGCCAGCTCTCGCTAGCAATCGGCAAGAAAGGTCAGAACGTCCGTCTCGCCTCCAAGCTGATCGGCTGGCGTATCGATATCAAGAGCGAAGAAGAAAAACGCGCTGAAGTCGAAAGCCAGATGGATCAAATGCAGGAGTCCGCGCCGACGCCGCTGGAAAACATGCCTGGGCTCACTCCAAATCTGGTGCAGAAATTGAATGCTGCGGGTATTGGGACCTTGGAACAACTGGCGGATCTGTCGCCTGAGGACCTTGAGAACATTCCGGGCATAGGTGAGAAGACTATCGAGAGGATAAGCGACGCGCTTTCGGAGTATTACGCGCAGTCACCCGCTTATCAGGATGAGATGGAGCGGCTTACACAACAGCACATGTTCAGCAAGGACGAACCAGAAGCGAGGAAACAGAAGCCGGGCGCGGAAGGGAGCGCTGTGGAAAGCAAAGAAACCAGCGAAGAGAACGTACCTGAAGAGTAAAATAAGTGATATTCTTCTTTGATTTTGGGGGACAGGGCGCGAATGACGCGAATGGGCGCGTGAAAGATTTTGATGTGCCCATTCGCGTCATTCGCGTCATTCGCGGCTCCCAAAAGTCATCGAATCGATTTTAGAGGTTAGTAGCCAATAATGCCAAAGCTTCGAGTTTACCAGCTCGCTCGTGAGCTGAATCGCGATAACTCCGAAATCATTCGCGAACTGCAGCATCTGGGCGTACCGGTGACGTCACACTCCAACACGGTCGAAGATCGCCTGGCCGAAGCCCTGCGCAAGAAACTCGGTGTGCTCGTTGTCGAAGAGCCACCGGCGGCTGCTCCGCCACTTGTCGAGGAAGTCAGGCTTGAGGCGCCACCTGCGGTAGAAGCGGCGCCGCCACCGGCGGAGACCGTGGTTGTTGAGGCGGCAAAGGAACCGGTTAGAGTCGAAGTGAAGGCAGAACCGAGGATTGAACCGAGGGCAGAGCCAAAGGTTGAGGAAAAGCCAGGACCGGCGCCGGTGGAGAAGGTTGCGGTGCCGCCCGTGGTCACGCCCCCGGTAATGCCGCCCCCGATGATGCAACCCGCACCCGGCTCCCGGCCGCCCTTGCCGGCCGGGCGAGTTGCGGCGCCTATAGGGACTCCTCCTGCACCGCCCAAGGTTGAGCTGCCGCATGAAGAGCGGAAGACCATGCAGCAAATTGTTCAGGAACGGCTGCGCCAGCAGCACCGCTTGCCGCAGGCGCCGCCGCCTGGACAGCGGCGGCCGTTCGACCGGCCGGGGCAGCGGCCAATGGGCCCTGGGCAGCCGAGGCATCCTTCCGCGCCTGGATTCCAGAATCGTGGCGCCGCTCCAGCGGCGCCTTCGGGAACGCGGCCATGGACTCGGCCCGGTGCTGCGCCGCCACTCCCGCAGCCGGCGGAACAACGCCGGGGGCCGGTGCATGAACGGGTTGATCGAACGCAACGGTACGAGCGTCAGGCAGAAAAGAAGCTCGAGACTCCATACGTGCGGCCTCAGCCCAAACCCGAGCCTCCGCGCGAATACCGCAAAGTGACACTGACGGAAGGTCTCACGGTTAAAGATCTCGCCGAAAAGCTGGACGTCCGAACAAAGGACATGATCAAAAAGCTGATGGACCGCGGTGTGTTCGCCACGATCAACCAAACGCTCGACAAAGAAATGGCGAAGGAAATCGCCAAAGAATTCAACGCCGAAGCCGATTTCGTCACGTTTGAAGAGAGCGTGATGCTCGATGCGGTTGAGGTCAGCACGGTCGAAAACGCCCTGCCACGAGCGCCGGTTGTAACGATCATGGGCCACGTCGATCACGGAAAGACTTCACTGCTGGACGCGATCCGGAAAACACGAGTCACGGAGCAGGAAGCCGGCGGCATAACGCAACACATCGGCGCATATCAGGTCAAGGTGAAGGACAACCGAAAGATCACATTCCTCGATACGCCGGGTCACGAGGCATTCACGCTCATGCGTGCGCGTGGTGCGCGAGTTACCGACATCGTGGTCCTCGTCGTGGCGGCTGATGACGGTGTCATGCCTCAGACGATCGAATCGATCTCGCACACCAGAGCCGCAAAGGTTCCATTTGTTGTTGCGATTAACAAGGTCGACAAACCGGGTGTCAATCCGGAGCGCGTGAAGCGGGAGTTGGCTGAGCAAGGTCTGCAGGCGGAAGATTGGGGTGGCGATACAGTCACGGTCGAGGTCTCCGCCAAGACCGGCAAGAACCTCGAACTGCTACTCGAAATGATTCTGCTGGTCGCTGACCTCCAGAACCTTAAAGCCGATCCCAGTTTGCCGGCCATGGGTACCGTGCTCGAAGCCAAAATTGACAAGGGCCGCGGCAATGTCGCGACGGTGCTCGTCCAAAATGGGACGCTTCGCGTGAGCGATAATTTCATTGCCGGCGCCATATACGGAAAAGTTCGCGCGATGTTTGACGACAAAGGGCAGCTGGTCAAAGAAGCGGACCCCTCCACGCCTGTCGAAGTTCTGGGGCTCGAAGGACTGCCGATGGCCGGAGATTCATTCCAGTGCCTTGCGGACGACCGCAAAGCCCGCCAGATCGCGTCGTATCGCCAGGAAAAGCTGCGCGACATCGCTCTGGCAAAGACTTCGAGGCTCACCCTGGATCAGCTGCACAAACAACTGACCGAAGGCGAAATTAAGGAAGTACCACTCATCCTGAAATGCGACGTGCAGGGTTCACAGGAAGCTCTTACCGACATGCTGAACAAGCTCAGCACGGACAAGGTGAAGGTTCGTATCCTCCACTCCGGTGTGGGTGCGATCACCGAAACCGACGTATTGCTGGCAGCGGCATCGAATGCGGTGATCATCGGCTTCAACGTGCGGCCGCAGGGAAAGGCGGCCGAGCTCGCAAATCGTGAAAAGGTGGATATCCGTCTCCACACGATCATTTACAACGTTGTCGACGAGATCAAACGAGCAATGCAGGGTGTCCTGGAGCCCGTGTTCAAAGAAACCTACCTGGGTGCGGCCGAAGTCCGCGACACGTTCCGGATTCCGAAAGTGGGCATGATTGCCGGCTGCTACATTACCGATGGCAAGGTTACTCGCACGGCCGAAGTTCGCCTGCTCCGCGACAATGTTGTCATCTTTGAAGGCAAGATCGCATCGCTGAAGCGCTTCAAAGACGATGCCTCGGAAGTCACCCGCGGCTATGAATGCGGTATCGGCATCCAGAACTTCAACGACATCAAGGTCGGCGATACCATTGAGGCCTTCGTCACCGAAAAAGTGATGGCGGACGTCGGTGCATAAGGAAGATTTCGGATTGCGGATCTCGGATTTCGGCAGTGGGCTGCTTTGGAGTTGGGTGGGCATATTCCCCTCCTTGGCAAAGGAGGGGAGGCTGCGCGACCAGGAAAATTTTCGCGAAGCCACCTTAGCTCGCGCAGACGGGGTGGTTCGTTCAAGCCACCGATTAACCGGTAGCTGACCGAACCACCCCGTCCGCGCTTTCAAAGTAGTCCACTACCCGGATTTCGGATTTGAAAAGCGCAGATCCAACTTGGTTCCCGAAATCCGAAATCCGAAATTTAATTCCATGGTAGTCATCGCTCTCCTGACTCTCGACATCCATATCCCGCACGCGCATTCACTCAAGGACAAGCGGATGGTCGTCCGGCGGCTCAAAGATCGGCTCCGATCAAAATTCAACGTGTCGGTTTCGGAGGTTGATCATCAGGATTTGTGGCAGCGTTCACAGCTTAGCGTTGTGACGGTTGGATCCGACGAAGGCTTTCTGGAAAGGATGCTGCAGGAAGCGGCCCAAGAGGCCGAACGCCTGTCCCCCGAGTGCATGATTCAGTGCAATATCGAGATCGTTTAGACAGATGCTAGGACGAAGAATTGACCGCATCGAAGAGCAGCTTCGGATGGAGATCAGCGAAATCGTTGAGCGGGAAATTCAGGATCCTCGTATCGGTCTGGTGACCGTAACGGCTGTCAAAGTCTCGCCGGATCTGCGTCACGCGCGCGTCTTCGTGACTGTGCTCGGCGACGCCGATCAGCGTAAAAAGACGATTGCAGGGCTGAAATCAGCGGCCGGCTACACGCGACGATCCCTGAGCAAGCGCCTGCACCACCTGAAACGGATCCCCGAAATCATGTTCGACTACGATGAGTCGGTTGAAAAGGGTATACGCATTGAGGAACTCCTCGAACAGATCAAGTCGGAGGAGAAATAGAGATCGAAAAGTTTCTGGCCGCGAATTGCGCGAATTACGCGAATGGGCCGCGGCTGTTGGTGCGTTTCTCACCTTAAAGAATTCTGCGCGGCCCATTCGCGTAATTCTCGCAATTCGCGGCTAAAGACTTCGCCTGTCACCAAATGGACGGAATTTTCATCATCGACAAACCCGCGGGCATGACGTCGCACGATGTGGTGAACACCATTCGCTCCGGACTTTCAGTTGCAAAGGCTGGTCACCTGGGAACACTGGACCCTATGGCCACCGGTGTTCTGCCGGTCCCGGTAGGAAAGGCTACGCGTTTCGGACGGTTCATTCCGAACTCGCCGAAAGAGTACATCGGTGAAATCCGCTTTGGTTTTTCGACGAATACTTACGACCGCGAAGGTACGCCAACAAGCGAAGAACATTTGCTGTTGAACTCCGCGAAAGATGTCGAAGGAGTGATCCGGTCACTTACTGGGAAGCTGTCTCAGATCCCGCCCCCGTTTTCAGCCAAGAAGATCGGGGGAGTCCCCTCATACAAGTTGGCTCGTCAGAACCGTCCCGTCCAGATCGCGCCGATCCAGGTCGAGGTCTACGAGTTCGAAATGCTGAGGTTCGAACCGCCAGTGATAACCGTCCGCGTTGTCTGTTCTCCGGGAACCTATGTTCGAAGCCTGGCTCACGATCTGGGCCGTACTCTCGGGAGTGGCGCCCACTTGACCGCCTTGCGGCGGACTCGTTCCGGCGATTTCCGGCTCGAGCACGCGGTACCGCTTCAACGAGTGTCGACCTCCGACTTGATTCCCATGAGCCGGCTCTTGGAATCCTGGCCCCGAATTGAAGTTTCAGGAGCGGAAGAAATGAGAGTCATGCATGGCAACCAAATCCCCGGTGACGCCGATGCGGAATTCGCCCGCATCTTTAACAAAAAAGGAGAGTTCATTGCAGTCGCTGCGGTAGAAAACGGTTGGGTGCGTCCGCGACTTGTGCTAACCTCAAATACTTCGGATTAAGCCGGTATGTTAGGCTGTAACTTAGAGAAAGAGGCCGAATTGTAGACAATGAGTCTGACGAAGGAAAACAAGGGTAACATCATCACCCAGTACCGAATTCACACTTCCGATACCGGGTCCCCGGAAGTTCAAATCGCTTTACTTAGCGAACGTATTACGTACCTGACCGAGCATTTCAAAACGCATAAAAAAGACCATGCGTCCCGCCGCGGCCTGCTGAAAATTGTCGGTACGCGCCGGCGCCTGCTCGATTACCTCAGGATGTATAACGCGGAACGCTATCGCGAAATAATTTCCAAGCTTGGAATCCGAAAATAGAGCGTCACCAAGGTGCAATGTAAACGCTCAAAACAAATTGAAACGATGAAAGACGACCCCGGGGCATCGCTTCTGGGTCTTTTTTTTTGCATCAAGTCGTCGCCGCCAGTCTGTCATCCATGACATCGCCCAACCCATCGATGGGGGCCGCAAAATTGGCGCGAATTGAAGTAGAGAGGAGATAGAAAATATTCATGAACGTTCATAAAGTCAGTACGATGGTCGGAGAGAGAGAACTCTCGATCGAGGTCGGAAAGCTGGCAAAACAAGCCGATGGAGCTGCATTGGTCCGTTACGGAGAGACCGTCGTGCTGGTGACAGCTTGTGCGGACCGAGAACCACGGGAAGGTTTGGACTTCTTCCCACTCACCGTCGATTACCGTGAAAATTTCTACGCAGCCGGAAAAATCCCGGGCGGATTTTTCAAACGTGAAGGTAAGCCTTCCGAACGAGAAGTGCTCAATAGCCGGATGATCGATAGGCCCATCCGGCCGCTGTTTCCTGAAGGTTATAAGAACGAGACGCAAGTGATTGCGCTCGTGCTCTCAGCCGATACCGACATTGATCCTTCGATGCACGCCCTTGTTGGCGCATCGACAGCTCTGTACCTTTCATGCATTCCGTTCCATCAGCCGATCGCAGCAGTACGTGTCGGCCTGATTGAAGGCCGCTATTACCTGAATCCGACTTACACCGAACTGAAGAACAGCCGGCTGAATCTCGCGGTTGCGGGCATGGAAGATGGCATCGTGATGGTGGAATGCGGCGCGAATGAGGTTTCCGAAGAAGTGATGATCGAAGCTTTGATTTTCGGTCATCAGGCGATCAAGCAAATTATCGGACTGCAGAAAGAGCTGTACGAAAAAATTCGACCGCAGAAGCTAGCCGTCGAGCCGGAGCTGATCGACGAGGCTATCGCCAAGAAAGTGGAAAAGGCGATTCGGGCCGAACTCGAAGATGCCCTGGATACTCACAAACACCCGAAGCTTGAAAGCTACGCGCTTGTCGATGCGGCAAAGAAGAAAGCCGTCGAGCTGTTCCCGGAAGCCGATGAAAAAACGCTCGAGATGGTGAAGCGTATCTTTGACTCGCTGAAGGAACGAATCTTCCGCGATCAGGTTCTGTACAAGCGGGAGCGCCCAGACAAACGCAAGTTCAATACGATCCGTCCCATCTGGATCGAAACCAGCGTGCTCCCGCGAACACATGGTTCCGCTATCTTCACGCGGGGAGAGACGCAGGCTCTGGTTACCGCGACGTTGGGAACTGCCGACGACGTCCAGCGGATGGATTGGCTTGAAGGCGAGTCGTACAAGCGATTCCTGATGCACTACAACTTCCCGCCGTTCTCCGTCGGCGAGGTCTCGCCGTTGCGCGGTCCGGGCCGTCGAGAAATCGGACACGGGGCGCTTGCCGAACGTGCTCTGTTGCCCATGATTCCAGGCGAGGATGTCTGGCCCTACACGATCCGGCTCGTGTCGGATATTCTGGAATCAAACGGATCCTCATCGATGGCAACGGTTTGTGGCGGAGCACTTGCCCTGATGGATGCCGGCGTTCCGATCAAGGCTCCGGTGGCCGGAGTCGCGATGGGTCTGGCGAAGGAAGGTGACACTTACGCCATCCTATCC
>WNGM01000732.1_pt1 | contig 32357 bp, 26 predicted proteins | sample 5400571 | NCBI WGS metagenome assembly WNGM01 (sample SAMN13153378, study PRJNA577476) | soil metagenome | isolation source: 100 cm soil or saprolite under Garry oak tree replicate 2 | place: USA:California | collected 2016-06-15 | reverse complement strand
TTGCCGGGTGCTATGGAGTTTTCTCCCTGGAAGAATTGCTTGATGTGCTGGGAACGGCTCCTCGCGAAAGTCTCCTGCCAGTGCTGAGAACGAGCCCATCCTCCGATGCTCCTACCTAATCCTTATCTCCAAATGTCTGCAAGCGAGGCATCTTCCTTGCATTAGCCACAAGCGACGCGTCTTCCTTGCGTTAGCCACAAGGAGTGCGTAGCCGAACGTGGCGTAACGCATTCCAAACCTGCCGAGACGTGGCGTGGCGTAGTGAATTTCAAACCGCAGCGAAGGATCTTTGCGCCCCCTGACGTTCGTCTACCCCGACGAAATGGACCATCCCACTTGTCACCCTGAGCGCAGCGAAGGGTCTGGCTCGAAGGGCAACCTGGGCTCATGCGCGTTTTACTGATCACGGCAGAGAGAAGTAAAGCGTGATAAGATAGGAGGTGTCAGTGCCAACCATGTGCATCGTCCTATAAAGCAACAGGACAATAAATAGACCTTGGAGGCTATGAATGAATGAGAACTCACCGAATCCCAACCTGAACGAAACTGACCTGCTTGAACTCGCACTACGTCTGGCTACACATCCTGGCGACCCGCGTACTCAAAATGCACAACTCCTACCCAGCCAAATTCCCGACCAGCTTCCAGTAGATATTCCATTTCCTGAGGGCAGTCGCGTACTCGGCAGCCTGATACGCAACCCCGAAAGCATCTCCATGTTCCTCGATACGCATCTCTCCCCAGAACAAGCGCTCACCTTCTACAGACAACGCATGCAGGCTTCAGGCTGGCAAACAACCGATATTTTCCGACCACATCGAGGGGGCTTCATGTCCTCAGGGTCTCAAAGTCGCGGTGGAAATGAAACCTTCTATCAGGGTCTCCGCGACCCCGCACTCACCCTCAACGCCTTAGGAAGTTCTTCCGCCTGGGTTGACGACGACAATCGTAACCGCAGTGGCCCCGCATTCACCGTCCATGCTTTTCCAGGCAAGGGCAACGTCACAGATGTCCGGCTAAATCTGGAGATGAACAGCTCATTCCCACCAGGTCCACCGCCCCACAGGAGAGGACACTCTTCACGTAATATCTTCAGCTTCATGCCAGCATTAGAGGCTCCCGAAGGGGCAAATCAAACAGGAGGGGGAAGTGGTGGTAGCCTTAACAGCGCTCACTCTGATGCTACCCTTGAAATGAATTCTGACCTCTCGACGCTGGCCGCTCATTACAAAACACAACTAGAGCAGGCAGGATGTATGCTCACCGAGGAAGGTCAAAATGGGCCGCTTGCCTGGAATACCTGGACATTGAAAGAAGACGACGAACTATGGCATGGCTTCTTCTTTATCCTGAAAGTTCTCGATCAAGAATACTACCTCTATATGAGGATAAAGAGTGACAATGGAAGCGAAGCACCAACTGAAAGGTAGTTCTTCTAACCCGCATGAAAAGTGTACGAACTAACCTCTCGATAAGAAACTAAAGCAAGTAGCCACACCATCGTCCATAGTAGGGGCAATGGCAGCCACCACCCTGTCTGGGGGACAGGTAATAGGGGAACGATGAAGGCAGTCTTTGCCGAGGAGAACCTCCCTCAAGCTCTAGCTGACTGCGTTGGCGATCTCATCGTGCGTGACACGGTGCACGTAGCCAGCACAAGGCTTTTTATGCTGAAAGCGGAATGTCCATATATTCCGCCTCGGTCTGAGACTGAGGGAGAGGCAGATTTTCTTCACGCATCATCTGAAGATGTTCTTGTAAGGCTTCTTTCATGAGCTGCTCTACTTCTTCTCTCGTATCTCCAACAGCAACGCAGCCTGGCACATCGGGAGAATACGCGCCATACGAGTTTTCGCCTTTTTCGATGATGACCAAGATTCTTGCCATCTCAATCCCCTTTCTCTATTTGGGCCTGTTTAAAGACACTAAGCAATGTTCCAACAGGCATGTCCTTTCCAAGATGCCCAGAGACCGTTACTATTCCCCTCTTTGTCGGGTGCTTATAATGTCTATGATCTCCACGTATCCGCGCAAGATACCATCCATCAGCTTCTAGACGTTTGATGACATCACGTACCTTCACACAAACGGCCTCATTTCTTCCGTCCTATTAAGAAGAAGTATACTGCATCTACAGTGAATGCGCTAGAGAAGTTTTATCAGCTGTGCTGGCTACCAAGGTCATCTGTATAGGGAACGACTTTATTTCCCTTCTACACCTGCCACACCTCTGGACGAACTTCTCACACCACCGTCCATAGTAGGGGCAATGGCAGCCGCCACCCTGTCTGGGGAACAGGTAATAGGGGAACGATGAAGGCAGTCCTTGCCCTGGAGCGGGTCTGGTCGGCTGCCTGCCCTCACCTTGCAACCCACGCAAAAAACCTGATTTGATGTTGAGATGCACCTGGCCGAAACGTCTATTAATACGTATAAATGAAGGAGGTGAACTGAATGAAGGATACTCTCACCAATTCTGTCGAAGAGCTGTATACCCTGTATCACAAAGATATCGTGCGTTTCTTTGCGCAGCATCTTGCCGATCGAGAAGCGTCCTGGGATCTCTGCCATGAAGTGTTTGTGCGTCTCCTCATTACGCTCGCATCAGGCACACAGCTTCAACACCCGCAGCGCTGGTTAATGCGCGTTGCCAAGAACCTGCTGATCGATACCTATCGTCATCAACAAGTAACGTCAGAGGCAAATCTTTCTTTCGATACACATGAGTTGGCGATGCTCGCCACCGATGCCACAACGTTCAAGACCCTGCTCGAACGCCAGGATATGCTGCAAATCATCGTGGAGACCTTCCACGCCTTGCCGGAGAAGTACCAGCGCCTGCTTTTCTGGCGGGAAATCGAGCGCTTGCCCCTCCAGGAGATCGCTCTGCGTACAGGAGCAACGGAACCTGTACTCTCCACCGAGTTGTGGCGCGCACGCAAGCTCCTGCAAAAGGAGTACCTGCGACGGCGCTTCAAGGGCCTTCTTTCCTCCGACGAAGAGATCTTTGAGCACCTCGATGCCCTGGTCCGCTTCAACCTGACAGCCTTGCCTGAGGAGCAGTTGCAGCATATCGAAACGCACGAACGAGACTATTTTGAGCGCATGGCACCTACCTGGGATGCCTATGTCGCAAGTGCCTACGAGGTCGAACTCCAGGAGCGGCTCACCAGGCTCCTTCCCTGGCACCAGGACATGACGGTGCTCGACGTGGGAACAGGCACAGGTTACCTTGCAGGCATGATGGCTCCGCTCGTGGGCAACGTGATCGGCGTGGATTGCTCACCCGCCATGCTCACACGGGCCGGGGAGAAGATGGCCCAGACTGGATATGAACATGTCTCCTTCCGAGAAGGCATGGCCGAGCGCCTCCCTCTCGCGACGGGTTCCGTGGATGTCGCGATGTGTCATATGCTCCTGCACCACGTAGTGAGTCCGCGCACCGTCCTCGGTGAACTGCGCCGCGTAGTGCGCCCCGGCGGCCATGTGCTCATCGTCGATGCGCATACACACAAACATAATTGGACCCCTGAAGCCTTCGGTGACCTCCACTATGGAACCGATCTCAGGAAATTGCAAAAGCACGTCTCCGCCCTTCAAATGAAAACACTGCTGGTAGAAGATGCAGGCATCTCCCACTCAGGAAACTTCATCGGCAGATCTGCCGACTTTACGAATTTTCTCCTCCTTGCTAGAATGAAGAATGCCTGACATGGAAAACAAAAGCACAAGCGTTCCCCCTCAGCAGGGCTCGCACCAACTTCGCCGGGTGCTCACCCTCCGTGAAGCGGTCGCTCTCGGCGTTGGCGGCACCATTGGTGGCGGGATTTTCGTGCTGGTCGGCGCGGCAGCGGGACGCGCAGGACCAGGAGCGCTCCTGGCCTTTGTGCTCGCCTTTGGCGTGTCCTTACTGATTGCGCTGCCCTATGCTGAACTTGCCTGCCGCTATCCCCTGGCCGGTGGTGGATACGCCTTCGCGAGAGCGCTCCTTGGTGAGCATTGGGGCTTCCTGATGGGCTGGGGCTATTGGGGAGCGTACATCTTTATCAGTGGATACGTGACCCTGGGATTTGGCGGCTACCTCCACGCGTTGACGGGCTTGCCCCCCGTCCCTGGCGCGCTGGCTCTGATCGGCATCAGCACCGCAATCAATCTCGCCGGCGTCCGGCTCTCTGGCCTGGTGCAGAGCGTGGTGATTGGAGTTGCAATCGTGGCTCTGCTTGCTTTCAGCGTATTGGGATTGCCCCACATCCACGTTGCACAGTTCACCCCATTTCTGCCCTATGGATTCGCCGGTGTTGCAGCGGCAACCCTGCTGGCCTTTCTGGCCTTCGGCGGCTTCGACATGGTGGCAGCAGCGGGAGAGGAGATCTCCTCTCCCGAGCGCAACCTGCCCAGGGCGATCCTCCTGACCCTGTTTTTGGTCCTGGGCCTCTACCTGCTGGTCACCTTCGTGGCCCTTGGGACGCTTCCATGGAACGAACTGGGAAGCTCATCCGCCCCCCTCTCTGAGGCGGCAACCCGCTTTCTCGGTTCCACCGGCCGGCAATTCGCGGCAGCAGCAGCGCTTCTGACGACAGCAGCCACGGGCAACGCGGTGCTCGTCGTGACCTCTCGGGTGGCCTTTGCGATGGCACGCGATCGACTGCTCCCCACAGTGGTCGCCCGCGTGCACCCCTCGACGGGTGTGCCCTGGACAGCCGTGTTACTCAACGGGATCTTGCTGGCCCTCGTCGCTCTCACCGGTTCGGTGGCGCTGGTGGCAACCGTGGGTGGCTTCTTGTACGTGCTGCATTTCCTCTTCACGCTGGTGGCACTGGTAATCCTCCGCCGTCGAGGCGGTCCACCGCCGGCATTTCGCACCCCTGCTCCCCGGTTCCTGCTCCCACTCGCCTTCGCAGGCTGTCTCCTGCTGCTCGTGACCAGTGGATGGACAGGCGTGTTGGGTGGTCTCGGCTGGCTCTGCATTGGCCTGCTCGCCTATGGAGCGGTACACCTCTCCCGCCGGGCATGAGCTTGCTGATGCGGCGTGAGAGATACCATTATCTAATCGCTTCATGGGGCAAAACAGCATGGACGCCAAGCACGCCATTGGCAATCTGCGTCACATGTAAATCCACGACGAGGCTAGCCAGGGCAAGTGCTTGTAGTCGTGGCAATTGATACCGTTCGCCCATCAGGTCAAGCATCGCTTCCAAGGCAATGAGCGATGCCTCGTGCAGATTTTCATGAAAGCCAAGTGTGATCCACCCGCTGGAGGTATTGGCACGAGGGGTTGTCAAGCGCATATTGTTGCGTAGATGAAAGGTCAAGTCGACCCGCTCCATAGGGCACTCGATAGCCACTCCAGCTACTTCACCATCACCCTGGACAGCATGTCCATCCCCCACGGAAAAGAGAGCTTCAGGTACAGTGATTGGCAGATAGAGTGTACTGCCTGCCACCAGTTCTTTGCAGTCGATATTGCCACCACAAAAGCGCGGCGGAACCGTGGGGTGAATGCCCGGCTCATCGGGCGGCATCCCCATGATTCCCATGAAAGGATGTAACGCGATAGTATGCCCGTACTGATCTCTGCCGATCATCGCGTTAGCGTCGAGCGCCCAATTGAGTTCAACCGCTTGCTCTACAAGGCCAAATCGCTTATTTACATCATTCTCCCAACCTCCACCACCTGTCCAGCCCCACAACTCCGGTCGCACTTCATTGATACGTATCTCAAGAGTCATTCCTGGCTCCGCTCCACGAATAGCTATTGGTCCACACAGCGCATGACCGTCATCACGCCCCTTGATACGTGGCTCAAATTCCTTCACATTGGCATTTTTAAATGAGGGAGGTTCCAGTACCCAGCCAGCATTGAGGGTACGGAAAAGGACAGTATCGCCAGAATCAATAGTCAGTATTGGCGGATATTCGCGAGAAAAGGTGCCATGCAGTGTATCTCTCGCAGGTTCGATACTGTAAGTAGCCATCCTATCCCTCCTCCCTGTTATGGAACAGCTATGCACAACCTCAATGTATAACACTGCGAGAAAAGTAGCAATTTTATTTCCTGCCCTTTGGACCTCGCTTATTCCCGATCTTGCAACAGCCCTGCTCTCGACCACAGAGCTGTTGCAAGAATGGGGAGACAAAGGGTGAGGCCTGGTTACCTGTCCCCCAGACAGGGTCCCCGCAAGGGCCCATCCACTCCCAACTCCCACCGCGTGCCACTACACATCGCAAGGTCCCCTGTCCCGTTTCTCCTGCTCAGCGCTCCGTTGCCTGATAGGACAGTCTCTTGAAATGTAGTGGCACGGGGTGTTGATGTGGGGAAGTGGGGCCCTTGCGGGTGCCAGCCTGGTTACCTGTCCGCTCTTGCAACAGCTCTGTCATCAAGAGCAGCCATCTTGACAAAAGTATATCGCATCTGATATATTGCATACATGAATTCACAAACCCTGGAGAAAATTGACCGCATCCCACTACGGGAACGCGTCTACAACCTTGTACAGCGAGCCATCGTCTCAGGTGAGTTACACCCTGGACAGCGCGTTCGCGACCTCGACCTCGCCGCACAACTCGGCGTCAGCCGCACCCCTGTGCGTGAAGCGCTCCAACGCCTCGAAGACGAGGGGCTGGTAGAAACGCTCCCAGGAGCATTGACGCGCATCGTGCCCCTGGACACACGAGCGGCGCGCGAGGCCTTCCCCGTGGTCGCCGTCTTACATGCCCTTGCCACTCGTCTCGCCGTTGAAACCTTGACTGAGCACGACCTTGCCTCACTTCGCCAGGCCAATGAGAGCCTTGTCGCTGCTCTCGAAACAGGTGATGTGACGCGTGCTGTCCAGGCCGACGATCGTTTTCATGACGTGCTCGTTCGCGCATCCGCCAATCGCGAGGTACAGCATACCCTGGATCGTCTCATGCCTAAAGTACGACGCCTGGAATACGCCCAGTTCGGTTCACTCGCCGGTCACACCTCGGTGCTCCAGCACCAGGCCATCATCGCAGCCTGCGAGCAGCAGCTAGCATCCCAGGCTGCCTCATTAACCGAGCAAAACTGGCTGACCCTGGGCCACCTGATCGTTCAATCCCTCGACAACAACCCCCCGCGTTCACCCAATGACGAATGAAATGTAGTGGCAACCCTTGTGGTTGCCAGGTCTAGGAGGCCACCCAATGCTCGAAGTCCATGATTCAACCAATCAATTTGAAGTCCACGACCCGGCCATACTTGCCCAAGCAAAGGCCATCCTGGATGCCTGCTCCACTCCTCAAGAGATGCAGGAAGCCGTTCTTGCCGCTGTCACTCGCAATGAAGAATGGCGCGGAAAGCGCTGCCTGAACCTCCTGGCTCCTGAAGCTCCCACCAGTCCGGCGGTCAGAGCCCTCCTCTCGGCCGAGGTAGGCACTCGTGCCGCCGAGGGACATATTGGCCCGGTGAACCGCTGGTTTGCAGGCACCAGGCACATCGACGAGATCGAAGCGCTGTGTGTCGAACTCTTGAAAAAGGCCTTTCGGGCCCGCTATGCCGACCACCGGCTGGTAGCGAGTATGCTTGGCAACCTGGCGGTCTACACGGCGCTGACCGAACCCGGTGACGTCATCATGAGCATCACTCAACCTTTCGGAGGTCATTCCAGCAACCGTGTCGACGGGCCGGCGGGAGTACGTGGTTTGAAGATCGTGGACATTCCCTTCGATCCGGTCGAACTTGAAGTGGACCTCGACCTCTTCCGCAAAGTTGCCCCCCTCGTGCGCCCCAAGGTCGTCGCTCTTGGCGCCTCGATGACGCTCTTCCCCTTTCCTATCCAGTCCATCCGTGACATCGTCGCAGAGTGGGGCGGATACGTTTTCTTCGATGGCGCCCATCAACTGGGCTTAGTTGCCGGCGGTCAATTTCAAGACCCACTGCGCGAAGGAGCTGCGGTGTTGACAGGCTCGGCCGGGAAAACGTTTAGCGGCCCGCAGAGCGGGATCATGGTGTGGGACGACTCCCAACTGACAACCCCACTGACCCACGCCGTGTTCCCCGTGCTGGCAGCCACGCACCAGGTCAACCGGGTGGCCGCCCTGGCAGTATCCGCCGCCGAAATGATCGCCTATGGAAACGCCTACATGTCCCAGATTGTGCGCAATGCCCAGGCGCTGGGAGCCGCGTTAGCTCGTCGAGGTATCCCTGTCCTCGGAGCCCACAAAGGCTATACTACCACCCACCAAGTCATAGCCGATGTGCGCCAGTTTGGCGGTGGCTTAGAAGTCGCCCAGCGGCTGGCACGCGCCAACATCATCACCAACAAGAACCTGATCCCCGCCGACAAGCCAGAAAACTGGGATCATCCCGGCGGCCTCCGCCTGGGAACCACTGAAGTCACACGTCTAGGCATGCACGAGCCAGAAATGGAAACCATCGCAGCTTTTATCGCCCGTCTTCTCATCGAGCAGGCAGCGCCCGAAGACATCGTCGACGACGTCATCGCCTTCAGGCAGCCCTACCAAACACTCTACTACTGCTTCGATCACGGTATGCCTGGTAATAACCACTCATAGGAGCCAAGTTATGTTGGTGGATGGGCGTAGGGACCCGATAAATCGGGTCCCACGGGAGGTGGGGTGACATGCGCCGGTACGACTGATGCACCGGTTGCCCTATACCTGTCCCCCAGACAGGATTCCCCTACTATGCTTACGACGGCCAGGCCTGCTCGTCCATAGTAGGGGCCGGGCCTGTCCCTTGCTGGGATGGTGCCGGAACTTGTCCCCGCCCTGGGGGCTGCTTACGACTACTCGGCCAGGGGAGCGCGTTCGACGAGATGACCTCCCTCGTCGCCCAGTTCGGGGAGAGCAATGCCCTGCATGCCGAGCGTAACGGCAAGCTCGCCGCCGTGATGGAGGTCGTGGGAGATGACGCGCCAGATAATCCACTGCCGCGTGAGCGCGTAGTTTTTCCCCTGGTAGGGAAGCCGGTAGGTCTGCGCGAGATCGGCGACATTCCAGCTGGTGAGCGCCTCCTCGATCATCTGCCAGGTGGCCTCCAGCCATCTGACCAACTCGGCAGGCTTCTCCTCGATGGCATCCTCCGGCCGCCAGGCAGCCACCTGACTGGCGAACTCTGCGCTTCCCGCGCCGATGATATGACTCGCGATCTCGCCCCCCGAGCGCAGGTGGGGCGCGGGCCGCCAGGCCAGTTGTTCACGCGAAAGCGGGGCGATGGCCCGCACCAGGCTGATCTGGTAATCGTCCCACCCTTTGTTCAGGGTCATAAGCGAGTGAGCATCTGTCGTCATGATCTGGCTCCTCTCTGTAAGCTGTCTGCCTCCACTCTACCATACTATCCTAACAGGCGTTTCCTGATGACCCACTGGTGAAACTGGTTGATCCTTTCTTATCAGGTGCCTGTGCTGCCTGGGCAGCTTGCGAATCACCCTGGGCACGACGCCTGGACCAATGCTGCTCATCAACCTCGGTCTCAGCCAGTTCAAATGTCGTTCGATATGGACCGAAGTCCACATGCGTATTTACTGCATAAAGCGCCTGCGGAGCGCATAAGAACAAGGCCAGCGCCTCATCGAAGACATAGCGATCAATCTGCTCGGCCACTTTGACGAGTTTCTGCCCATCAATTTGGGCGGCCATCTCTGTATAAAGTCTGTTGAAGTCCGGTAGCTCTGGCCCGGCTCTGAAAGCGCCATCAGAGCCAAAGAACTCCCGGTGGACTGCAGCCGGGGGAGCCTCTGAGGTGAGGTCGAACCAACCGAAGATGAGCATATCCCACGGTGGTACCAGCTTCTTTTCCACCAGCATACGTGTGCCGGCCAGCAGTTGTTCTGGTGGAGCAACCATCACATCGACCCCGATACCCAATGCTGCTTGCACATCAGCTGCCACCAGTCGTGCAATGCCCTCAAATGGTCCAGGAGTAGCAATGCGTATATTTCGTCCTGAAGGCCAGCCTGCCTCATCCAAAAGTCGTCTGGCCTCCTCAGGATCATAGGCATAAGGTTCCTGATCCGAAGGGAAGCCACCGCACCAGGAAGGTGTGAGCGCGCAGAGCGGATTGGCGTAGCCTCCAAGGCCTAAGGCGATCAGTTTCTTGCGATCAACCGCGAGGTTCAATGCCCTACGCACGCGTTTATCGTGAAGTGGCACATCTGAGGGATAGCGGTTGATAATGCCCACCAGCACGCGATTGGCATCGCATACGACCAGCTTGGCATGTTCGGAAGCAATGACGCGGGCCGCGTCTGCTGGTGATACTTCGGTGACGATATCCATCTCCCCTTCGGTGGAGATGCAGAGTTCCAGCGCTTCGGCAGGGGAGAGGTCGTTGCGAAAGATAGCTCGTTCCAGCCGTGGCCCACGTTCGATGTTCCAGTGGCCACGGTTCGCCTCGAGGACGAGACGGGGAGCCCGATCTTCGCTCTCGATGATCCCAGCGCTGGCAAAGGGAGTCGCCCGCATGACGATGACGCGCGTGTTAATGCTAGAGTACCCCTCGGTGAGGGTGAATGGGCCGGTGCCCCACGGGCCCGGTGCATCGATCGCTCACCAATGGCCTTCGCCACTGCCCAGCTTGGCATATCCAAACCCTAACCCACGCCAGAAGGCCGAACTGGCGATGTGGAAACCTCGCATCTTGCCAAGCGCCAGACCTTCCGGACCGGGAAAGTGGAAGCGCACGGTGGAGTCATTCACCACTTCGCAAACCGACTCCGGTGGGAAATTGAGCCAGCTTCCAGGTGGGTGTGGAGCTATCCAGCGTTGCATCTCGTCGAAATTCTGCTTGACGTTGTGCGCCGTGAAAGGCTCACCGTCTTGAAAGCGCACCCCTGTGCGCAGGTCAAGTTCAAGCGTATGGTCGTCCGGCCAGCGTGCATCGGTGGCGAGGGCATTGACGACACGCCCGTCCTGGTCCACACGGATAGGCTCCTCCATTGTGTTCCAGGTGATAAAGAGCCAGTTCAATGGGGAGGGATCGAAGACGTAGACAGTACCGACTGGAGGACGCCATGGTGTTTTGGCAGGGGTGATCTGGGGGCTAACCATCGATTGAGACTCCTTTCGTGATCTACCAATTCTCACGACATTGTGTACGAGACAGGTAGGCACATGTCGCTTGACATAGCCTCTTTACGAAGTCTTTCTACCGTTCGGTTGTATTACGCCATCAGTGACGGCGTGCATCAAGATGAGCTATACTATAGTATAACACAGGGAAAAGTAATCCAACAGTTCAGCGTCCATCCTTCCATCCTCACATTTGTCATTGGCATGCTCCCAAACAACCCATTGGCTCTTTGCCTCACCACCTGTTCCTTCTATACTCTTCCTATCTCCCCTCTCGACGACAGGAACAGAAGGAGTTCACCATGGAAGAGATGCTACGCGCAACGCTTGCCAGCTACGAAGAGGACCTCGTTGCCTTTACCAAAGCTTTAATTGCCATTCCCACCGAAAATCCTCCAGGTCTCGCTTATCATGCCTGTGTCGATCTGCTTACCCAGAAACTTGCTGAGATTGGGCTGGACTACACCCTCCTGGAAGTCCCTGCCCCAACCGCTTCGTCCCCAAGCTCAGGTGATCCTGGCTACTGCTTATTGAGCTCCTACGGAACTGGAGAGGACATCCTGTATTTTCATGGGCACTATGATGTGGTTCCTGCTGTCGATCCCGCTCAATTTCAGCCCTATGTCCAGGGGGGCAAGTTATTTGGACGTGGCTCCTCCGATATGAAGAGCGGACTGGCGGCCATGATTGGTGCAATCCAGGCCATCAAAGACTCGGGCATCACTTTACGAGGCAAAATTGGCCTCACCATTGTGCCCGATGAGGAAACAGGAGGCCAGCGCGGGTCCCACTATCTAGCGGAGCACGGACTCTTAGGTCGTCAGGGCATAGGAATGCTAACCGCTGAACCAACCGGTGGAGTCGTGTGGAACGCCAACCGTGGAGCCATTTCGCTGCGGGTCCGCGTGAAGGGGAAACCAGCGCACGTGGGGCTTCACTATCAAGGGGTCAACGCCTTCGAGCAGATGGTGACGGTAGCCAATGCCCTGCTGGACTACAAGTGTCAGATTACTACGAGGCAAACGCAGTTCCACATCGAGCCAGAAGCAGCACGTGCATCGATTCTGATGATGGGTGGACAATGTTCCGCCGGAACCAATTTTAATCTGGTTCCTTCAGACTGTACCTTTACCGTGGATCGTCGCCTCAATCCTGAGGAAGACCTCACAGCTGAGAAGCAGGGCTTATTGGAGCTGTTCGACCGGCTTAAGCAACAGGGGATCGACCTCGCAGTGGAGATTTTTCAAGAGGCTCCTTCCTCAGGTGTCAGCACAGCGCACCCGCTTGCTCAGGCGCTCGCGCGCACCATCGAGCAGGTGACCGGGAAAGCGCCAATCTTTGAGCTGTGTCCAGGGCTACTGGAGATACGCTGGTATGCACAGCAGGGCATCCCCGCCTTCGCCTATGGTCCGGGCCTGCTGGCTGTTTCCCATGGGCCACAGGAATTTGTTCCGGTCGAGAATATCACCAGGGCCGCCTTGATCTATGCACTCACAGCGGTGCAGCTCCTGGGGAATAACTAGTGCTTTGGAAGGAAGGCTTGCGACAAGGCACCCGTTCTCTTATATAGTCACCAGACCCGTCCCGTAAACGGTGACGGGCTTGTCCCTGGACTACAACCCGCCTCTCTGATTGTTCCAGAGAAGCATTCGTACCGGGACATTACGATGGGTGACAGATTGCATCAACCATGCAATTCGGCTTATGGCCGACACCGCACACCAGACGGAACGTACAGGTTGAGCTAGCACGTAAGCCTTTGGGCTTTGTACCATCCAGTGCAAGTTCTCGAGGGCTAACGAGGAGCCTCAGTCGTGACCAAAGTGGAAATGCGAAACGGTTGCTCCCGTACGGGTTGTGCCTTTGCCCACACAGTGGTCATGTAGATATATTCTAACACAACAGAAGAAAAGCGGCAATGGAGGACGCCTGCAGGCGCTTTCGTTTCCTCCCTCGCCATGAATGGACGAGGGTCTCCACGAAAGGTTTTTGATGAAGCATCAATTTTAATAACTCTTCAGGAGGACAAACATGAATATACCATCCAACGCACGTGTGTACGATCTTGAGCAGCCGCGCTACTTTGGCGCCCCGATCTTTCCCAGCCACGCTCCCGGCTACTTTTACACCCTCCATCGCCATCATGAGCGCGGCATGGGAGAAGCCAGGACAAGTGCCTCCGGTTTTATGTACACTACCGAGCACTCGGGTACCCATATCGATGCCCTGTGTCACCAGGCCGAGGATCTACACCTGTACGGTGGGCGCGAGGTCAATGCCAGCGTTCAAACACCAAATGGTTTCACAGAACTGGGCGTGGAGACGATTGCTCCACTGCTTACACGCGGAGTCTTGCTGGATATTGCGCGTTACCGGGGTGTAGATCGCATAGGAGCCGGGAACCCCATACAGCCCGATGAGCTAGAAGCTGCGGCTCACAACCAGGGAGTCTCCGTAGGCGAAGGCGATGTCGTACTGCTGCGCACTGGGAACGGGGCGTTCTGGCAGGACCCGGCTGTGTATCTGCAAGCGGGAGGGGTGAGCGCCGCTGCCTCCTCCTGGCTTGCCAGTAGAGGAGTCAGGGCCGTGGGAGCCGACAATGTCGCCTGGGACGAGGTGGGCCTTGTCGATCCCGAACTCAATGTGACATTGCCCGGTCATGTGATCCTGCTCGTGCGCCATGGCATCTACATCATAGAAAACCTCTTCCTGGAGGAACTGGCTCGCGATCAGTGCTACACATTTACCTTCATCTGCCTGCCCCTCAAGCTGCGGGGAGCCACCGGCTCGCCCGTGCGCCCCATAGCCATGGCATCAGCAGAATAAACAGAGACAAGCAGAGAGGCAGCTCTTCTTCCCCAAACCCAACCCAAAGGAAGGGGAGGAAGTACTCCCTCTCATGGTACAGGTGTTGCGTTCCCTCAACTATACGGTTTCGTTCCGTTGTTCTCCGGTGACCAGTAAGTGCTAGTCCAGTTACTCATGGGCTTATCCAACGTCAGTCATCTTAACTGGGAATAGTAACTTAGTAGTCAGTCCAGGTTGGTTGTGAGACAGAAATGTAGTGGCACCCCTTGTGGGTGCCAGGCCCCACCACAAAATTCAAACTGGACTGACCATTAGTTGGTCTAATGGTTTTTGACCGGAAACATCAACATGCATCGATCTATCCAGGGTGAAGAGAAGAAGAGGCAAATAATGAGTGAATTTGACCCACTCACTGGGGTAACGGTGGGAAACAACATCTCCTCGCCTGCCGCACAGGTACGGCAGCCCTTTGTTCCAGGAGCGATACAAGCAGTAGGGCAGCTCACCGAACGTGCGTGGAGCACCAACCGATCCGTCGTCGTCGATCGCCATAATGGCTTGTGGCGCCAGCTGCCAGAGACACCATTCCCTCCCACTCCTGAGGACGTATCAGGTGCGGATTCTGTGGATCTGTCTGGCAATCGCCAGGTTGGATTACCGCACAAATTTCAGGGTAAGAATAGTTGGCGTACTGCCGTGTTCACCCTCCTCCTCTTGCTAATTGCGAGTGGTACAGTTGGGATTGTGTTGATCTCCAGACAGAACGCTGCATTGGCGGGACCCAAAGGAACGTTCTTTGATAGCTCGAAGATTCTGCTAGGCCTGTGCATCGTGCTCGCGATTGCCTTCACCGTCAGTTTCAATATCATTTCGCGCGTCAGCTTGTCAAAAACCAGGCATGAGTATGCCTACACGATCTTATGGCAGCTGTTTTGCGCATTGCTCGCCCCCCTTTTCCTCCTGTTTGATCGGTTCTCCATCAGTGTCAACCCGCATGTGCTTCTGCTGTTTGCACTCTCGGTCGTGCTGTGGGCATTGGTCGATGCGTTCCTGTTTTCGGCCTTTAAGTATGAAGAGGCTAGCGTTCTCTCGGCCATTTTTCCGTTGAACTTCGTGTTCACCTTTGTGGTCAGCGTAGTATTCTTTCACTCGGCGATCAAACCGACAATCATAGTCGGTTTCCTCATCATCATGTTGGCCTCGTTGTTGATCGGGTTTTATCACACTCGCTTCCGGTTATCAAAAGGTATTGTGTTTGGACTCCTGTATAGTTTCTTTCTGGGAGTGGCATTAGGCTTTAACAGCGAAGTGGTCAAAAGCTTTTCCATTCCGCCTTATATGGTTGCAGCTTTCCTCTTCCCAGCTGTCGCCAACATGTTGATCTTCTTACGGCCAAAGGGAGCGGAACTGCGTTATGAGCTAAAGGTGCAATGGAAGAATATTTTGCTGAATGCGGCGGTCATGGATGCCTCTTTCTTTTTCCTGCTGAAAGCCTTTCAGCTTGGCAATGTTCCACAAGTGGTGGCTCTATCAGCAAGCTCAACGCTGCTGACAGCTTTAGCCGGTGTTGTGCTCCTGAAAGAAGACAAGCACAGAACTCTCAAAATAATTGCCGCAGGGCTGGCAACGCTGGGCCTTGTACTAATACAACTGTAGTCGTCTGACCTGTTCATATTATCCCTCTATGAGGGCAACCATTATTGTGAAGTTGCCCGCGACCGCCATATCTATGACGTATAATCAGTCATGAACCCGCCCCCTAAAAGGTGGCGGGCTTGCAGCTAGGCGCGTCCTGCTGCAATAGGCTGCATGACTTCAGCCCTGGAGATATTGATGGCGGCATTCCGATCAGCGCTATCGGTGTAGCCACAGGATTGACAGACAAAGGAGGCTTGGCTCTTGCGGTTCTCTTTCGCACAGTGTCCGCACACATGGCACGTCTTAGACGTGTTGCGTGGGTCGACTAGATGCAATGGTACGCCAGCAAGGGCAGCCTTATAGGAAAGGAATGAACGGAGTTGACCAAATGACCAGGAGGAATGGCGCGAACGCTGAGATTTTCTTAACCGTGCTTCCGTACGAGGACGGATGTGCCTTAAATCTTCAATCGCTATTCCTTGCCCATGGGCTTTGGCCTTGTGAACAATCCGTTTGGAGATCACATGATTGGTGTTTTTCTTGAACCTGGCTTCTTTACCAGAGAGTTTCTTGAGATGGCGTTTGGCAGACTTGGTACCACGCTTCTGCAAGCGTTGCCTAAGTGCATGATGCCGCTTGCGATTGCGTTCGACCGCCTCACCACTGAAGGTTTCCCCCTGGGAGTCGGTAGCCACATTGACGATCCCAAGATCAACACCGAGGGTATCAGTCGGTTCATCGGGTGTAGGGGTGGGAACATCAAGAGTTACAGCCAGATAGAAGGTCCCTTTGCGGTAGATAAGGTCTGCTTGCCCCTTGATGGCATCCAGACGAGCCTCTTGATATCCTCCAACCTGGAAGGGTACCAACACGCGCCCATGGAGAGTCAACAGAGAGACCGTCCTCAAGCCCTTGAAGGACATGACACGCTCATCATAGACGATAGCGCCTTCTGGCTTAAATGTGGGTTGAATGCTCTTGTCACGCTTGTAGGCTTCACTGGCCTTGCTGATACAGCGGATTGCCAATTGAGCGGCCAGCTTATAAGTGGTACGCAGTTCTCCATACACCAGCTTTTGCAGTTCAAACTTGTTAGCAGATTTCGAAGCCCAAGCCACAGAAGCCACATAATTGGCGGCTGCATTGAACTCGTGCATGGTCTCAAGCAAGGCGCGGTGCTGATCTTCAGTTGGAACAAGCTTCAAGAGCATCGTTTGTTTCATAGAACAAGTGTATCACGCATTGAGAAAATTGTCAGTAGGCAAGAGCACCACTCCACCCAAACCCCAAACAAGGAGTCGCATTCCTCCTGCCCCCTAAAGGGTGGCGGGCCTCCTGCTCGATTTGGTGAAATACTATCGGTATCTTTATATAGAATGGCTCTGATGCTATGCTTGCAATCAAGCTCCTGCTGACTCCGGCACTCATCGGCATAGTCAGCCTCCTGGGTCGTCGCTGGGGACCGGCAGTAAGTGGCTGGTTCATCGGGCTTCCCCTGACATCAGCTCCAATCGCCCTTTTCTTCGCACTCGATCATGGGACAGCGTTTGCAGCTCATGCCGCGCAGGGCACACTGCTTGGACTGATCTCGGGAGCTTGTTTTTGCCTGGCATATTGCTGGCTTTCATCTCGTGCCGGATGGTTGGGCACCTTGCTGGTCGGCTGGTGCACGTTCTTCGCCTCAACCCTCGTCTTAGAACACATCTCGCTTCCCTTGATCCTGGCATTTGCGGTCGTGATCGCCTTCCTGGCCGTTGTGGTGAAGCTCTTTCCTCGCACTCCTGATCAGTTCGCTGCGCCACCGTCACCTCCTTGGGAGGTGTATGTGCGTATGGGTGTGGCCGCCGCTTTCGTGCTGCTACTCACAGGTGTTTCCAGCCTCTTAGGTCCTCAATTGAGCGGCTTGCTCACACCCTTTCCGGTATTTGCCAGCATTTTAGGTGCCTTTACCCACCATTTCCAGGGTAAGGCTGCCGCCTGTCGACTGCTTCGCGGCGTCGTCATTGGCTCATTCACCTTCGCAGTCTTCTTTCTCGTCATAGCTGGAACAATAGAGAGATGGGGTATTATGCTCACTTTTAGCGTGGCCATACTGGCTTCACTGGTTCTACACGCTTGCTCACTCTGGTTCTTACAAAAGAACCGGGCATAGAGACGATTGCCCCACTCGTTACTCGCTGATATACCTATCTCTCTCTGACACCTTTGCTTCAGGTATCGAGGACATGGGTGGGTGACGCTTTGTTTGTTTAAACTGAGAGAGATCGATATCCAGGCTCCTGGCAAGTGCTTTTTTAGCATGCGTGAACGAGGCGTCGAGCAGGTGTTTTTCGTCTTTGTTTTCGGGGTCTACTTCAGGTATGTCAATATGAAAAGCATTGAAAAGTTCAGTGAGGAGTAAAGGATCTTCAGCGTCACGCAGGAGATGCCAGGCGGTTGCTTGTTGCTGTCGCCGAGATAGATTCGCTATCGCAGTAATAACTCTTCTGTAGCACTCGTCGAGACCTGCTTTGCGCTCGAACTCTTCAGCTGGATCTCTGAGTCCTTCGCTGTCTGCTATCACTTGGCCACTCTCCAGTATGTCCACCTCTTCATCCCGCGTCTGTATCAACTGATAAAACTTATTGACATGACGGCGCATGTAATCGATGCACTTATTGTGTATCATGCGCCCAATATAACCCGGAGGATTGTGAAGAGGTCCTTTCTGTAGCTGCTGCCACAATTTATCATACACTTCCGAGGCAATATCGTCTGACATATTCCTGAGGGCAGGAAAAGATTGGGTTGTCTGTTTGACTCTCTCAAGGATATATTGGAAGTCATACTTTTCCAGTAATTCTTCGATAGGATCATCATCATGCGGGGATATCGAGGCAAACTGTTGAATAGAGGCTTCGGTGAGCGTTTTCAACTGCTCTCCTTTAGGTTTGATTAGTGCAGATGCTACCGAAGAGGAGCCAGGTTGTCGTTGTTGCTTCATAGGTTGATTCTCCTCTTATCAATGGAAGACAATGCTCTGTATCTAAAATATAACTTCAAAAGTCTTCAAAGTCAAGACTTAGAGATATGTTTTGTCTCTATGGAGACAAGATTATTGTATCGTCCTGTCTCTGCCGTCGAAAGCAGCAAGGTGCGACTTTGCAATAGCACTGTCTTTTCGTGTCTCTAACATTGAGATTTATCTGTCTTTATGTTATGCTAATAGAGAGTCTTAGCAGACTAATCATAAGAAGAGATAGAGTATTATTGGCTTTGTTACAGCCTGTCAGGTGAATAGCAATGAACAAACAGCAACACCTCCAAGAGTTATATCAGCTTATTCGGACTGTAACAGCCTATAGCGATTCTCACGAAGCTGAAACAATCCTTACAACAGCATTTGGGATAACCGCGAAGGCTCATGAAGACGTACAACGGATTGATGGACAGCCGTATCTACGTCATCCTCTGGCCGTAGCCGGTATTCTTGCCGAGTGGCGTGCCCCGGTTCAAGTAGTGGCGGCTGGTCTGCTGCATGACCTGATTAACCCCGAGTATTCACGGGGATACTCTTCACAAGAAGCTTTGTTGAAAATGGTACATTTTGAACTTGGGATGAACATTTCCCATCTACTCAATGTGGTCGTCGCATTAAATAGCTTCATCCGACATGTGGAGGGTAGTGATTTTTATAGTCAGGCCGATACAAACGATTTTTGGCAGGGCATAGCGATGTATCTTGACCAGGCCGCTGATGCAGTTCTTGTGAAGATTGCTGACCGCCTGCACAATCTAAAAACATGCTCAGTCCTCACGCGCTCGTTTCAGGAGCAAATTGCCAATGCTGGCTTGCACTTACTGGCACCCTTAGCTGGACAGCTAGGTATGGGCATGGTCAAGCGCCAGGTAGAGGATCACTGTTTTCAGATCAACGATCCGATCTCCTATCAACTTCTTCAAAAACGATGTGAAGACCCCCGCTTTCAGCAGGAGATAGCCGAGGTAGGAGGAGAATTGCAACAGGCGCTCAGTACGCTCTTACCTGGCAGCAAGATCATCTGGCGACCTGCTTCGCTCTATGCCGTCTTGCAAGACCTCAAGCCTGGCAAGTTGAGCCATCGTGATTCCACCTCGTTAAGAATGGTGGATGCAGGTTCCTTTATTGTACTGACGCAAAAAGAAATAGACTGCTATCATGCACTTGGATTGCTTCACAAGCGTTATCCTCCAATAGAGGGACTGGTCCGCGACCTGATCGCCAATCGTCGTGAGAATGAATACCAATCCTTGCTCACCCAGGTAAAGCACAGTTCTGGGAATCTTCTGCGCGTTGCCATTCGAACTACGACAATGGATATGATCGCTGAATATGGCATTACTGCCTGCTGGTGGGGAATCAGTGAAGAGTTTGTGCCACGCTTACCGACATATAAAAAGCCTGCCGATAAAGAGATTCAGGTTTTTACGCCAAAGGGTGAAATGAGACCTCTACCGCCAGGGTCAACTCCTATTGATTTCGCTTATAGCATTCATACTGATGTTGGGCATCACTGCATTGATGTGCTGGTGAATGGAGCGCGAGGAGATCTGTATCAGCCACTGCAGGTAGACGATCAGGTGGAAATCATTACAGGTGGATCAGAGTGTGGCCCGAAGTTGGAATGGTTGAGGTATGTCAAAACACCACAGGCCATGAGTCGTATCCGGCACTGGCTGTCTGTACATCGCCGAAATGAAATGATCGAACGCGGTCGTGCGTTGTTGGATAGGGAATTGCAGGCATTGGGACTGGATACCTCTGATGACCATGTCTATCAACTGTTAAGCAAACTAGCACAAAAAGAACACTTGCGCGATGTGGATGATTTGCTGGTTGCTCTTGGCGTGGAGCGTAGCCAGCCTTCCAAAATAGTTGCCAGTTTGAAGTCGATGCGTTTGAAGTCAGTGCATGCTCCGTATTACGGAGAGCCTTATATGAGTGTTCAGGTACTCTCTCCAGAATACGAACAACTTCCAAGAACGTTTGCCCGCTGTTGCCAACCTGTTTGGAGTGATGATATCGTTGGATATCGACGCAATGACAGTGTTATCGCCATTCATAGACGGGATTGCCTTCAACTTCAGGAAAAAACACAGCTTATCCAGGTCAAATGGAAGACAATGAAAACAGAGCCAGATTGTTGCATTTGTATAGAAGCGATCAATCGCCCAGGACTGGCAAGCGATATCTGCGAAATTGTCACCCTATCGGGTATCGATATGCCGACGTTCTATGCTGCCAGACGCCCCGATGGAGTAATGGCGGATGTTCATGTGTATCTCGGGAAGACAACTCTGGCCCAACGAAACCGTATCCAGAAGGCTCTGGAAGGGGTATATTCTGTCAACACAGTTGAATTGATTCAGGCTCCTCTTCTAGCTACTTCTATACTGCCGTTCACGTCCTCGAAGGCATCGACTCCTTTTCACCAGGCTACTCAGGCTAATACCGGTATAGCTCGGGAATTGCACTATGCCAATCCTTATGGCTCTGGCATAGCTGAGGGTTCACGTTTCTATGGTAGAGAAGTGGAAAGGGAGCGTGTTCTGGGCTTCCTTCGCAACAAGACACAGAACGTAGCCATTCTCCTCTGGGGGCAGCGTCGCATTGGAAAAACATCGTTTGTCTTAAGTTTGAAAGAACGGGCAGCAGGCGTATTTCTTTCGATCTATATTGATCTGCAAGGAGTGAAAGATGCCAGCACAGCAATGTTTATACACCGTCTAATGAACAGGATTACTCAGGCGCTCAAGGACAATGCTGTAGATACGCCACAAGAGATTACGGTTCCTGCTCTCAATCGTTTGAGAAAAGATCCGCTTGCTTATTTCGATACTTTTATGGATCGCATTCAGGAGATTACCAGGCGCTATCCACTCGTCCTTACATTGGATGAATTTCAATGTCTGAATACCCTCCGAGAGGAAGGGGCCAGCCGCAGCGCCATTTTTAACCGGTTGCGTAGTCATTCACAGCATGGGCAAGGTATTCACTTGATTTTAAGTGGCGGAGGACTGTTGAGCTATTTAAAAGATCAGAGTGATATTACTTCTCTGTTCAACATTGCCCATGCTGAGAAACTTGGCTGTCTGGAACCGAAGGCTGCCAGCAAGCTGATTAAGGATGGCCTGTCGAAAGTTGGGAGCATCACCGACAATGCCATTACACTACTGTTGAATTATACTGCCGGTCATCCTTATTACCTCCAGCTGCTCTGCTCGATGCTCTATGACTTCGCGCAGGAAAATCGATCGATGCTTACCTCCGATGTCGTCTCGCAGTGTATACGCGCATGGCTGGTAATAGTTGATGCCAGTCGCTTTAAACATTTCTGGGAAGGACATGATCCAACAAGTACACAGAGAAATAAACTGATCTTGAGCGCTCTTGCTCACCTTGGGGATTCAACTCACGTCGTTGAATATGATCAATTGATTAACGCCATAGGTGCTACAGTGCCTGAACATGACCTTGTGCAATTGCTCAATGATTTATCAGAGCTGGGAGTGCTCGATCATCATCGTGCAAGCTATTCAGTGAAGGTTGATCTATTTGCCCGCTGGCTGCGCCAGCATTACCCACTTGATATGGCTCTGAAAGAGGTGAGTTGGCTATGAATATATTGCCATTTTCTTTACTCTCCCATAACCCGTTTAGTGAAACAGAGTTCTGGGGCAGGCGGAAAGAATTGGAAGCCATCAGTCGCTATCTGCTCAGCGAACCACCCCGCTGCTGCGCCATCATTGGCGAAGATACCTTTGGCAAGACCACGCTGATGCAGTGCCTTAGCAATGCACAGGAAATGCTAGCTGCCGAATATCCAGAACTGAACAGCTCATTGATGCAGTTAAAGAGGGAGTTTGTTTTTGTTTATCTGAATTGCGCTGGCTATGGTGATGAAGTCGCGGATATGAAAAACCTCGCCTCAGCTCGATTCTGGTGGGACCTCTATGAAGCGGCATGGGAAAAGCTCCAGGGAGGTATATCACCTCCTCTATCAAAACCGAAGGTACATGCCGATCAGGAATATATCGATACTGCTTTAGAGATCAGGTGGGAACTGGAGGACCTGGTCCAGAATCAGCCATGTAAAGTCGCGTTTGTCTTAGACAACTTTGAGGGAGTAGCGCGTCTTCCGCTACATGATAGTGAATGGCTGCGCTCAATGGCAAGAGTCTGTACCTATGTTTTTACGAGCCGTGATCTTCTGTACCTGCTCTATCATTCTGGAAGCTGGTCAACTCCCTCGCCGCTGTGGAATCTCTTCGGAGACCCCATCTACCTGAATTTGCCTCCAGACGAGGAAGTAGATCGCTTCCTCAACAAAGCTCGTGATAGAGCCAGGCCAAAGAACAGTGTGTGGAAGCCGAGCGATATCGAGTATATTAGAAAAACTGCCGGGCGGCACCCGGAGTTCTTACGCAGAGCCTGCGCCTATATGTTTGAGTACCGGTTACAAGAGAGCCGAATGCTCCTGGGCAAGCAAAGCTACAGTGACGAACTGTATCTTGATTACAGCATTGATAACTCTGTTGGACCAATTTGCATGCAACTCTGGCAAGGTCTTGCCAGACCAGAACTACAGGGTGAAACCAGAGGTAGCGCTAAACTACAAGAAGCAGTTCCATCGCTTTCGCTCCATCAACAGGCGCTGCTAGATATAGCAAAGGAACCTGCTGGCACAGAAGAAGCACACATACTGACAGAACTAGATGTCTCTGAAAAGCAGAAAATACTGTTTGATCTCGAACAGCGTGACCTGATCGAATATGAAGGTGCCTGGCTTATATTCTCTGAAGCAATGCGGCGTTTTGTCCTGAAGCAAGAACCTGCTTTCGCCTCAACCAGGTTACTATCTCCAGACCTTTCTACCACGCAAAGAGAAATACCTGGGCTAACCCACCAGGAAAAAAAGGTCTATGATTACCTGAAAGCGCATAAAGGAAATCTTTGTTCACGCGAAGAGATCAAGTGGGCCGTCTGGCAAAGCAATGAGCCAACTAACAGTGCACTTCAGAAGATTGTCGAACGTATACGCGAGAAGATCGAACCCGATCCTGAAAACCCGCGCTATCTTATTGCCGTTCGAGGAAAAGGCTACCTTTTACGGGAGGAATGAAAATAGCGCGTGTTTCTACACCATATTGCAAGGAAACCGAGAGGACACAGCGAATGCGCCTTCTCGGTTTTATTTCATGCAGGTTGATAGAGCCAGCAGTCCAATAGGGCGTCTAAGTGCTCCTGGGCAAGATGAAGCAGGTAGTGTCCTAGCTCAAGCTGGTTATCAAACAGGATGTTAATTGCGCCAGTAACGATGGCTTTCTCGAAAAGATAGAATTCAAGAATAACTCGAGAGGGTGTATCTTCTTGATGAGTCAATAGGAGATAATTTTCGATCATTCTGCGAGCATATTCAGCCGACTGGGTGCGTGCTTGGACATCAATCACAAGCATGGCAAAATCGCTCAGGATATCGATGTTGCAGAAGAGCGGATTGAAGTCAATGGCGTCCAACAATTTTACGGAAGAATATTGCTGGTGCTCCCCGGTGCTGCCAGGAATAATCCAGATATTGAGCGATTTGATATCACCGTGACAATGCTTGATATTGCCTACTTGTACACGTTGCTCGAGGTAACGAGCATAGCGCTCTTTTGTAAATACTTCGTGCAGCATCGTCTTGAATCGATTAATGGTCGCTTCCGAGCTCAAAGAATTGCTTCTATCCAACGCAAGAGCGAGGAGCGTCAGGTTTTCTTCCAGTTTGCTCTGTAAGAGAGAATAACTTCCCCAGTAAGCACCCTCTTCTAATGGAAGAGATGGTGTTCGTTGCCTATGCAGATAGGCAATGTGACTGGTTAACGTATCTAAATACTCTTGAACGGTCTGGTCATCAGCTTTAAGTAGCTGATCGAACCTTAAGTTATCAGGGAGGCGCTCCATGATGAGAGCGTATTCAGCGCCAGGCTCGAGTGCTGGCTGAGTAGGAAGTTGAATAATATCACTAATCAAAATGTGCTCTTCTTCAGATGGCCGATTATGAAGTCGTGCCAGACCTATATAAACTTCTGGCGTAAAGTTGCGGTTCTGCTGAATGGCCTCGAGCTGGCAGCGCTGGCGCTCAACTATGGATGACAGGTTGTAGCGCATGTCCTTATAGGGTCGTAATACTTTCATGACCAGAGGTTTAGAGGTAGATGATTCTCTAGTAAAGAAGATCCAGGCACTTTCGGATGCTTGCCAGCTTTCAATCCTATGTCTGGTGATAACGGCAGGAGAGGGATAAGAAAGGGTACTAACGGATGCAGAAACCTCGGAGATATCCTGCAGCGTATGCACCGACGCACTACTCAAATCCAATGCACACATACGAACCTACCTACAAATATTATAATTTCGGAAGAAAAAAATAAAAAGAGTTCTTGCATTTCATTATAATTGTTCAACAAAAAAAAAAGAAGAAATTCTCTGAAATGAGAAAAAATGGCTAGACTAGACTCGTCGAATTACCATTGTTGCTATTGACATAGAACTGGAAGACAAGATCGTGTACAACTTCTAACGCGATAGCAATTGAGCCGAGAAGTACACTATCCTCCCCACAGTAACTCCTTTGCCGTATCATATGCTGTGTTTTTCATCACCATTGTAAACTATCCTAACCAAGTTGTAAAAAGAAAGCCCTTCCACCACAAATCGGGGAAGCGAAGCCGCGTATAGTAGGGACGATCCCTTGCGGTCGTCCTGCAGCCAGCTAACCTTAAAGCGTAGTGTTCGCACCTGACCATATTCATTCGCCTTTCTTATTCAAAGAGGCACAAAACAAGGAGATGTCCCGTGAGTTCTTCAAGCGTAAACATACTTTGTGGATTCGGGAAATCACGTCTGATTTCGAGCGTCTATTACGAGTAACCTGGCGTTGACAAGAGGGAATACAGGCGGAGGCCCTTGCAGATGTTTGGTGCAAGGGCCTCCAGTCACGCGAGCAGTGGTACCCTTGAGGGCACACACATGCTACTGATCAGTCAGTGAACTAGACGTGAGCGTATCGTTCGAGCCGGAGGGGGTTTGATCACTCGCCGGGTTGGCACTCCCTCCCACACTCAGTCCTCCTTTTACGGTGAAAATGGCTTCATCGAACGTACTTCCCGTGGGAGCACTGGCAACCGCAAACGCGGGCAAGGCCGGGCTACCTACAAAGGAGGTGGACATGTAATCGCCGACCATGAACCCCTGGGTCGTATTGGGGAGCCAGGTAAGCGACATGGGTCCAGCAAGCTGCGCATTGGAACTCCACGTCGCTCCACCATCTGCCGAGGTCGAGAACCCCACCTTCAGTTGACAGGTGGAGGTGGTGCAGTTCGCATTGGGGTAGAAGTAGAAGATTACTGCCAGTTGAGCCGAACTCCCAGAGGTTGATCTGTCAACGGCCAGGCCTGGGAAAAAGTGATCCACCCCGCTCCCTCTCGGATCAAGGGGGATACGCGTCAGCTTTGACCAACTCTTCCCGTCGGTGGAGGTGCTCAGCACGAGATCACTGGCGTTACAAGTAGGTTCAAAATGACAGTCTTGCCAGACGGCATAGACTTTGCCTGACGCATCCATTTCAGCGGAGGGCAGCGGGATACTGTCGCGAATCCCCCCGGCTGCATGATGGAAGCCCACTCTCGCGATGATATTTGTTTTGCTCCAGCTTGCCCCGCCATCAGCGGAGGTGAAGGACACCATGAGAAAATTGACCCCTGCAAAGCCGATCACCGTCCCGTTGGGCTGCACGAGGGGCTGCCCACCGATGCCATGCGCATTGTTGGCGGTCGACTGCCCTGCTCCCCAGGTCAGTCCGCCGTCGGTGGAGGTACTCATCTGGATCAGATCGCCCAACGTATTGTCGTCGAATTCGGTATAGCAGTTGCCGTAGAACGGGCTTGTGGCCGTATCATCGCAGACGCTCCAGTTTTTGTCGTTAAAATGACCATCTGCATTCACCACGACGGGGCTGCCCCAGCTCAGTCCGCCATCAGTCGAGCGGCTGATAAGCACATCAACAGGCCCTGCCGCGGTCACTATGCCAAGCCAGGAGATGATCCACACATTGTGCTTGGCGTCAAAAGCAACAGAGGGATCACTGACACGGCCATAAATTCCCGTTGGCGTTGAGAAGGGGGTGGTGCCAGGCAGGAAGCCGCTGGTAAAACCTTTCCCTCCATTGGTAGATGTGGCGAAACCGATATCGGAAGCTCCACCATTGAAGAAGCGGCCCACCTGGAAGGCGGAAACGAAGGTGGAGCCAGAGGCCAGGGTATCCGGTTCGACTTCCGTTGCGTGCTGGCTCGTGCTATTGGTAAACGGGTCGCTACTGAGCTGGAGAAGGGTACCACTGGCAAAAGCGAGGATGGTTGACGAAAAGGCGAACACGAGGGCGAGGGTAAGCGATACAAGTATGTGAATTGGTCTTCTAAACTGAGAAATACAAGACATCGTCGTTCCTCCTTGAAACAGGTCTTTCCAAACACTCTACGTCTGGGTGAACACTATCGGCAAGTGACCAGGTTACACGTTTGACACTACAAGTACGCTCCACGGGAGTCTCACACCACAACCAGCAATGGCGCAGCAATCACAATGAGCAACACCGGGAGAAACGGGCCAACCGGTGTTGCTGTGCGCATGATGGGTCTCCTCTTCTTCGAGTGGTAAATGGTGGCACTACATCTGAGATAAGATGACACGTGAGCAGGCATGACATGAAAACAACACGCAGCTAGCAATACCTTCCCTCAGATAGAATACTCAAAACATCGGGCAAATGCAAGAGAGAGCGGGCAGAAGCGGTGAACCTCGTGACCGAGTGAACTGTGATCCAGGACTAATGAACGAACCAGCACTGGCAGTGGATGCCAACCACCCGAAGGTGTTAGTAGCTGGCTCCAACGACGAGATCGACATGGAGGCCTGCAACGCCGGAACCGACAACACTTGCCCCTTCACTCCGGGAGTAGGCACGTCGGGGGTCTACTTCTCATTTGACAGCGGCACCACCTGGACTCAGCCCACGTACCAGGGCTTGACCGCCTGCGGCTGCCTGGGAGTCGTCGGGAGCAGCGACCCACCCTGCACGGCCCAGGTTGGATCGATTGGTACGCTACCCAACTATTTTGAAAATGGACTGGTCTCCGATGGCGACCCCGCGCTGGCCTTCGGCCCTAGCCCAGATGCCAGTGGCCATTTCTCCTGGTCTAACGGTTCACGCCTCTACTACGCGAACCTTACCTCGAACCTCCCCGGCACGCAGACGTTTAAGGGCTTTGAAGCCGTCGCCGTCTCGCGCACAGATGATGTGACAGCGGCGGCGGGTAATGGGAGTGCCTGGATGAACCCTGTGATCGTCACCAAGCAGTCATCAACGACGTTCAGCGATAAAGAGCAGATCTGGGCTGACAACGCCGCGAGTAGCCCGTTCTTCGGCAACGCGTACCTTTGCCTCGCCTCGTTCCGCAGCGATAGCCATGGCAATGCCTCGCCGCAGCCACTGCTCGTCGCCACCTCAACGGATGGCGGCGCGACCTGGACACAAAAGCAGGTCACGTCAGCTAGCAACAACCCCTTCAACACCAAGCAGGGTTTCGGGCGATCCGGCTGCACGGTCCGCACCGACAGCCATGGCGCGGTCTACGTCTTCGCCAACCAGTTCGGGGTCGGCACGCCAGGGAATAGTTCTCACATCTTGGTCAAGTCCCTCGACGGGGGCAAGTCGTGGACACGGCCCGTGAACATTGGGCTTGCCGTTGACACCTGCTTCCTCGTCCAGTTCGACGGAACCAGCTTTCGCTGTGTGATGGACGGCGTGGGCGGCGCGCGCGACGACCTCTCGGCGGCTCCAAGCGTGGATATCGCCAACGGTGCGCCGACGGGTGCCGGTGCAACCAATGAGATCCTGCGCACCTGGGTGGACGGTCGCGACGGGGTCAACCATGAGCATGTGTTTGTGAGCTTCTCGACCGACGGTGGGAACACCTGGTCGGCTCCCTCGGCAACAGAATCGTCGGGTGACCGCGGCTACTACTCGGCCATCGCTATCTCGCCTAGCGGGACGGACGCCTACCTCGTGTACAACGCGTTCACCACGCCGCTACGCACTGATACTACCAGCACGCGGACGCTAGTAGGCGTGGTGAAGCACGCGGACATTGATGCAAATGGAGTGCCTGGCACGTGGAGTGAGCTGCACCGCGGTGCACCCGGAGATCCGCGAGGCTCGAGCCAGAACAACCTGTGGCTGGAGTTCCTCGGCGACTATGTGTATGCAGTCGCGACTGACACCTACGGTGCCGGGGTCTGGAATGACACCCGGAACGCAGCCGACTGCCCGGCGATTGACAACTGGCGCGCCGCGGCCCAGGCTGCCGTACAGAACGGGACCATTGTGCCGCCGAAGCCTGCGCCCGAGCAGGACTGCCCAGCGACATTTGGCAACTCGGACATCTTTGGAGGCTCCTATGCTGATCCCACACCGTAAGTAGATCGAATCGGTGGACATAAGCATTTCACCAGGGCTGCCTGGAGGGCATCCCTGGAATGGGAATCTTGTTGTAGAACAGGAGATATCTCCTGTTCTACACATTTTAAGCCAGACTTTATTGACTCTTCCCCCAGAATAACATCCCCTTTGTATACTAAGGTGCTGGCGAAAGTCTCTGAGCAACTCAAGATAGCCATAGACTTCCGTTAACGGCGTGCGCAACTCGTGACTCAGATTCATGAGTAGCAAGTCTTTCAGCTCGCTTATCTGTTGCTGCTGAGTTACTTCTAATGCCTGCCCCTGAGCGGCTAAACGAGCAGTAATGATCTGGCGATGCATTTGGAAAAATTGCGCGGTTGGCAGACCGATAACGAGCCCAGCTATATCGCCGACAATATAATTAATGAGCACACCGCTCGGCCAGGAGAAGCCGTAAGAAGCCCAAAACGAGCAAGCCGTGCCAACGACAATCGCTCCCCAGGTGATGATGGTCCCACGGCTACCGCGGAAGTGGGCAACAAGGCAAAGCGGGACTAGAGACACACTCCCGTACGCTATCACATTGGTAAAGAATTGCTTCACGAGAAAATTTCGCCTACCCATCCAATGCCTTTACCCTTAATGGTGCCTTTTTTGCTGGACTGGGCGCGGGCTTGCTCATAGGCATTTATGATTACCTCGGCTATAATACGACAGCGTACATGGGAGCTGAGATGCGCAATCCTGGTCGCGTCATCCCCTGGTCCATTATAGTTTCTATCCTGGGAATAATGGTACTCTACCTGGCTCTCAACGTCGGGGTAGTGGGAGTAGTTCGCTGGCAAGAAGTTGCACAATCATCGTCAATTGCTTCACTCGTCCTGGAGCGTGTCTGGGGTAAAGGCGTTTCAAGCGTGGTGACGGGCCTCATTATCATCACCGCGTTTGCCTCGGTTTTTGCGGGACTTCTAGGCGGCTCTCGTGTGCCATTTAACGCGGCTCGTGATGGCGTCTTCCTGCGACAGTTTGGCAAATTACACCCACGCTATCACTTCCCGCACATCGCTTTGATCGTGATGAAATGCTCGCCGAACTGGCAACTCACGTAGCCAATCTCGCTATCTTAATTGACCCGGCACGCATAGCCGTTGGCGGAGGACTGATGAGTTCGAGTGATGTGATTCTACACGCACTAGCATTTCGCCTGGGATACGCAGTTCCCTTTCCACCAGAGATTGTCCCTGCGAGATTCTTGAATGATGCATCTCTCCATGGCGCAATAGCCCTGGCATTGACAGGATCTGTCAATGCCAGCCCCTGATTACTGGTCATTCCCTCTTCCTGACTGCGTATAAACTATGACATTATGACCTTTCATAAAATACCCTGAATATCATTAACGATGACACGGCTGTAGGGGCCGGTTCACCGCGCCCACCGCCGATTTATCGGCCCAGGGGCGACCCACAACATATCCCAGTTAATTGTTTAAAATTCATTATCGGCCCTGGCATGCCTGCCCACCCATATCCAGGTGAATTTTTTAAACCTCATAATGTCAGTGTCAAGGAATATCAGAGAGATAGTTGTGTTTGTCGCCCAACAGAGATCGCGTTAGAATACATTTGATGCCCACTAGAGCCGGCATCCTATGTGGTGTCAGCCCTCTCAAAGGCAGCATACTATGGTCAGCGATGAGTAGATGCTCTCAAGCCTGACATACCGAAAGGAATTTGTGCAATGAGCGAAAGCAAATCAACTGAAAGCCTCATCAAGAAATGGGCCGAGACACAGCAGAAGCTGTTGACGAACTGGCTTGACACAATGCGGCGCTCCGGCGGAGCACCGGGTCCGGAACTTTGGACGAAAACCGTGGAAGCCTGGCAAACGTCAGTGAAAGAGACGCTGGATGCACAGGCGGAATGGACCCGCGAATGGACCGAGACCTTAGCCAAAGCCAAGGGGACCCCCGAAGAGCTACGGGAACTTGCTCGACAGGGGCGGGATTTGTTCCAGCGCTGGACCGATGCTGAGCGACAACTCTGGCAGGGCTGGTTCAATATCGTGAGGGATATCAATTTCAGACCAGAGTCTGGAACAAGCCCACAAGCAGCTATGATACAACTCTGGCAAGAGTCTGCCCACAAGATGATCGATACGCAGGCTGCCCTGGTCCAGCACTGGACGTCTGTGTTCACCGGCACTAAGACCGACAAATAGCCACGCCAGTGCAGTATTTCCAATTATACATGACTCAGCAGTTGGCAAAGCACACGGCATAATCCTCTCCCGTGTGCTTTGCCTCCCTTGGCCTATCCAATCGGTACCACCCACGATGGCTTCTTCGGAAACAACGTCTTGATCACCAGCTCAGCCTCATCTTTTACCCACACATCCGGAAAGGCGTAGCGCAGTTCATCCAGGCTGCGATAGCCAAACAGCAATTGCAGGAACACCAGCGGCGGGAACGCCGCGTCCTCGCTGCTCGCATAGGCCGGACTGCGCCAGGATTCAGCCAGCTTCAATCTACCATCCTCGAAGACCAGGCGCAGCCCGCCGCGATACAAGCTGATACGCAGTTCGCCGCTGTAGCTTCCCAGCGGCGACTCCAGCAACCGCCGTTCCAGCGCGGGCGCAATATGCCGTAGAAAACGCGGCACATCAGGCACGCGCACATACCAGGCATAGGGCGGCACACACCTGGTGGTGAGCGCGCTCCCCAACACCTCATACACAGGATGCGTGGCGCTCAAACTAAAGCTGATCTCTTGAAACGGACCTGCCCCCGGCTTCGCCTTCAAGCCTTGCCCCTGCACTGCCAGGGCGTGCAAAAGAGGCGGCAGGACGGCCTTCAAGTTCACTTCTGGCCTGACTTCCAGCGCGAAGACCTCCATATTCTTCTCCCAACGCATAATGGGCACTAAAAGGAAGCCGACCGCCATCCCTGCGCGCTCCATGATGATCTGCACATGCCAGTTGTCTTCAGTTTCAATGACGTTCCACATCTTAAGATGGTAGCGCAGCCAGTTCGCTTCGAGAGGCGAACTAACCATACTTTCGCGTCTGCGGCGGTCGTACAGCTCTACAATCAACGGGATATCATCTTCTGTGGCGTCGCGCAGCGTGTATGGCTCAGGTTCATTTTCTTTGGCAGCGGGGATAAGCGAGAGGTTGGTTACCCTTCTTCCGCCCAGATTCAGCGCGTATTCATACCCAAACTGGCGATAAAAGTATCGAATGCCTGTGATGCCCTGGGCCAGGTGGCCCTCGGCCTCACTGCGCGCGTGGATCTCCTCGAACATGCTGCGCACCAGCCCGCGATTGCGATAATCGGGGTCG